>Ga0310690_10000182_pt1 | contig 149413 bp, 127 predicted proteins | sample AusTroGonzalo_MG_2_FD_207661 | JGI IMG/M metagenome (GOLD analysis project Ga0310690, IMG submission 207661) | Bovine rumen microbial communities from tropical cattle in Woodstock, Queensland, Australia - Gonzalo_04 (v2) (version 2) | ecosystem: Host-associated > Mammals > Digestive system >...
CTTGTCGAACCACGCACCCCTTCACTCCTCATCGTCGTCGCTGGGTTCCCAGTCGGTGACCCGGACAAAGCGCTCCTGTTCGCCGGTCCGTTCAAACACGCTGCCGACCGGCGAGTCGAGCAAAGGGATGATGCTGGGATCGTAGTTGGCGATGGTGTTGACGTCGAAAATCCCGCTGTTCTCCGGGTCTTCCATGTAGTCGTCGCTTTCGAAGCCCGAGAGAAAACGCCAGCCGCTGTCCAGTGCGTTGTCGGGATCCTCGCGGTACATGAAGCGCACGGGATAGCCGTCAATTGTGATCGTATCGGTTGCGATACAGCCGCCGTAATTGCGGACCAATGGCCGTATCTCGTCTTTGCTGAGTCGATAGGTTTTATCCATGCCCGATTTTAATTGATCGTCAGCGACTTGGCGAGTCTGCGGAAACGGTCGGCAAATTTATCCTTTTCGCTGCCCCGCACGATCAGGATGGCGCGAACGTAGCGGTCGCCGGCAAACCGGGCGACCTGGGCAACGTAAAGCGCATCTCCGCTGGTTGCGTCCTTGGCGCTGCCGTCAATATCCACCCATTCGCCGCCATCGGCCGGCGCGCTGCTTTCATTGTCCGAGCGGACATCCTTGATCCCGGTCAGCGACGCAAAGGCCTTCCTGGCAAAGTCCATGCGGGCGGCAGCCTCGGGCGCATTGCCGAGATTGGACGCGATGATGATCACCGGCTGCGCCGCGCTGGCGGGTACATCCTGCGGTCCGTCGGTCAGGAGATAGGTTGCCCCGGCAATGGCACGGATCGGACGAAATCCGGCGAGATCGCCCACCTTGAACGGCAGGGCGGCGATCTGTTCGTCAAGGGTTGGCGGCGTGCGCACCGCGATCGAACGCAATGTATCCTCGACATCCGCATCCGATGGCGCACCGGCAACCCCGTCGGGAATTTGCATGGTGACCATCGTCGTGGTTGTCGGTGCCTGCGACAGGACAATCCATTTGCGGTACTTGATGCCGGAGGCAATCTGGCTGCCGTGAATATATTTGGCCGCCGACGCGCCCTTGACCTGCCAGTCCTGCGCGGCACCGCTGACAACGATGCCCGTGGGCGCCAGACCTTCCGCATTGAACTTGGCGGAGATTTGCGCATAGGCATCCACCGGCAGCTCGGTCAGCACAATGGTCGCGCCCATCGCCGGGTCTTCAAAGCCGCTGAACGTCGACGACGGTTGCATGTTCCGGGGAATGACCAGGCCGACGCTGGAGCCTTCCGGGAAAACAGCCTCCTGCGCAAAGCCCGCCTGCACATGCGCAAGCGACATCATCATGAAGACCAGAAAGGCAGTTATGGAGCGCATGAAGGCATTTCCCGTCGCGTTGCATTGTTGTGACTAGCAGTGCCCGGAACGGTCTGGCAAGCCATTGGTTTCATGGGGACGGGAAATGCGCGGTGCATGACTTATAGTGCGTGGTTCGACAGGCTCACCATGAGGGAGGTGGTTTGACTGCAAAGCCAATCTTAGACGTCGCAGAATAGTGCTTCCTGCAATCCTCCACATCCCTCATGGTGAGCCTGTCGAACCACGCACCGTGAGATTTGTCAGCTCAGATATTTCTTGAAGAACGCCACCGTGCGGCCCCAGGCGAGATCAGCGGCTTCCTTGCTGTAGCGGGCGGTGGACGTATCGTTGTTGAAGGCGTGGTTGACGCCCTCATAGACCTCGATGTCAAACGTCTTGCCATTGTCCTCAAGCGCTTTCCTGTAACCGTCGATGCCCGCATTGATCCGCGTGTCGAGCCCCGCGTAGTGGAGCAGCAGCGGCGCCTTGATTTTTGCAACGTCCTCGGCCTTTGGCTGGCGGCCGTAATAGGCCACCCCGGCGTCGAGGTCCGGCGAATTGACGGCCAGATCATTGACCAGTCCGCCGCCCCAGCAAAAGCCCATGACGCCGACCTTGCCGTTGGCATACTTGACCGATTTGAGATAGGCGATCGTCTCGACGCCTTCGGCAATGGTCTTTTCGGGGTCGAGATTGGCAATCAGGTCGCGCGCCTTGTCTTCGTCCGAAGGCGTGCCACCGGCCGACGACAGGAAGTCCGGGGCGAAAACCGTAAAGCCTTCCAGCGCCATGCGCCGGGCGATATCGCGGATATGCCTGTTGAGACCGCGATTCTCATGAATGACCACGACCACCGGCAGTTTCGCCGTCGTGTCGGTCGGGCGTACGCTGTAGCCTTTCATGTCTCCCGCCGGGCCGGAATGAATGACGTCCTTGGTGAGCAGCCGCGGATCGTCGGATGCGACGACTGCGGCCTGTGCGGAATTTGCAGCCAGCATCGGTGCAATGACCGCGGCTGCGGCGCCGGAGCCCGCCAGTTTGGCGAGCTTGTCCATGAAGGACCGGCGGTCGAGGGTCAGATGCGTGTATTCGTCATAGGCATCGACCATGGCCTGACTGATCGTCGGAGTTTTCTTCGGCTTGTCCATTGTGGCTCTTTCCATCGAAAAGGACTGCCGGGCCATCAAACCCCCGCCGTTTCCCATCACCCTTGCAGGCGATGCGAAAGGACACCGGTGGAGAGCGCAACGCCGAGTCCAGTCATCACTGTGGCGCCAATTTCCCAGACGCCGACCGCCTCGTCAAGGCAGGCAGCGCCGGATTGCCCCGGCACTGCCCGCACGCAAAACCTACTTGTCCTCGCAAAAGCTGATCCGGTTGCTGAACGGATCGGTCACATGCACCTCGCGGCCCCAGGGCGCTTCTTCGAGCCCCGGGTTCATGAAGCGGTAGTTCCTGGAATGAAGCTCCTTGTGAAACGCTTCGATGCCCGTCATGCGCACGAAAACCCGGGCGCCGGGGCTGGCATCGCCGGAATGTTCGCTCAGATGCAGCGTCAGGCCGGAGCGCGTCACCTGACAGTAAAGCGGCGTGTTGTCCTCGAACCGGTGCTCCCATTCGAGGGTGAAGCCGAGATAGTCCAGGTAGAATTCCTTAGCCTTATCAACGTCGAAAATCCGCAGAATCGGGTTGGCCGGTCCGAAGGAGATGGCTCCCTTCGGCGCGGGCCCGTCCTCCGCGATCTTTGCCGCCAGCACGTTCCAGTTGTCGAGACCGAACCCGGCCGCAACAAGTTCCAGACCGTCACTGTGGGAAATCTCGATATTTTTGGCGGCAAGCGCCTGTCGCAGCGATTTGGCCATCGCCTTGGCGTCATGAAATGTACGCATCGTCTATCCTTCATAGGGGTGAACGCGGAAAGTCAGTGCCCGCATTGCCGACCCGTTCACCATGCAAAGGATGAAACGCAGCATCGTTCGATACATTCACCATGGGTTGAACCCCCGCGAGCGGCTGGCCGTATCTGCCTGGTGAATTGATATGAGCAGTTTTGCGCCGCGTCAACTGGATTAAAACAGTCAACAAAGGCCCTCCCGGCTGCCGACCCGGGAGGGTGCGATGGTGCGCCCCGCCTATTTCGGCAGGGTATAGGCGATGACGTAGTCACCGGCCTTGGTGTTGATCGAGCCGTGGCCGCCGGCGACGATGACGACGAACTGCCGCCCGTCGGGCAGTGCATAGGACATGGGTGTGGACTGTCCGCCCGCGGGAAGACGCCCTTCCCACAGCTGCTTGCCGGTGGTCACGTCATAGGCACGCAGATAATTGTCAACCGTTGCGCCAAGGAATGCGACGCCGCCCGCCGTGATGATCGGGCCGCCCAGCCCCGGCACCCCGACCTTGAGCGGCAGGGGCAGCGGCGAGGAATCGTACACCGTGCCGTTGCGGTGCTTCCAGGCGATCTTGCCTGTGCGCAGGTCCGCCCCCGCCACATAGCCCCAGGGCGGGGTCTGGCATGGCAGGCCGAGCGGCGAGACGAACGGTCCCATCACCACCGCATAGGGTGCGCCTTCATTGCGGTTGAGCCCCTGTTCGCTGCCCTTGGTGCCCGCGCTCGGTGCCGGCACATCGGCGCGCGGCACGAGCCGTGAAGTGAAGGCCAGATAGGTCGGCATGCCGAACATCACCTGCCGCTCCGGATCGACCGCCACGCCGCCCCAGTTGAACACACCGAAATTGCCGGGGTAGATCAGCGAGCCCTGCAGCGACGGCGGCGTATAGCGCCCCTCATAGCGCAGCTTGAGGAATTGGATGCGGCAGGCGAGCTGGTCGAACAGCGTCACGCCCCACATGTCCTTGCCCTGCAGCGGTCGCGGTATGAATGTCAGGCCGGAAACCGGCTGTGTCGGCGAGGTGTGGTCGCCCTCGATGGCACCGCCGGGGGCAGGCACCTCCTCGACCGGAATGATCGGCTCGCCCGAACGCCGGTCGAGCACGTAGATATCGCCCTGCTTTGTCGGGCCGACCAGTGCCGGAACCGCTCCGCTTGCGGTGTTGATGTCGACAAGGCTTGGCTGCGAGGGCACGTCCATGTCCCAGAGATCGTGATGCACGGTCTGGCGCACCCAGCGCATCTGCCCGGTATTGAGATCGAGCGCCACGATGGAGGACGAGAATTTCTCCACATTGGCGGACCGCCCGGCGCCAAGCTGGTCCGGCGTCTGGTTGCCGAGCGGCACGTAGAGCAGCCCGAGTTTTTCATCGACGCTGGAAATCGACCAGCTGTTGGGGGAATTGGCGGTGTATTTCTGTCCCTCCGGCAGCGGCGTCGTCACATCGGGATTGCCGGAATCCCAGTTCCACACCAGCGCGCCGGTGTTGATATCGAAGGCGCGGATGACGCCGGACTGTTCGTGGATCGAATAGTTGTCATTGACCGCGCCGCCGACAATGATCTTGCCCGCAGCAATGACCGGCGGCGAGGTCGAATAGTAATAGCCGGCAGGATTATAGGGCATGCCGGTTTCCAGATGGATGGTGCCCTTGTCGCCAAAAGCCGGGCAGACCTGGCCATTGGCCGCATCGAGCGCGATCAACCTTGCATCGGCGGTCGGCATATAGACCCGCTCGGCGCAGGGTTGTCCGGCCGCGACGGTGGTATCGGCATAGTAGGACACGCCGCGGCAGGTCTGGTGCTGCCGGTCGTCATTGTCCTTCACCTGCGGATCGAAGCGCCATTTTTCCTTGCCGCTGGCGGCATCAAGCGCAATGACGAAGTTGTGCGGCGTGCAGATATAGAGCGTGTCGCGCACCTTGAGCGGTGTCACCTGATAGGTCGTTTCCGGAATATCGGTGGAGCGGCGCACATCGCCGGTCTGGTAGGTCCAGGCCACCTGCAGCTTGGCGACATTGTCGGGCGTGATCAGCTTCAGCGGCGAATAGCGCTGGCCGTAGAGGCTGCGGCCATAGAAGTGCCAGTCGTCATTGGGCACACCGCCGATATCGGGCGTGGCGGTCACCACCTCCCGGCTCAGTTGGCCGGGAAGATCGAGCGGGTCCCGGCTCATGGAATAGCCGGCAACGCCGAGCGCCACCAAAACAGCCAGCCAGAGCGGCGCTGCCCCCAGAGAGGCAGAGCCGGCATCGGCACGGGTCAACCGGCCGCGCACCCACGGTGTCAGGAGCCAGAGCCCGAGCAGGATGATCACGCCGCCGCGCGGCGCCAGCTGCCACCAATCGAAGCGGATTTCCCAGATGGCCCAGCCCAGCGTGCCGATCACCAGCAGCGCATAGACCGGCAATGCGGCCGAGCGCCGCCGGAAGAGGAGAATGGATGTGACGAGAAAGGCGAGCGCGGCGATGACGTAGTACCAGCTGCCGCCGAGAACGGCGAGCCAGACGCCGCCCGCACCCAGGGCAGCCGCGATGATCAGAAAAAGGAGAGCCGTCAGAGTGATTGCCATGGCAGGGATCCTTTCCAAGCTCAATCAAGATCGAATGGTCCTGACATGAGGCTGCGAACGGGCCATCGGCTGCCAGATTCCTCTCTGACCTAGGCGTATGCCCTAATTCAGAACGGCGCAATATCAACGATTGCAAATTTCAATCGCAAGTTTCAGGGGAAACTCTGCGCTAAATGCTGTATGTTCTTGCTTTGTATCGGATCGGTCTGGTTTTTCGATGCCGAATCACTACATTGGAGTGAAATGTCCGGATTGCCTGACGATATACCGTTCTTCGATGAACCTGATGCGCCTCGCCAGCCGCAGGGCATAGCTGCACGCGCCATGCAGGCGCGCGGCGCGCCGCCCTATCTCAATGGTCTCAACCCGGAACAGCGACTTGCGGTTGAAACCACCGAAGGGCCGGTACTGGTTCTCGCCGGTGCCGGAACCGGCAAGACACGGGTGCTGACCTCGCGCATCGCCCACATCCTCTCCCTCGGCAAGGCCTATCCCAGCCAGATTCTTGCGGTGACCTTCACCAACAAGGCGGCGCGCGAGATGAAGGAGCGCATCGGCGTTCTCGTCGGCGGTGCCGTGGAAGGCATGCCCTGGCTCGGCACGTTCCACTCCATCGGCGTCAAGCTGCTGCGCCGCCATGCGGAACTGGTCGGCCTGCGCTCGGATTTCACCATTCTCGACACGGATGATGTCATCCGCCTGATCAAGCAGATCATTCAGGCCGAAGGGCTCGACGACAAACGCTGGCCTGCCAAGCAGTTCGCGCTGATGATCGACGGCTGGAAGAACAAGGGCCTCGGCCCTACGGAAATCCCCGAGGGCGATGCCCGCGCCTTTGCCAATGGCAAGGGCCGCGAACTCTATACCGCCTATCAGAACCGCCTGAAGACGCTCAATGCCTGCGATTTCGGCGACCTGCTCTGCCATCCCATCCGCATGTTCCGCGCCTATCCGGATGTGCTGAAGGAATATCACGCTAAATTCCGCTACATCCTCGTCGACGAGTATCAGGACACCAACACAGCCCAGTACATGTGGTTGCGCCTGATCGCGCAGGGCTCGAAGAATGTCTGCTGCGTTGGTGACGACGACCAGTCGATCTATGGCTGGCGCGGTGCGGAAGTCGACAATATCCTGCGCTTCGAGAAGGATTTTCCCGGCGCGGTGGTGATCCGCCTGGAGCGCAATTACCGCTCGACGGCGCATATTCTCGGCGCGGCGTCGTTCCTCATTTCCCACAATGAGGGCCGCCTCGGCAAAACCCTGTTCACCGATGCGCCGAATGCCGAAGATGCCAAGGTCAATGTCCACGCCGCCTGGGATTCCGAAGAGGAAGCCCGCGCGGTCGGCGAGGAAATCGAACAGGCACAGCGCAGGGGCCACAACCTCAATGATATGTCGATCCTCGTGCGCGCCTCCTTCCAGATGCGCGAGTTCGAAGACCGTTTCGTCACCCTCGGCCTGAATTACCGGGTTGTCGGCGGCCCGCGGTTCTACGAGCGCCTCGAAATCCGCGATGCCCTCGCCTATTTCCGCGTCGTGGCTCAAGGGTCCGATGACCTTGCGCTGGAGCGCATCATCAACACGCCCAAGCGCGGCCTCGGTGAAGCCGCCGTGCGGCAGGTGCATGACTATGCCCGCGCCCGCGATATCGGCATGCTCGATGCCGCCGCCGATCTGGTGCAGACGGAAGAGCTGAAGCCCAAACCCCGTTCCGCCCTGCGCGAAGTGGTTGAAAACTTCCACCGCTGGCAATCTCTGATTGATTCAACGCCGCACACCCAGCTCGCCGAAATGATCCTCGACGAATCCGGCTATACCGCCATGTGGCAGGCCGACCGCTCGGCGGAAGCGCCGGGCCGGCTGGAAAACCTGAAGGAACTCATCCGCTCCATGGAGGAGTACGAATCCCTGCGGTCGTTCCTCGAACACGTGGCTTTGGTCATGGATGCCGAGCAGAATGAAAATCTCGATGCGGTCAACATCATGACGCTGCATTCGGCCAAGGGGCTGGAATTCGAGACCGTCTTCCTGCCCGGCTGGGAGGAAGGCCTGTTCCCGCACCAGCGTGCGCTGGATGAGGGCGGCCGCTCCGGCCTTGAGGAAGAGCGGCGGCTTGCCTATGTCGGCCTGACCCGCGCCAAGAAGAACCTGCACATCTGGTTCGTCTCCAACCGGCGCATCCACGGGCTCTGGCAATCGACCATTCCCTCCCGTTTCCTCGAGGAACTGCCGGAAGCGCATGTGGAAGTTGTTGCGACGGGCAATTCCTATGGCGGATACGGCTCCGGGGGCGGCTATGGCCAGTCACGCTTCGACCGCGCCGATCCGTTTGAGAACACCTATTCGACCCCCGGCTGGCAACGCGCCCAGCAGAACCGTTCCGACGCCACGCGCAACAATTGGGGCTCGCGCTCCGGCGCAAAGGTCGAGCGCATCGGCTATGGCGAGACGGATTCCGGCCACGGCGCCGGACGCGGCTCGGTCAAGGGCCGCATGATCGATGGCGAGCTGGTGGCCAAATCCGTCAGCGAAACCCCGTCGAATTTCGACGTCGGCGACCGGGTGTTCCACATCAAGTTCGGCAACGGCAACGTCTCGTCGATCGAAGGCAACAAGCTGACCATCGATTTCGACAAAGCCGGACAGAAACGCGTGCTCGACAGTTTTGTGAAGCAGATCTGAGCGGGCTGGGTTGCAAACCTATTCCGGCTTGCCCTTGGTCCAGGTGACATTTCCGGCAAACAGCGGAATCGTGGCGATGGAGGTTTTGGCGGACCCGTCCTGCACCTGGCTGGCATGGGCGAGATAGATCAGCGCATTGTTCTGCTTGTCGTAGATGCGGGTGATGTTCAGCTTCTTCCAGATCAGGCTCGTGCGTTCGGAAAACACCCGCTCACCGCCCTCACCCAGCTTGATGTCGCCGATGACGATCGGGCCGGTCTGCTGGCAGGAGATCGACGCATTGGACGGATCCTCGAACCAGTTGCCCTTCTGCAGCCGGTCGATTACCCCGCGCGAGAACGAGGCGAGATGGCAGGTCACGCCCTGAATCTTCGGGTCGGCAACCGCATCGATGACGATGTCATTGCCCAGCCAGTCGACGCCGACCTTGCCGACCTCCTCCGCCTGAGCCGGCAGGATGGCAGCGCCCAGAAGGGCCAGAGCAGCGAGCATATGCTTCATCGAGAATCTCCTGAAATGGTTGGGTCGCCAGACACAGTTGGATACGGCGTTGCGGAATTGCAAGCAGAACGGCCCGCCGCTCCTATCGTTCCCACTTCGCCAGAAAATCCTCGATGCCCAGCGACTGGATATCGGGGATGGCCTCGAAAATCGTCGTCGCGGGCCAGTCCCACCAGGCCAGCGCCATCAGGCGCTCGGCAATGGCGGCGGGAAAACGCGGACGGATCGGGCGCGCCGGATTGCCCGCGACGATGGTGTAGGGCGCCACGTTTTTGGTCACCACCGCATTGGCGCCGATCACCGCGCCGTGGCCGATGCTGATGCCGGGCATGATGACGGCGCCATGGCCGATCCACACATCATGGCCGATGCTGACGCGCTTGGCCTGCCGCCGGGCACGGAAACCGAAATCGACCCCCTGATACCGGAAAAACTCGTTGGGCCGATAGCTCAGCTTGTGGGTGGTCAGCCGTTCCATCGGATGTTCCAGCGCGTTGATGCGCACATTGGACGCGATGGAGCAGAAGCGGCCGATATCCGCATAGATGCCTTCGCTGTGGCGTTCGATGTAGGAAAAATCCCCCATCGTCACATCGCGCAGGATCACCCGCTCGCTGACCTCGGCGAAACGGCCGAACTTGACGCCCTTGAGCTGTGCCGTCGGGTGGATGCGCGGTTCGGGATTCTGGAAGCGGAGGTCGTCGGGATCAGCCATCGTGCTTTCTCAAATAAGGTTGCGGCAATTCTTTTGCATAAAAGCCGGTGAAATCCTATAATCCCCGCATGAAATCATCCTATTCCATCAGCCCATCGCGATTGACGCTCTACACGACACTGGCACTCTTTGCAGCCATGGCGACGGGCGCAACGTTTGCCGCATGGTTCAACCATGGCGATACGATCTTCCTGTCGCTGATCCAGGCTGGTCTTTCCTGGTGCATATAGAAGCACCAACACAGCCCCCAGAGGAAATGTACTTATGAACAGACGTCTGATGCCGTTTCTTGTCGTGGCGATCATGCTGCTGGCCGCCGCGGCCGGATGGATCACGTTCCAGTCCTACCGCCATCAGCCGGGCTCCGCCAATGCCGGCCCCTTCGGCGTACCGTTTCAGCTTGTGACCATGAACGGCGAGCCGGTCACCGAGGCGGCGTTCCGGCAAAAGCCGTCGGCGGTGTTCTTCGGCTTCACCCATTGCCCGGAAATCTGCCCGACCACCCTGTTCGAACTCGATGCCTGGCTGAAGCAGCTCGGGCCTGAAGGCCAGAATATCAACGCCTATTTCGTCACCGTCGATCCCGAACGCGATACCGCAGACGTCATGAAAACCTATGTCGGCAATGTCTCGGACCGCATCACCGGCATAACAGGCGATCCGGACAAGATGGCGGCGATGCTCAAGGGCTACAGCGTCTATGCGCGCAAGGTTCCCACCCAAGGCAGCGACTACACCATGGACCACACCGCCTCGGTCTTTCTTCTGGATAGCAAGGGCGGTTTCTTCGGCACCATTGCCTATGGCGAAAATCCTGATACGGCTGTCGCCAAGCTGAAACGTCTGGCCAAGAGCTGATGCACTATCTAATGGTGCGTGGTTCGACAAGCTCACCATGAGGGAGGGTGTTGGCTGCAAGGCCAAACTGAAACATTGCAGAATAGAACTCCCTGCAACCCTCGGCTTCCCTCATGGTGAGCTTGTCGAACCACGCACTCAGGACCAAGCAGAGCCACCTGCCATTTCGAAAGTATCCGACCCGATGACCCAGACCCGCCTGTTCCTCACCGCTGGCAAGATCGAAGCCGACCGCGTGTTCGATCTGCTGCAGCTCGCCTTCGAAGAGGATGGCCTGCCGATCTCCACGTTCGAAGTGGACGAGGATGCGGAAATCTTCGACGTCTCGGTCTATACGTTCGAGCCCGACGAGATCGAGCCGCGCATCCGCGATATCCTGGGCAGCCATGCCGTCAACCTCGACGTGCAGCGCGAACAGGTACCCGATATCGATTGGGTCGCCCATTCGCTCGAAGGCCTCTCGCCGGTGCGTGCCGGACGGTTCTTCGTGCACGGCTCGCACGACCGCGACAAGCGCCGCATCAACGATCTCGGCATCGAGATCGACGCCGGTCTTGCCTTCGGCACCGGCCACCACGGCACGACCTCCGGCTGCCTCGACATGATCCGCGAGGTGATCCGCCGCGAACATCCGCGCAATGCGCTGGATCTGGGCACCGGCAGCGCCGTGCTGGCCATCGGCATTGCCAAGCTTGCCCCCATTCCGGTTCTGGCGACGGATATCGATCCGGTGGCCGTCGCGGTGGCGCAGGACAACGTGGTGAAGAACGGCGTCGCTGCGCGCGTCCAGACGGAGACGGCCACGGGCTTCCATCACCCGGCCATGCGCTTTGCCGCGCCGTTCGACCTGATCGTCGCCAATATCCTCGCCCGCCCGCTGATGCAGCTCGCGCCTGAGATGCGCAGGCATCTGGCCTGGGGCGGATCGCTCATTCTATCGGGCATTCTGGAAACCCAGCGTGACAAGGTGCTGGCGGCCTATCGCGTACAGGGTCTTTTCCACCAGAAAACGCTGCGGCGCGAGGGCTGGGTCACCCTGCACCTCAAGGCGAAATCCACCTACTGAATCAAAAGGGCAGCTTTCGCTGCCCTTGTTTGAGACGGCGCAGACGATGTGCCCGGCTCTTTGGCGCGTGCCGTCTTGAAAAACCCGGTGCAAACCGCGCGCCTCCATTGCCTCCGCCGTGATCGAAAGATAGGTTCCATCACCCAACAGCAGAGGTTTGCATCACCATGTTCCAGTCGTTTGAGGTCGTCAGCAATCCGGCCACCGGCGCCCCGCGCGTCGCCAAGCTGCGCGCCGAACTCGAATCCCTCGGTCTTGACGGTTTTCTGGTTCCCCGTGCCGACGAACACCAGGGCGAATATGTACCGCCGCGCGCCCAGCGCCTGGCCTGGCTGACCGGCTTCACCGGCTCTGCCGGTGTCGTGCTTGTCCTCAGGAAACAGGCGCATCTCTTTGTCGACGGCCGCTACACCCTGCAGGCCGCCGAGCAGACCGACCCGGCAGTTTTCAGCGTGGAAAGCCTGGTGGAAACCCCGCCACCGGTCTGGTTGCGCAACAGCGGCCGCAAACTGACCATCGGCTTCGACCCGTGGCTGCACACCATTGCCGAAACCAAGGCGCTGCGCGAAGCGCTCGAAGCCAATGGCGGCACGCTGGTGGCGGTCGGGCACAATCTGGTCGATCTGGTCTGGGAAAACCAGCCTGCCCCGCCGCTCGAAGCCGTGACCATCCAGCCGGAAAAATATGCCGGGAAACTCGCCAGCGACAAGCTGAAGGAACTGGCCGAAGCGGTGGAAAAGGCCAAGGCTGACGCAACCGTCCTGACCGATCCCTCCTCCATCGCCTGGGCATTCAACATCCGCGGCAACGACGTCAGCAACACGCCGCTGCCCCTGTCCTTCGCCATCATCCCGGTGTCCGGCGAACCGCTGCTCTTCATCGACAAGCGCAAGCTGCCCATCGAGACGGAGGCTTACCTGACCCAGCTCTCAACGCTGCGCCCGCCATCGGCGCTTGAAGCGGACGTCGCCAGCCTCGGCGCACAGGGCAAGGCCGTGATGCTCGACCCGGCGCTCGCGGCGGAAAAACTGCGGCTCGTGGTCGACCATGCCGGTGGCAGGATTGTCGAAGGTACGGATCCCGCCCGCCTGCCCCGCGCCCTGAAAAACACCGCTGAACTGGCTGGCGCACGCAAAGCGCATGAGCGCGACGGCATTGCCATGGTGTCGTTCCTGGCCTGGGTCGACGCGCAGGCACCCGGCACCATCGACGAGATCGATGCGGCGAAGAAGCTGGAGGAAACCCGCCGCAGCGTGGCCGAAGGGTTCCAGATGCCGCTGGAAAACCTCTCCTTCGACAGCATTTCCGGCGCGGGGCCGAATGGCGCTTTTGCCCATTACCGCGTCAATACCCAGTCAAACCGCAAGTTGCAGGAGGGCGAGCTCTATCTGATCGACAGCGGCGGCCAGTACCGCGACGGCACGACCGATATCACCCGCACCCTCCCCGTCGGAAAACCGACCGAGGATATGAAACGCAAGTTCACGCTGGTGCTCAAAGGCGTCATCGCCATCACCACCGCGCGCTTCCCCAAGGGCACGCGCGGCATGGACATCGACGTGCTCGCCCGCATCGCCCTGTGGAAGCAGGGCTATGATTACGGCCACGGCACCGGCCATGGGGTCGGCTCGTTCCTGTCGGTGCATGAGGGTCCGCAGAGCATTTCCAAGCGTGGCACGCACGAACTGCTGCCGGGCATGATCCTGTCCAACGAACCCGGCTACTACAAGCCCGGCGGCTACGGCATCCGCACGGAAAACCTGCTCATTGTCACGGAACCTGTCGTGCCCGAGGGCGGCGATATCCCGATGATGGGTTTCGAAACGATCACGTTCTGCCCGATCGACAAGCGCCTGATCGATACCAGCCTGCTGATCCGCGAAGAACTGGTATGGCTCGATTCCTATCACGCACAGGTGCGCGAGGTTCTGCTGCCGCACACCGTTGCTGCTGACCGCGACTGGCTGATCAAGGCAACCGAACCGCTCGGATAACTTATACGGGGAGCTGGCGCAGCAGGATGATCATGGCTGCGCCGGCGAGAAACATCGTCAGCGCATTGAACCGCAGGGAAACCAGCCCGGCGAACACCAGCGCGACGACGCCGCGCCAGTCCGCCGTGGCGATGGCGGGCGCCACCAGCGTCGTCAGAACCGCGGCGGGCACGGCATTGAGCGCCACTTCGACGCGCGGATGCACGCGGTCGAAGCGCGACAGGACGAGATGACCGCCGATGCGGGTCAGGAACGTCAGCACGGCACCGGCGAGAATAATCCAGAAGATCGTCGACATCTCAGTTCTCCCCCGCAGTTTTATCCGGCTTTGCCACGATCACGGCGGTCAGGATACCGGCGAGCGCGCCGATGCTGACATGCCAGGGCGAGCCGATGGTCTTGGCCGCGACAATCGATGCGATGCCGCTGGCAATGACGATGGGCGCCCAGTTGGAGCGTTTGCGGAAACCCATGACCAGGCCGAGGAAATAGATCGGCAGCAGCATGTCGATCCCCAGCGCATGCGGATCCTTGATCAGATTGCCGAAGAGCCCGCCGATCCACGCTTCCACCACCCACATCACATAGATCGGCGTCGCCACGCCCAGATACCAGGCAAAGGTGACGCGTACGCCTGACTCCGCCCGCTTTTCGGTCTCGGCATATTGCGGATCGGTCAGCAGGAAATAGCTCAGCAGGCTTTCGGGAATGGTGAAGTGGCCGATGCGGCGGCCGACGGCAGCCGAATACAGCACGTGGCGGAAATTGACCGCGAAGATGGAAAAGACGATCAGCCAGGCCGGAATATTGTGGCCGAACAGCTCGATGCCGACCATCTGGCTCGCACCGCCAAAAATCGCCGCGCTCATCAGCACCGCTTCGAACACGGTAAAGCCGTTATCGATGGCAAGCGCGCCGAACAGCAGGCCGAAAGGCGCCGAGGCAATCATCACGGGAAGCCCGCGACGGAACCCCTGCCAGAATTCCACGCCAAAGCCTGCCCGCCGCGCAACGGTGGTTTCGTCTTGATATGTTTGTTCGCTCATGATGAGCGTGGTCTAAGGCAGGTTGGCCAGCCTGTCACGTGAGAATTGTTGATCGCTATCATCAATGTTGCTGCAGCGTCGAACGGCCTGGCCAACTGCGTCGATGGTGTGCGTGGTTCGACACGCACACCAGACCCGGCAATCGGCTGAACTCAGAACTTCTGGGTCAGCGAAATGCGGAAGCTGCGGCCAACTTCGGCGTAGCGGTCGGCCACCGCGAGATTGATATCGTTCGGGACATCCGTGGCATTCCAGTATTTCTTGTCGAAGACATTGAAGACGCCGGCCTGGAGCTTCATGCCCTTGGCAAACTTCGGCTCCCAATAGGCTGTCGTATCGACGATGCCATAGCCGGGAGCAACGAAACCGCCGCCGCTGACCTTGTCGCGCGCTGCGGCCATCGTCAGCGACACATCGGCACCCCAGCTGTCAGCGTTATAGCCGAGGCCGACAATCGCGCGGATCGGCGGGATGGAGTTGAGATATTCCTGGGTTTCGGTGTTCTCGCCCTGCGAAACGGCAACCGATGCCCATGTCACCCAGTTCTCGGCGAAATTGACGCGGCCATTGAGTTCGGCACCGTAGATCTGCACGCGATTGAGATTGGCATAACCGGTGATGCCGCCAACCGGATACTCGCCGCCGGGCGGTGCAATGGTCACAGTGTCGATGAAGTTGCGGTAGTAATTGTTGAAGACGCTGGCCGACAGCGCATATCTGTCGCTCTCATACTTGGCGCCAACCTCGAAACCGTTGCTGGTCTCAGCCTTCAGGCCGGGATTGCCGACACGGGCATAGGAACCGGGCGCGCCGTAGTTCTGGAACAGTTCCTGCGCGGACGGCGCGCGGAAGCCTTGGGCCCACTGCACATAGAAATCCAGCTCGCTGGTGGCGTGATAGGTCGCCCGCAGCTTCGGCGTAAAGCGCGAGTCGCTGTTGGATGCAGGCAATGTCCCGTTGAAGTTGGGGCCATGCTCATAGGCTGCGGTCGACTGCGGATTGTGCTCGTACCAGTCGAAACGCCCGCCCGGCGTCAGGGTCAGACGGCCGTTCAGAAGCTCGATATCATCCTCGGCATAGATGCCGAATCCGGTCGACTGCACGTCGGGCATGTCGGAACTGTTGGCATGCAGCATGCGACAGGTCTGCGGGCCGAAGGGCTGGGGCAGCTTGCTCCAGTTGACACTCGGGCAATTGTCGACGCCCGCCGCGTACTGATGCATGTTCTGCCGGTAGATTTCCGTACCGATGCGGAACTTGTGCCTGATGTCGCCGATCTCGGCTTCCTTGACCACGTAGCCGGTAAAGCCATAGGCATCGAGGTTCAGCTCGTTGTCGCGCTTGTACACGCCCGAGGGGAAGCCATAGCGGAACGGGTCGCCGCGAATGATCCGCGCCCTGGCATCCGGCAGGCGGATGGCATCGGTCGTATTAGTCAGGGTCTGCTGCGTCCAGTAGGCAACGGCGTGCGCCTCATCCACCCAGCCGCCCTTGTCCGGGGCGATGTAGTCGTAGCTGCCGGAAATGCGCTTGCGTTCATAATTCTCGCCGGACTTGAAGCTGTCGGGCACATAGGCCGAGGTTGTTCCGATGAAATTGTCCGAATCGGAATCCTTTTTGAAGATTTCGCCGGTCAGGCCGAAACGATGGCCGCCCTCGACATTCTGGTAGAGTTTTACCAGCACATTGCCCTGATCGTAATCGAGCGGATTGGCCTCGGTCCGTCCAGTGCCATAACCGCCGATATCACCGGGGGTATCCTTCTCGTGGCCCTGGCGATACCCGCCCTGCACGAGGAATTCCGTGTTGCTCGCACGGGCTGCCACCGCCGCATTGGTGCGCCAGCTGCGATCGCCGCTGTCATAGGTGCCTTTGGTCAGAACGCCCCAGTTGCGCCCATCGCTGATGACATCGGACGGGTCGAGCGTGCGCATCTGGACCACCCCGCCCAGCGCGCCCGAACCGTAGCGGCTTGAGTCGGCGCCCTTGGTGATGTCAATCTTGGAGAGCCCGTCGAAATCAAAACCGTCGAGACCGCCCTGCGTTCCGCGCGGATCGGAAATCCACGGCACGCGGATGCCATCGATCGTGGTCAGCACCCGGTCCTGGTCGAGACCACGCAGATTGATGCTCTTCGAGGTGGAGTTGAAATTGACGCCCGCATCGACCCGGCGCCCCAGATCCTGGAAATTATCGACCATCCGTTGCTGGATGGTTTCCCGCTCGGTCGTCGCCGTCAGCGGCGTCGCCTCCGTGCCGCTCTGATTGCGCTTGAGCACAATCGGCGCCAGCTCGATTGTTTCGCCCGTTGCCGGTGCGCTTTGGGCAAACGCTGCGCCCGTGCCCAACCCCACAACCAGCAGGGTACCCGCGCTACCGCACATCAGGCGCGCAAGCATGTTCCGTGTCAAAACCATATCCAAACCCCCGAAAGAATGCTTGGCTGGCTTAACGTTGAGCGCGAAGACCGCGCCGTGTTCATGGCTTGCTGAGCGGAAATTATCTGCGTGTATTCACGCTGTACATTTGTTCAGTACAAAAACATGACTATAAAAGTCAATATTAAATACACCGATTATTTCGGGCCGATTTATTGGCCGGAACGGTGTTGCCGCAGCACCACATTTGTCCCGTCGGCACATCAGGAAACCAGCGTTCCCTCGATCTTTTTTCCCCAGTCGATGAGCGGCTTGGCCTTCAATGCAAAGTCGAAGAGTTCGTCGGCAAGCGCCGGCGACGTAATGCCATCCGGATCAATGGGATGGCGCACGACGAAATGCCGGTTGCGCAGGGCTTCGACGAGGTCGGGATCGGTCACCGTTTCGAAGCCGCGCGGCGTGCGCTTCAGGCGGTCGTAATCGCTTAAGGTCAGGCCGCCCTTTTTCAACGCGGCCACCATGGCGCGGTAGTTCTCCGGCTTGTCGACGATGGCCTTGCGCATCGCTGCGAGAAGCTCCGGCTTCTGCTGCCACCACGCGACGGCGGCGTAGCAGCCCTTGTAGTCCTCCAGACCGACGCAGACATAGAAACAGCCCGATTCGGCCCATTTGCTGCCATCGGGCGAAAGCAGTGCCGAGAGATGCCGGTTGTAGGGGCTCTTGTCCTTGGCAAAGCGCGTGTCCCGCTTGATGCGGAACTGCGATTTCTTGCGGTCACCCTTGAACGGCAATCCGGCCTTTTCAAACCGGGCGATCAGATCATCGATAAGGTCGCCCAGCGGCTCGTGCAGGTGGGCTTCGAACAGATCCTTGTTCTCAACGAACCATTCCCGGTTCTGGTGAAAATCCAGCGCCTTGAGGAAAGGCAGCGCCTTGTCGCCAAACCCCTTGAAAACCGTCTCGCTCATGCGCCCACCAGGGTAAACCAGGCATCTTCATCGATGACTTCGATGCCAAGGGACTGTGCCTGCGTCAGCTTGGAACCGGCCCCCGGCCCGGCCACCACCAGATCGGTCTTTTTCGAGACGGACCCGGCCGTCTTGGCGCCGTAGCGTTCGGCCATGGCTTTCGCCTCGTCGCGCGACATGCGCTCCAGCGAACCGGTGAAGACGATGGTCTTGCCGACAACCGGCGAATTGCTGACGGTGCGCACCTCTTCGTCCAGCGGCGTGACTTCATCAAGCAGGGCAGCCAGCGCCGTCCGGTTGTGCTCTTCCGCATAGAAATCGACCAGTGCTTCGGCCACGATGCTGCCGATGCCCTCGACATCATTGAGCTCGCGCCAGGCGTCGTTGCCCTTGTCGGACTTGTCCGCCGGCAGGGTCGCCGCCTGCGCAACCGCTGCCAGCGCCGCGTAGGAGCGATAGGCCTTGGCAAGCCGCTTGGCATTGACCTCGCCGACATGGCGAATGCCCAGACCATAGATGAAGCGGCTCAGCGCCACCTGCCGCCGGTCATCGATCGCGTCATAGAGTTTCTTGACGGAGACAGCGCCGAAACCGTCGATGTTTTCCAGCTTGGCCAGCGATGCCGCCTGCCTTTTCTTCAGCGTGAAAATATCCGCAGGCGTGCCGATATGCAGGGCCGGATCGTCGGATTTGAAGAAGAACTCGACCTGCTTTTCGCCAAGCCCCTCGATGTCGAAGGCATTTCGCGAGACGAAATGCCGGATGCGCTCCACCGCCTGCGCCGGGCAGATCAGCCCGCCTGTGCAGCGCCGCACCACTTCCCCCTCCTCGCGCACCGCATGCGAGCCGCAGGCCGGGCAGGTATCCGGGAAGGTATAGGCGGACGGGCCGCGCGGCTTGTCCGCGACGATATCGACGATCTGCGGGATGACGTCGCCCGCCCGCTGCACCACGACGGTATCGCCGACGCGCAGGTCCCGCCCCTCGCGGACCGGCTGGCCGTTCTGGCCGATGCCTTTGATGTAGTCCTCGTTGTGCAGGGTCACATTGGTGACGACGACTCCGCCGACCGTCACCGGTTCAAGCCGGGCGACAGGGGTCAGTGCGCCTGTCCGCCCGACCTGAATGTCGATGCCCCGCAGGATGGTGATCGCCTGTTCCGCCGGGAATTTGTGGGCAATGGCCCAGCGCGGGCTGCGGGAGACAAAGCCCAGCCGCTGCTGCAAAGCAAGATCGTCGACCTTGTAGACAACACCGTCAATATCATAGCCCAGCGTCGCGCGCTGTTCCTCGATCTGGTGATAATGCCTGACCAGGCCATCCACCGTCTCGAACTTCTGCATCAGCGGATTGACGCGGAAACCGTAGGACTTGAACGCCTCCACCATGCCCATCTGCGTTGCCGCAGGCATGGCGCTGACCTCGCCCCAGGCATAGGCGAAAAACTGCAGCGGCCGCGATGCGGTGATCGTCGCGTCGAGCTGGCGCAGCGACCCGGCTGCAGCATTGCGCGGATTGGCGAAGACCGGCTTGCCATCCTGCGTCTGGCGCTCGTTCAGCGCGGCAAAATCCGCATGGCTCATATAGACTTCGCCGCGCACCTCCAGCACCTCGGGTGGATTGCCGTTCAATACATTCGGAATGCTCGCGACAGTACGCGCGTTGAGCGTGACGTTTTCACCCGTCGTGCCGTCGCCGCGGGTGGCGGCGGTGACCAGGCGGCCCATCTCGTAGCGCAGCGACAGGGACAGCCCGTCGATCTTCGGTTCGGCGGTGATTTCAACCGGCGCGCTGGCGCCCAGCTTGAGGAAGCGGCGGATGCGGTCGACAAAATCCTGCACGTCCTGATCGGAAAAGGCATTGTCCAGCGACAGCATCGGGATGGAATGCGTGACCTTGCCGAATTTTTCCGAGACCGTCGCGCCCACCTTGTTCGAGGGAGAATCCTCGCGCTTCAGGTGCGGGAAACGCTGCTCGATGGCAAGGTTCCGCCGCCGCAGGGCGTCATATTCGCCGTCGGATATCGTCGGCGCATCTTCCGTGTTGTAGCGGTAGTCGTGCTGGGCAATCTCCGCCGCCAGACGGCCGAGTTCCTCTGCCGCTTCTGCTTCGCTCAATTCTTCTACGGGAATGTCTGCCATGGCCTGTCCGACGCTGAAAATACGGATTCGGCGGGAGATTAACTGAAGCGGCGCGCAAATGCACCGTTCAAAATCGGCGGGATCCGCAGGTTGCAGTCAGCTCCTGCCACAACCCGCTCTGCATGAAGATGGTGCGTGGTTCGACAAGCTCACCATGAGGGAGGTTTGTATTCTGCAGGACGCCAAGTTCCCTCATGGTGAGCTTGTCGAACCACGCAGCGCAGGCGTGCAACCCGCTCAGGAGGCAGCGGCGCTGTTCTCACGCAGAAGCCGCACCGCGGCGGCACGTGCTTCGTCCGTGACGCTGGCACCGGCCAGCATCCGGGCAATTTCTTCCTGGCGGTCGCCCGTTTCCATCGCATGGATGGACGTGGCAACACGGTCATCGCCCCTGGCGGATTTGGCGATGAGAAAATGTGTCTGCGCCCGTGCCGCCACCTGCGGCGCATGGGTGACCGACAGCACCTGCACCCGGTCCGACAGGCGGCGCAGGCGCTGGCCGATGGCATCGGCCACGGCACCGCCAACGCCCGTGTCGATTTCGTCGAACACCAGTGTCGGCGCCGAACCGCGGTCCGCCAGCGCCACCTTCAACGCCAGCAGGAAGCGCGACAGCTCGCCGCCCGACGCCACCTTCATCATCGGCCCCGCCCGGGTGCCGGGATTGGTCCGCACCCAGTATTCGACCGTATCGATGCCCTCGGGCAGGCGGTTTTCCGGGTCCGCCGCCATCTCGACGATGAATTCGGCCCGCTCCAGCTTCAGCGCCGGAAGCTCGGCCATGACGGCTGCCTTGAGGTGACCGGCGGTTTCGTGCCGCTCCCGTGACAGCATCGCCGCCGCTTCGTCATAGGCGGCCCGCGCCGCGACAGCTTCCTTTTCCAGCGCGCCGAGCCGCTCGGCGCCCGCATCGATATCCGCGAGATCCGCATCCATCTTGTCGCGCAGGCCGGCGAGATCATCCACCGGTACGGAATATTTGCGTGCGGCACCGCGCAGGGCGAAAAGCCGCTCTTCGGTCTGCTCGAGAACACGCGGATCGAAATCAATGGCACGGATGGCCTGTTCAATGCCGTTCTGCGCTTCCGTCAGGGCGTTGAGCGCCTCGTCGATGGCCTTGACCACCGGCTCCAGCAACTGTGGCGCTTCCGGCACCTTGCGCTCCAGCCGCCGCACCAAGCTCGCCAGCGACGGCACCGGGGAACCCGAGCCCGACAGCACCTCGTTGGCATCGTTGACATCGCCAGCGATCTTTTCCGAGCGCATCATTTCGGTGCGCCGGGTGGCCAGCGCCTCTTCTTCCAGCGGCTCCGGATCGAGCTTTGTCAGTTCGTCGACGGAGGCCCGCAGATAATCCGCCTCGCGCGTCGCCGCCTCAACCTTGGCGCGGTGCCGCACCAGCGTGTTTTCCGCATCCCGCCAGGTCTTGTGCAATGAGCGGACCGTTGCCGCCTTGGTTTCCAGCGAACCGAAAGCGTCGAGCAGTGTACGGTGAATATCGATATCGATCAGTGCGCGGTCATCGTGCTGGCCGTGGATTTCGACCAGCCTCCGGCCGAGCTCCTTCAACAGCGTGACGCTTGCGGCCTGATCGTTGATGAAGACGCGGCTGCGGCCATCCGATGTCTGCACGCGGCGCAGGATGATGTCGCCGTCATCGCTGATGTCGTTGTCGCGCAGGAGTTCGCGGGCGGGATGGGCACCGGCCACGTCGAACACGGCCGTTACCTGCCCCTGCTCCGCGCCGTGGCGCACCAGCGAGGCATCGCCGCGCGCGCCGAGGGCGAGCGACAAGGCATCGAGGAGGATGGATTTTCCGGCACCGGTCTCGCCGGTGAGTACCGACAAGCCATCGCGAAACTCAATGTCGAGCCGTTCAATCAGAACAATATCGCGGATCGACAGGTGCGAAAGCATGAATCGCTCAGGTTAATAGTGGATCAGGCGCCATTTTTCTTGCTGCCCACGATCGTCTGGGCAGCCTGTGACAGCCAGGAACCGGCATTCTGGCGCGGCTCCAGACCGCCGCTCTGCAGCAGCTTGTAGCTGTCCTTGTACCACTGGCTGTCCGGGTAGTTCTGTCCGAGCACCGCTGCGGCCGACTGCGCCTCGCTGGTCAGACCCAGCGCATAATAGGCTTCGGTCAGGCGTGCCAGTGCTTCTTCGACATGGCGGGTGTTGGAATACTGCTCGACAACGCCGCGGAAGCGCTTGATCGACGCCAGATATTCCTTGCGTTCCAGATAATAGCGGCCGACCTGCATTTCCTTGCCGGCGAGCTGGTCGCGGCCGAAACGGATCTTTTCCTTGGAATCGTCGACATATTCCGACTGCGGGAAACGCTCGACGACTTCATTGAACGCCGTGATGGAGCGGCGTGTCATGGTCTGTTCGCGCGTCACGTCCGGGATCTGGCGGTAATAGCACAGGCCGGTGATGTAATAGGCGTAGGCGGCTTCCGGCTGCGTCGGATACAGCGCGATGTAGCGCTTGGTCATGGCGAGCGAGTCGTCATACTTGCCGGCACGGTAATTGGCGAAAGCCCCCATCACCAGCGCCTTGCGGGCGAATTCGGAATAGGGATGCTGGCGGTCGACGGCATCGAACTTCTTGGCGGCCTCGTCGAGGCGCCCGGCATTCAGATTGGCGAGAGCCTGGTTGTAGAGCACATCAGCAGGCTCGATTGTGTCGACATAGGCCGACAGGTCGAGATCCTTGTCATTCGAAGCACAACCGGAAATGGCTGTTGCACCGGCAACGGACGCCATAAGAAGGGCCAACCGGGCCTTGCTGCCAAACCCTGCACTCATCGACATTCTGCAACTCGCCATTCTGTCTTAGGCCCCATTCAAGAAATTAGAGCATTCTGCGCAAATCCGATATCACGTTTGCGCATCATGCTCTAGATACTGTCAAACTCACTGTCAGTTGCGCGTTCTTAAACCACAAGCCAACAGAATCAGCAATCTTATTGCCATCTATTCGTCCAAATTTGTGGCGGAGGCAGAAATGAGTTGAGAAAAGAACATATTCCCTTATTTCGGCAGCGACATATGCCCTACCCGGTAAATCCGGGTCGCCTCATCGGCCTGTTCCGGCTGCGCCGCAGCCCACAGCCGGAAACGCACCACCGTCCATGTGGTCGGCTCGAAACCCGCCACGGATGCAAGAATAGCGTTGTCTTCGCCATCCCGCAGCACCCGCCCGCTTTCCTGTTTGCGTCTTTCGCCCAGGGGCGTTGAAGCGTCGACCGGCACAATCTCCCGCGTCGCAAACGCCACCTGCGACACGTCGGGCGACACGAAGGCCTGCCAGACAAACCAGGACTTTACCTGCGGCCGGCCGAACGCGCCCGACACGCCGGCAAACCCGTCCCCGCCGAGAAAATTGTTCAAGCCCTCCACATCGTCCCACAGATAAAACGGCGCATAGAGGTTGTCACGGCTACGGGTTGCATCCGTGCGGCGGGCCGACAGATAGGCCTTGAAGCGCAGATGCGGATAGTTGTCGAGCAGATGCCCCTTCTCGGCGATCCGCCGGTCGATGATCCCCATGTCATAATCGGCAGGCAGGGTGAAACTGTACTGCATCGCAATCATGATCGTTCTCCTTGTCGAATGACGGGTTCAAGCCAATGCACCGACTTGCCGTCTTGCACGGCCTGAATACTGACATAGGAGAACGCGCTGTCAGCGCTGGCGCCGTGCCAATGGCGTTCATCCGGAGCGAACCAGACGCAATCCCCGGCCCGCAGTTCTTCAACCGGTCCGCCGTCCCTCTGGGCAAGGCCGACGCCGGACAGGACATAGAGAAACTGTCCGCGCGGATGGGTGTGCCAATGGGTGATGACCGATGGGTCGACGGTGGCACGCATCACCGTGTTCTCACCTTCGCTTTCGCTTTCCAAAAGCATTTCCGCCCAGAACGGCGCGGAGGATATGCCCTCCGGCGCACGTCCGATTGCCGTCCCTGCCCGCCGTATCGTCATTTCCGCCGGACAGGCCTTTAGTTTCGTGGGTATGTCGTTCATGGACTGATTTCCTGTACTGAGAAAAGCCGGGTCAGGCGACGTCGAGCATCTGCATGCCGCCACTGCTGAAGGACCATTCATCACGCGAGGACGTGCTGATGATGATCATGACATCCTCGGGGCGCACGCCAGGAGAAACCGCAAGCTTCTCGACAAGCCGCTCGTAGAACGCCTTCTTCGTCGCCGTATCGCGCGGTTTGCCGATGGCGATGGCAAAGATGATGAAATCTTCGGAGCGCGGGCCGCCGAGATAATGGCGGTCGAAAATGAACTCGTTCGGGCGGTGCTGGTGGATGACCTGGAAAAGATCGTTCTGCGGAACATTGAACGTCTCGATCATCGCCTGATACAGGCTGTCCGACACGGCTTTCAGATAATCATCAGACTTGCCCTGCATGAGGGAAATACGGGCGAACGGCATGGAACGATCCTCTTTGTCTGGCGCCCCGGCACATGGTGTGAAGCGCAATTGAACTTGACGGAATGGTTCTAGCATCGCACAATCATCCTGATAATCAGAAATATATGGATCAATGATCCTGAAAAACTGGACGATAAATATGCGCCGGACCATATTCGACCTGGATGTTCTGCGAACCTTCACGACGGGCGTCGACCTTGGCAGTTTTGCCAAGGCAGCCGACAGGCTCGGCCGGTCGACCTCGGCGGTCAGCGCCCAGCTGAAAAAGCTGGAGCAGCAGGCGGGAACGCCGATATTCCAGAAATCCGGACGCGGCCTTGCTCTGACCGACGCGGGCGAGACGATGCTCGCCTATGCAAGGCGCCTGCTCGACCTCAACGACGAAGCGGCGAGCGCCATTCACGGCATCGAACTGGAAGGCTGGGTACGGCTCGGCCTGCAGGAGGATTTCGGCGAAACCCTGCTGCCCAATATTCTCGGGCAGTTTGCGCGGGCCCATCCCAAGGTGCGCATCGAAGCGCGGGTGGCCCGCAATGCGGAGCTGCTCGAGCGCGTCGCATCCGGCCGCCTCGATCTCGCGCTGGCCTGGAACAACAGCGCACCGCTGTCCAACAGCGAACGCGTCATGGAGGTTCCCATGTGCTGGGTCGGCTCCATCAATCCCGACATGATCTGGCAGAAGTCTGGCAACGAACCCCTGCCGCTGGCCGCCCTTGAAGCGCCGTGCCTGTTGCGCACCGCCGCCATCAACGCGCTGGATCGCGCCGGCATCGCCTGGCGCCTGGCGTTCATCAGTCCAAGCCTGGGCGGCCTGTGGGCCGCAACGGCGGCGGGGCTCGGCCTCACCATCCGCACGCCGATCGGCTTGCCGGGAACGGTGCAGGCGATACGGCCTGGAGCAAACGGACTGCCCCTGCTGCCAAATCTGGGATTGGATCTGTACCGGGCCGATGCGGAACCGTCGCCGGTTACGGCCCGGCTGGCATCGATCATCCTGCAGGCATTGCACGAGTCAGTGCGTGTGGGAGCAAAGGCCGCTTAGAGGGATTGAACGGGTGGTGCGAGGTTCGACAAGCTCACCATGAGGGAGGATGGGGATTGCAGGGAGCTATACTTCTGCCACCTCGGCGATTGGCATTGCAGCCCACCCAAACCCCTCATGGTGAGCTTGTCGAACCACGCATGACATCAATTGCAAGATTGGCTAGACAGCCCAGGGTGCAAACACCGGTGCATGGACAGCGACGAGGGACGCCCCGCGCCCCGGGATGCCCGCCGTTTCGACAATCTCGAACGCAGAGTGATCGGACAGCAGTGCCCGCAGCGCCATGGCGTTCAGGCGGTGGCCGCCGCGATAGGAACGGAAGCAGCCGATGAACGGCGCCCCTGCCAGGGCAAGATCACCAACGGCATCCAATGTCTTGTGGCGCACGAACTCATCGGGAAAGCGCAGGCCGCCGGGATTGATGACCGTATGGTCATCGCCGATGACAAGCGAATTATCCAGTGACGAACCGAGTGCCAGCCCGGCAGCCCAGAGCTTTTCCACATCGCGCATGAACCCGAAGGTGCGGGCGGACGCAATCTCGTCGCGGAACACCGCCTCGCTCATATCCGCGGCAAAGATCTGCCTGCCGATGACGGGCGTGTCGAAATCGATCTCCACCTCGTAGCGTGTGCCGCCATGGGGGACGAACTCCGCCCAGGAGGCACCGGCCTCGATGCGTGACGGCTTGAGCACGCGGATATAGCGCCGCCGGGCTGTCTGCTGGACCAGCCCCGCCTCATCGAAGGCCACGAGGAAGGCGGCCGATGTGCCGTCGACGATCGGCACTTCCGGCGCGTCGATCTCGATGATCAGATTGTCGATCCCTGCCCCGGATATCGCGGCCATCACATGTTCAACGGTGCTGACGGTCGCGCCGCTCCGCTTGCCCAGCGTGGTGCTGAGATCCGTCGTGCCGACTTCCGAGACCAGCGCCTTGATGGCATGGCTGCGCCCTTCGCCATCCCGCCGGTGAAAGACGATGCCCGTATCGGCGGCGGACGGCACGAAGGTCATCGTGACGGGTGCGCCGCTGTGGACGCCAACGCCGGACAGCGATACCCGCTCTGCAATGGTCGTTTGATAGTCGCGCAACTGAGACCCCATGCCCTGCTCTGCCCATATCATCGTAAAATCAATCTGTGCCGTTCTGCCAGAATCAAGGTGAACCGCAGCTATTTTGCGCGGGACGATACAATTGACGCGGCGTCAGGCAAAATCACGGTTTCAGCAGTCCCGCAACGGTCCTGCACGGACAAGAACTAGGTCGTTTTCGAGGTTTTTCAATAGTTTGAATGAAAAAACCCGCCATTGAGACAATGGCGGGTTTCATATTTCTTAACAATACGTGATCGGATCAGTTGGCCTGGCGGCGCAGGAATGCCGGGATTTCCAGCTGATCATCTTCCGACGACTGGCGCGACTGGGGCTGAACACGGCCCTGTTCGTCCAGCTGTCCGCGGCGCGGGGCATAGATCGATGCATCCTGCGACAACGGGCGGCGCGGCTCTGCCGGACGCATGGCCGGTTCGCGCGGCTGTGCCGGTTCAAGCCGTGCGGTGTCGTCTTCGCGGCGGGTCAGGCCGGCGGTCAGGCGCTTCAGCAGACCCATCGGGCCACGGTCTTCGTGGCTGTCATAGGATGCCTGGTCGCGGCCATGGTCGCGGGCATTGAGTTCCGCCTGAACAACCGGCGGGAAGTCGGACACGTTTGGCATGCGCGGTGCCGGTGCGGGCTGTGCGACGGGCGCCGCCTGCATCTGAACCTGCGGCTGCGGCGCCGGCTGGTGGACAGGCTGCTGCGGTGCTGCGGCAACCGGTGCGTCGAACACTTCCGGCGCAGGTGCCTGGAAAATGCGGCTCTGCGGACGGAATTCCTGTTCGGCCGGCTGCGGTGCGCGCTGCGGCATTTCCATTTCGGCGGCGCGGATGGCGTCGGCGACCGGATCGGCAAGGCGGGCAGCCGGCTGCTGCACGACAGGGCGCGGCGCAACAGTCTCGACCCGGGCGGCCGGCTGCTGGACCGGCTTGGCAATCGGCTTCATCGGCTGGCGAAATTCGATCGGCGCAGGGGCCGACTCTCCCAGCTGCTTGTCGATACCCGTTGCCACGACCGAAACGCGGATGATGCCTTCGAGGCTTTCGTCGAAGGTCGCGCCGAGGATGATGTTGGCATCCTGGTCGACTTCTTCGCGAATGCGCGTTGCCGCTTCGTCGACTTCGAACAGCGTCATGTCACGGCCGCCGGTGATCGAGATCAGCAGGCCCTTGGCGCCGCGCATCGAGGTTTCGTCGAGCAGCGGGTTGGCAATGGCAGCTTCGGCAGCGGCCATGGCGCGGCCATCGCCGGATGCTTCGCCCGTACCCATCATCGCCTTGCCCATCTCGCGCATCACCGAACGCACGTCGGCGAAGTCGAGGTTGATCAGGCCTTCCTTGACCATCAGGTCGGTGATGCAGGCAACACCGGAGTAGAGAACCTGGTCGGCCATGGCGAAGGCATCGGCAAAGGTCGTCTTGTCATTGGCGATGCGGAAGAGGTTCTGGTTCGGAATGACGATCAGTGTGTCGACATTCTTCTGCAGGTCCTCGATGCCCATATCGGCGGTGCGCATGCGGCGCTGACCTTCGAAATGGAAAGGCTTGGTGACGACACCCACGGTCAGGATGCCTTTTTCGCGGGCGGCGCGGGCAACAACGGGCGCAGCGCCGGTACCGGTACCGCCACCCATGCCGGCCGTCACGAAGCACATGTGCGTGCCCTGCAGGTGATCGTTGATTTCATCGATGCATTCTTCAGCGGCGGCGCGGCCGACTTCCGGCTGCGAACCGGCGCCCAGACCTTCGGTCACTGCAGCACCGAGCTGAATGAGACGTTCAGCCTTCGACTGCGACAGGGCCTGCGCATCCGTATTGGCCACAACAAACTCAACACCGCGCAAACCGGCATTGATCATGTTATTGACCGCGTTGCCACCGCCACCGCCAACACCAAACACGGTGATCCGGGGCTTAAGCTCGGTAATGTCCGGCTTTTGCAGATTGATGCTCATTTGTTTGTTCCTTTTTCCTTTACCGCTTCGCCGCCGCGGTATCTCTTTTGGGTTTCCCCGGATTGATCAAAAACTCTCTTTCAGCCACTGGCCGATACGCTGAAAACGCCCACCCGTACCCGTCATCAGCGATGATGAACCGGCCTTTACAGAACGCTCCTCAATTCCTGCCACCTGCGGATAGATCAACAGACCCACCGCTGCGGAGAAAGCTGGCCCCTTGGCTGCTTCGGGAAGCCCCGTTACACCCAGAGGACGGCCAATACGTACGTTGCGGGCCAGAATACGGCGCGCCACTTCAGGCAAACCCGCCAACTGGCTGGCCCCGCCTGTCAGGACAACACGCTTGCCGACAATCTGGCCGTAGCCGGACTGATTGAGGCGGTCGCGTGCCAATTCCAGTGTTTCTTCAACGCGCGCCCGGATGATGCGTGTCAGCACCGCGCGCGGATATTGGTTGGGAACGTCGCGGCCGTCATTGCCGAGCGGCGAGACGCTGATGAGATCCCGGTCATCGGCAGCGCTCGGCAGGGCCGAACCGTGCATGACCTTCAGCCGTTCCGCATCGTCCATATGGGCGGAAAGACCGCGCGCCACATCCATCGTCACGTGATTGCCGCCGATGGCGATGGCATCCGCATGGATGAACTTGCCTTCGGAGAACACGGAAATGGTGGTGGTGCCGCCGCCCATATCGATGCAGGCCGCGCCCATTTCCGCTTCGTCGTCGACGAGCGCCGAAAGGCCGCTGGCATAGGGTGTTGCAATCATCGCCTCGACCGAAAGGTGGCAGCGGTTGACGCAGAGTTCGAGGTTGCGCAGCGGCGCCGCATCGGCGGTCAGCACATGCATCTCGACCCCAAGCGTATCGCCGATCATCCCAAGCGGGTCGCGGATACCCTTCTCGCCATCAAGCGCATAACCGATGGGCAGCGAATGCACGAGGTGACGCTCCGTTGCCAGCGCCTGCTTGGCACCGGCGGCCAGCACGCGGCGGATATCGGACTGGTCGACTTCATGACCGCCCAGATTGATGCTGGCGGAAAAGCTTTCGCTCTTCAGGCGTCCGGCGGAAATGTTGACGATCATCGAATCGACGGTGAGGCCAGCCATGCGCTCGGCCGCATCGACCGCCAGGCGGATGGCCTGCTCGGCCGCGTCGAGATTGACGATGACGCCTGATTTGATGCCGCGCGATTTCTGATGGCCGATGCCGAGCACCTCGATGCGATGGGTACGGCCGGGCAGATGCGCGCTTTCCTCGCGCGGACGCAGCCGGGCGATGATGCAGCACACCTTGCTTGAACCGATATCAAGAACCGTCAAAGACCGCGTCCGTTTTGCGGAAGCAGCTCCAGTCGACGTGCTCTTTCCGTTCAGAATACTCATATACGCTTCTCCGAACGCTTAGGCGCCTTGTCTCGCGCCTTCAAAAACTCTACGCGCTGCACCATCGCATCTGGCGTCAGCTTCAAAACAACCCGGTCGGCAAGCCGCATATCGACCGACGCGATCGCCCGGGACAACAGCCCGTCCTTCCGGTCCATCTTCACGATATCGGCCAGTGCCTGATCGATACGGAATTCCGGCAGCATCACCGTCACGCCGTTCTTCAGGATCAGATCCCAGCGCCGGTCGCCGATGCGGGCATAGGCACGGACCTGCGATACGACATCCGGAAACGCGGCAATCTGCGCGAACAGCATTTTCGCCTGCTTGTCGGCACCCGCGCCCATGATCAGCGGCAGCGCCGAATGGCGGCCGGACGAATAGGGAACGATCACGCGGCCATCCTCGTCGATGATCGAGAGATCATCGCCGTTCTGCCAGACAGCCAGGGCAGAGCGCTCGTGAATCGAAATCTGGATCGTGTTCGGATAGACCTTGAACACATCGACGGATTCAACCCACGGCAGCGTTGCCACGGCCTTCTGCGCATCGGCGGCACTCAGGCCGACCAGCGAGGTCTCGCCATCGAGGCCCAGCGCGCCGAGCACGTCGATCTCGGAGGTTTCCTTGTTGCCGACCACCTTCACGTCTTCGATGGCAAAACCGAAGGTCGATGTCGTTACCTTGACCACCTCGGGAGCATGGCCGCCAAGAATGGCACCGTAAGCGCCGGTCAAAGCCAGAAAGACGACAGCGCCGAGGGTTCCCGTATGGTTGGGGATATGAACCTCCCCTTCGACCATGCGGGTGAAGACGCGCACAGGCTTGCGCAGGAATTTCGGCAGGACGAAGCGGAAACGGCCAAAAGCCGCCATCCTGTCCGAAGACACTGGCGCCACACCCCGGGGGTGCACTTTTTTGCCCTTCAACGCAAACACGATGCGTCCTCCACCATCCAACTCAACAATTCACCGAAGGTATGCCCCGCGGCTTTGGCGATATCAGGTACAAGAGATGTTGGAGTCATGCCCGGCTGGGTGTTTATCTCCAGCCAAATCAGTTCGCCATCTTCGGAAAAACGGTCGTCGTAACGGAAGTCCGACCGGCTAATCCCTTTACATCCAATTGCCTGATGCGCCTTGAGTGCTAGTGTTTGTATTTTTTGGTAAATTTTTAGTGAAATTTTAGCCGGACACACATGATTTGATCCGCCTGCAACATATTTTGAATCATAATCGTAGAACTGATGACCCACGGGAATGATTTCACACACCCCGATGGCCACATCGCCCATCACGGCGCATGTCAGTTCGCGCCCATGGATGTAGCGTTCGACCATGACGGTGTTGCCATATTTCCATTCCGCCGAGGTGATCACCTGCGGCGGATGCGACTGATCCTCCTTGACGATGACGACACCGAAGCTCGACCCCTCATTGACGGGCTTGACCACATAGGGCGGCTTCATCGGATGTTTCGCGGTGAAATCGAAGCGGTTCATCACCCTGGCTTCGGCCACGGGAACACCAGCAGCCTTGGCGATGGTCTTCGCCTGTTCCTTGTCCATGGCCAGCGCCGACGCAAGCACGCCGGAATGGGTATAGGGAATTTCCAGATATTCGAGGATGCCCTGGATCGTACCGTCCTCGCCGAAAGGACCATGCAGCGCATTGAACACCACATCGGGGCGCAGCTCAGCCAGCACGCTGGCGATGTCCCGGGTCACGTCAACGCGAGTGACCGGATAGCCCTCGGCCTCCAAAGCATCGGCGCAGGCATTGCCCGAGGAGAGACTCACCGGACGCTCCGATGAAAATCCGCCCATCAGCACCGCAACATGCTTTTTCGCCATGAAGGCAACCCCTTGTACACATCCCCATCAAAGCCGAAAAACGACATGAGTCTCCGCACGCCCGGCGATCAAGACCGCAGGCACCCGAGGCTGACCAAATCAGCCGACTCAAATCAGTTAACGCTTGCCCCTAAAGAATCAGAGAGTTGATTCCGTGACAAGTCCCCTTTGATTCAACAATGAAATTTGGCGTAAAAAAAAGTGTTTGCGATTCGATTTCGGAAACAAAATCAGAGGCAAACGCGCCTCTGATTCAACGTAAAAAAATTTCGGTTTTTGCTACAAAAGCTGCCCCATATACTCCTGCACTTCCTGGCCGGGACGGAAAAGCCCCAGACGCTTGATTTCCCAGTGCAGATGAATGCCGGAGTTTTGCAGCACGAGCGAGCGGATCGTCTCGCCGAGCGTTTCAAGGTCATGACCGCTGGCCGTGCCGGTATTGATCATGAAATTGCAGTGCATGGGCGACATCTGTGCACCACCGATCATCAGGCCGCGACCGCCCGCCGCGTCGATTTGCTTCCAGGCGGATGTGCCTTCCGGGTTCTTGAAGGTCGAGCCGCCGGTCTTCTCGCGGATCGGCTGCACGGTCTCGCGGTGCTGCTGCACCGCCTGCATCGCCGCCTGTATCGCATAGGTCTCGCCGGGTGTTCCCTCCAGCAATGCCGAGGTGAAGATCAGGTCGCCGGCTGCGCCGCAATGGCGATAGGCATAGCCCATGTCGGCATTGGACAGGATATGCACATTGCCCCTGCGGTCGAGCGCCCGTACCTCGACCACCCGCTCGCGCGTCTCGACCCCGTTGGCACCGGCGTTCATGCGCAGCGCGCCGCCCAGCCCGCCGGGAATGCCGTGATAGAAATGGAAACCGGCAATCTTCGCCTCAAGTGCCGCTGCGGCAAGCCGCTTGTCCGGGGTCGCGGCACCCGCCCGCAACTGCGTATCGCCGACGCGCTCGACCTCGCCGAAGCCCTTGGCGGAGAGGCGCACGACAAAACCGGGGACGCCGCCATCGCGCACCAGAAGGTTGGAACCGATGCCGACGACAAGGATCGGATATTCTTCGGGAACGGCCTGCAGGAAGGCTGCCAGATCTTCCTCGTCGGCAGGCTGGAACATGACTTCCGCCGGGCCGCCGGCGCGGAACCAGGTCACCTTTTCCATGCCCATATTGGGCGTCAGCCGCCCGCGCAGCCCCGAGAAACGATCCCCCAGCTTGCCAAGCAGGGCCTCGCCGTCAATCCTTGAAGACATGATATCCTTCCAGCAGTCTTGGCGTGAAACACCCCGTCCTCACGCAACCGCAAAATCTAAAGCGCTGCCAGCTCCTTTGGCAAGGCATATGCCCATTGGGTGATGTTGCCGGCACCCAGGAAAACCACGAAATCGTCGGGCTTGGCGATGGTGGCGATCAAGGGCGCGATGTCCTGCGGCCCCTGGATATAGCGCGCGTCGCGGTGCGCCGCCGTCCTGATGCGGGACACCAGCGCTTCCGATGTGACGCCCTCGATCGGGTCTTCGCCAGCGGTATAGACCGGCGCGACGATCACGGTATCGGCATCGTTGAAGCACGCCGCAAACTCGTCAAAGAGGCTCGCCAGACGGGTAAAGCGATGCGGCTGGACGATGGCGATCACCCGGCCCTTGGCGGAATCGCGCGCCGCCTTCAGCACGGCCTTGATCTCGACCGGATGATGGCCGTAATCGTCGAACACATCGACGCCCTTCCACGAACCGGTATGGGTAAAGCGCCGCTTCACGCCGCCGAAAGACGACAGGCCCTTCTTGATGTCTTCGGCGGAAATGCCGAGTTCATGCGCCACGGCGATCGCCGCTGTCGCGTTCGACACGTTGTGCCTGCCGGGCATCGGCAGCCGCAGGCCCTTGATCTCGGTGGTCTCGCCGGTCTTGCGCTTGGCGATCTGCACGTCGAACTGCGAGGTCGGACCATCGACCACGAGATTGACGAAACGCACGTCCGCCTGCGGGTTTTCACCATAGGTAATGACGCGGCGGTCCTCGATGCGCGACACCAGCGACTGCACTTCCGGATGGTCGAGGCACATGACGCCGAAGCCGTAGAACGGCACGTTCTCGACGAACTGCCGGAAGGCTTCGCGCACCCGGTCGAACGTGCCGTAGTGATCGAGATGCTCCGGATCGATATTGGTGACCACGGCGATATCGGCAGGCAGCTTCAGGAAGGTGCCGTCGCTCTCGTCGGCTTCCACCACCATCCATTCGCCCGCACCCATGCGGGCATTGGTGCCATAGGCATTGATGATGCCGCCATTGATGACGGTCGGATCGAGATTGCCCGCATCGAGCAGCGTTGCCACCATCGAGGTGGTCGTGGTCTTGCCGTGCGTGCCGCCAATGGCGACCGCCTGACGGAAGCGCATGAGTTCCGCCAGCATTTCCGCCCGGCGCACGATGGGCAAAAGTTTTTCGCGCGCGGCAACGAGTTCCGGATTGCTCTTCTTGATCGCCGTCGACACCACGATAACCTCGGCATCGCCGAGATTGTCCGCATCGTGTCCGACAAAGACCTCGATCCCCTTGTCACGCAGACGCTGCACATTGGCGCTGTCCGCCTGATCGGAACCCTGGACCTTGTAGCCGAGATTGTGCAGGACTTCGGCAATGCCGCTCATGCCGATACCGCCGATACCGATGAAATGAACAAGGCCGATGTTGAGCGGCATCTTCATGGACGCACTCCTTTTTTGAAAACTTCAGAAGGAGACGAGGTCATAGCGAACTCATCTCACCGTAAGGGATTGGCCGGATGCAATAGCCTCTGTGAGGTCGGCAAGCAACCTTGCAGCGTCCGGCTTGCCCGTTGAGCGGGCTTTTTCCGCAATAAATGCCAGCCGCGTCGGTTCGTGCATGGCGCTGGTCAGGATATGGGCGATCCGCTCCGGCGACAGTTCCGACTGCTTGATGACATCGGCTCCGCCCGCGGCCTGCAAGGCAGCGGCATTGGCCGCCTGATCATGGTCAAGCGCATGCGGGAAGGGAACAAGAATGGCCGGGCGGCCGATGGCGGCGATTTCCGACACGGTCGAGGCGCCGGAACGCGACATGACGAAATGCGCATCGGAAATGCGCCGCGGCATATCCTTGAAGAACGGCGCGACCTCGGCCTTCACGCCCATGGCCTGATAGGCGGCGCGTACCTGCGCCTCGTCCTCGGCGCGGGCCTGCTGCGTCAGCACCAGACGGGCCCGGTCCTCCGGCGACAGAAGCTGGATGGCAGCGGGGATGGCAGTTGAAAAGTAAGAGGCGCCCTGACTGCCGCCGAACACCAGAAAATGAAACGGCTGGTGCGCCTGCGACGCCTTGTAGGCCTTGCCGACTTCCGCCAGCACGGCCGGGCGGACGGGATTGCCCGTCACCACGATCTTGCCGGCATAGGGGCCTTCGCCCTGCGGCAGGAACCCGCCGGCAATGGCATTGACGCGGGCAGCAAGCGCCTTGTTCGCACGGCCCATCACGGCATTCTGTTCGTGGATGAGCGTCGGGATTTTCAGTGCCGTCGCTGCATAGAGCGGCGGCAGGGTCGGATAGCCGCCGAAGCCCGCAACCAGCTTCGGCTTCAGGCGCCGGAACAGTTTGCGGGAATCGAGATTGCCCTGCCAGAGCGTCCAGAAGGTGCGGACGAGAGAAATCGGGTTGCGTCCGCCGATGGTGGCCGAGCGCACCACGTGGATTTCCTTGGCCGGAAAGCTCCCGGCGAACCGTTCGGCGCGGTCATCGGTCGCCAGATGGATATCCCAGCCGCGTTCGATCAGCGCATGCGCCAGCGCTTCCGCCGGAAACAGGTGCCCGCCCGTGCCCCCGGCACACAGAACAATAATCCCCTTCGACATCAGTCCCTCAGATAGCGTTGGCCAGTGACGGCGTTTTCGTGTTTGCCAGCGTCGCCGACCGCCTGCCCTCGGGTCTGCGCCTTGTCAGCGCCAGCAGCAGTCCCGTCGAAATTGCCACAGAGATGAGCGACGAGCCGCCATAGGAGATGAACGGCAGCGTCATGCCCTTTGCGGGCATCAGGTGCAGGTTCACAGAAATGTTGATGATCGACTGGAAGCCGAACAGGATGACGAGGCCGGAGACGGCAAGGCGGGTGAAATCGTCCCGCTCCTTCAGCGCGATCGACAGGCCGCGAATGACGATGAAGGCGAAGATCAGCACGATCAGCAGGCAGAGCGCGATGCCATACTCCTCGGCGGTCACCGAGAAGATGAAGTCCGTATGGCTGTCAGGGATGATGCGCTTGATGGTGCCTTCGCCCGGACCCTGCCCGAGCCAGCCGCCGCGGATGATCGCCTCGCGCCCGGCATCCACCTGGAACGTATCGCCTTCGCCGGTCATGAAACGGTCGATACGGCCCGCCACGTGCGGGAAGATCGTGTAGGCGCCGAAGAAACCGGCAACGCCGAGAACGCCAAGGCTGATGATCCACAGCCACGGCACACCGGCCATGAAGAACATGGCGCCCCAGGTGATGGCGGTCAGAATGGTCTGGCCAAGGTCGGGCTGGGCCACCAGCAGTGCCGCGACAACGCCGAACAGCACCATGGAGAAGAAGTTGCCGGGAATATCCTTGCGCCGCTCATTCTCGGAAAACAGCCAGGCGCAGACAATGACAAAGGCCGGTTTCATGAATTCGGATGGCTGGATGGAGATGCCGGCCAGCGACACCCAGCGGCGCGCGCCCTTGACTTCGATGCCGAAGAACAGGGCGCCAACCATCGCCAGCATGGAAAGTCCGAGCAGGATGATGGCAAAGCGCCGGATGGTGCGCGGCGCCATGAACGACACGGCGAACATGACGAACACCGCAGGCACCATGAACATCGACTGGTGCTTGACGAAGTAAAAACTCTCAAGACCGATGCGCTCGGCGACGGCGGGGCTCGCGGCGAAGGAAAGCAGGATGCCGAGGCCCATCAGGCTGAGGCAGGCGGCCAAAAGGAAACGGTCAATTGTCCACCACCAGTCGGCGACGGGTCCACGGTCAATGCGGCTTACCATCAGTTTGCCCCTTCAATCGGTGAAGCGCCTGCAAGCGCCAATACGGCGGAGCGGAATGCCTCGCCGCGTTTCTCGAAATTCTGAAACTGGTCGAAACTGGCACAGGCGGGCGACAGCAGGACCACAGCTTCCTGCGATCCGTCGCCGGCCGCATCGCGCGCGGCGTGTTCCACCGCGGCGGCGATCGTGCCTGAAATTTCATACGGCGTCGCCTCGCCCAGCGTTGCCGCAAACTGCGGTGCCGCCTCGCCGATCAGGTAGGCCTTGGCGATACGCGGGAAAAACCCGGACAGCGAGGCAATGCCGCCTTCCTTGGGCAGGCCGCCGGCAATCCAGTAGATGCGCGGGAAGGACGACAGCGCGGGCGCGGCCGCATCCGCATTGGTCGCCTTGGAATCGTTTACGAACAACGTCCTGCCCTGCCGCGCCACCTGCTCCATGCGGTGAGCGAGGCCGGGAAAGGTTTTGAGGCCCGCATTGATCTCATCCGCCGAGAGGCCGACGGAGCGGCAGGCGGCAAAGGCTGCCAACGCGTTCTGCGCATTGTGTTCGCCGCGCAGCGACCCGATGCCCTGCAGCGTGGCGACGGCAGTTTTCGCGCCGTTTTCGGCGAGATACAGCGTCGTGCCGTCGGCGAAATAGCCGTTCGGGATCGGCAGGCGTTTCGAGATGCGGATCACCGGTTTGCCCGCACGCTCCAGCCGGTCGGCAATCGCCGCGCAGAAACTGTCGTCGACACCGACAATCGCCGTCTCGCTGCCCGCCACCAGCCGTTCCTTGATCTCGGCATAGTGCTGCATGGTGCCATGCCGGTCGAGATGATCCGGCGTCAGGTTCAGAAGGATACCGGCGGTCGGATTGATCGACGGTGCGAGATCGATCTGGTAGGACGAGCATTCCACGACATAGTGGCGGCCATCCGCCGGCGGTTCCAGCGTCATGACGGCGGTGCCGATATTGCCGCCCAGCTGCATGTCGCGGCCCGACGCCCTGATGATATGGGCGATCAGCGCCGTCGTCGTCGACTTGCCGTTGGTGCCGGTGATGGCGATGAACGGGCTGTTCTTTCCCGCCAGATTGCGCTCGCGCACGAAGAGTTCGACATCGCCGATGATTTCAACGCCCGCGGCGCGGGCGAGATCCACCGTCCAGTGCGGACGCGGATGGGTCAGCGGCACGCCGGGCGACAGGACGAAGGAGGAAAACTGCTTCCAGTCGACGAGACGCAGGTCACTGGTTTCGATGCCGGCACCCTGCGCCCGCGCAACGCTTTCGGGATTATCGTCCCAGGCAATGACCCGCGCCCCGCCGGCGGCGATCGCCTTTGCCGTCGCAATACCCGAACCGCCGAGCCCGAAGAGCGCGACGGTCTTGTCCAGCATGGAGTGGGCAGCGATCATGCAACTGGCCTTATCTGAGCTTGAGTGTGGAAAGGCCGATCAGCGCGAGAATGACGGCAATGATCCAGAAGCGGATCACGACCTGGCTCTCGGTCCAGCCCTTCTTTTCGAAATGGTGGTGGATCGGCGCCATCAGGAACACGCGTTTTCCCGTCAGCTTGAACGAGGTGACCTGGATGATGACCGACATGGCTTCCATGACGAAGACGCCGCCGATGATGGCCAGAACGATTTCGTGCTTGGTGGCAACGGCGACGGCACCGATGAGGCCGCCCAGCGCCAGCGAACCGGTATCGCCCATGAAAATGGCGGCGGGCGGTGCATTGAACCAGAGAAAACCGAGACCCGCGCCAATGACAGCGCCGAGAACCACGGCAAGTTCACCCGTGCCCGGCGTGAAATGGATCTGCAGGTAATCGGCAAAGATCGCATTACCGGCGAGGTAGGCGATCACCCCGAACGAGGCGGCGGCGATCATCACCGGAACGGTGGCAAGACCATCGAGACCGTCGGTGAAATTGACGGCATTGCCCGCGCCGACCATGACGAAAGCGGCAAAGGGAACGAAGAAAATGCCGAGATTGAGGATCAGCTGCTTGGCAAAGGGGAAGGTCAAGGACGAAGAGAACGGTTCCTGCCCCGCCCACATGATGGCAAGACCGGCCAGCGCAGCGACGAGGAACTCGATGCCGAGGCGCGCGCGGGCGGAAAAGCCCTTGAACGACTGTTTGCTGACCTTGAGATAATCATCGTAGAAGCCGATGGCCCCGAAGCTCACGGCAACCAGAAGCACGACCCAGACATAGATGTTGGACCAGTTGGCCCAGAGCAGCGACGAGATCAGGATACCGGTCATGATCATCAGGCCGCCCATGGTTGGCGTCCCGGCCTTCTTGAAGTGGGTCTGCGGGCCGTCCGCGCGGATCGGCTGGCCGCGGCCCTGCCGGACGCGCAGGGAGTCGATGATGCGGGGACCGAACAGAAACACGATCAGCGCCGAGGTGATCAGCGCGCCGCCGGTCCTGAACGTGATGTAGCGGAACACGTTCAGAAATTGGATATGTTCCGCCAGACCGGCCAGATAATAAAGCATAGACTATGTCCCCATCCCCGTAGGCTCACTCGGCAGGACCGGCGGGCTCCACGGCGTTGTACTTCTGTAGGATTGCCTTGACGATCCGGACAAAACCGATTCCTTTCGATGATTTGATCATGATCACATCACCGGCCCTGATCGTGTTCAGCAGATTTGACTGCAATTCATCGACGCTCTGCCTGTATTCGGCGTGAAATTCAACCGGCAAGGCCGCTTTAAGCGCCGCCATTTCAGGTCCGCCGAGAAAAACCATGTTGATATGATTGGCCGTGATGACCGGCGCCAGGTCCGCATGCAGCTTCGGCGCCTGCTTGCCGAGTTCCAGCATGTCGCCGAGCACGGCAATGCGGCGCCCCTTGCCCGTGGGCACGGCGGCAGCCAGAAGCTCTATCGACGCGCGCACCGAAGCCGGATTGGCGTTGTAGCTCTCATCGATCAGCGTGAACGTGCCATTGCCGATTTCGAGCAGGTGGCGCGCACCGCGCCCGCTTTCCGGCCGCAGCGATGCCAGCGCCAGCGTGACCTTGGTCATGTCGGCGCCGGTCAGATGCGCGGCGCCGAGCACCGCCAGCACGTTCTGCACGATGTGCCTGCCCGGCGCGCCGACCTTGACGACGGCTTCCGAACCGGCAAGCCGCACGGTCATGCAGGAGCAGGCATCGTGCAGCTTGAGCGCGCGCAGGCGATAATCCGCCCGGGCATTCTCACCAAAACTCTTGATGTGCTCGACACCGGCGTTGCGCGCCAGCGTTTCCAGGAGCTTGTAGTGCTTGTCGTCGCGATTGAGCAAGGCATAGCCGCCGGGCACAAGCCCTTCAAAAATCTCGGCTTTTGCCGTCGCGATTTCCTGCAGGTTCTTGAAATGGCCAAGATGCGCCGGAGCGATCAGCGTGACGATTGCCACATGCGGGCGAACCATTTTCACCAGCGGACGGATTTCGTCCGCATGGTTCATGCCGATTTCAAAAACGCCGTAATCCGTGTCCTCGGGCATGCGGGCGAGCGTCAGCGGCACACCCCAGTGATTGTTGAACGAGGCAACCGATGCATGCACCTTGCCCGAATCCGCCAGGACGTGCCGCAGCGCTTCCTTGGTGGTCGTCTTGCCGACGGAGCCGGTCACGGCGATGATCTGGGCATGGGAGCGCTCGCGCGCCGCAAGGCCGAGCCGCGTCATGGCTGCGAGCACATCATCGACCACGATCATTGGGGTCTTGAGTTTGCCGAGCGCGGGCAGCTTCACTTCCGCAACCACGAGCAGCGCCGCACCGGCAGCCACCGCCGCCGTGGCAAAATCATGCCCGTCTAGCGCATCGCCCTTGATGGCGAAGAACGCCTCACCCTTGCGCAGGGTGCGCGTATCGATGGAAATCCCGGTAATGCCTTCGGGCAGCGCGCCAACAGGACGGCCGTTCATGGCCTCAATCATGGCTTCGGAGGTCCAGAGCAAACTCATGGATTGCGCTCCCGGGCCAGACGGTCCTTCAGGGCCTGGGCGACTTCCGTGTGATCGGAGAACGGCAGCACGACGGTCCCGACGGTCTGGCCTTCTTCATGGCCCTTGCCCGCGACAATCAGCGTATCGCCGGATTTCATCATGGCAACCGCCACGCGGATCGCCTCATGCCGGTCGCCGATCTCCTGCGCGCCGGGAGCGGCGGCGAGAATTTCAGCGCGGATGGTGGCGGGAACTTCCGAGCGCGGGTTGTCATCGGTCACGATGACGACATCGGCAAGGCGCGTGGCGATTTCACCCATCATCGGGCGCTTGCCCTTGTCGCGATCGCCGCCGCAGCCGAACACCACGATGACGCGCCCTGTCGTGAAGGGACGGACCGAGGTGAGCACATTCTCCAGCGCATCGGGCTTGTGGGCGTAATCGACATAAGCGGGCGCCCCCTCTTCCGTCGCACCGACAAGATCGAGCCGTCCAGGCGCGCCCTTCAGCCGCTCGAGGCCGCGCATGGCCGCAGCGGCGGGAACTCCGGTGGCGATGGCAAGCCCTGCGGCCACAAGACCATTGGCCACCTGAAAATCTCCCGCCAGCGGCAGGGTGATCTCAAAGATCTCGCCGGCAATCTGCACTTCCACATGCTGGCGGAACCGCTCATGCTCGACACGCTTCAGGGTGATGAATTCGCCCTTGCGGCCGACCGTCAGCACCTTGCAACCGGCTTCGGTGGCCGCCGCAATGGTCGGCTTGGAAAAGGGATCGTCAGCAAAAATGACGGCAGGCGCGCCCTTCGGCAGCAGTTCCCTGAACAGACGCAGTTTGGCGGCGTGATATTCCTCGACCGTCGGATGATAATCCATGTGGTCACGGCCAAGATTGGTGAAAGCACCGGCCGACAGCTTCACACCGTCGAGGCGGCGCTGGTCAAGGCCATGCGACGAGGCTTCCATGGCCGCATGGGTGACACCCTCTTCGACCAGCTCGCTCAGCAGCTTGTGCAGCTCGACGGGGTCGGGCGTGGTCAGCGAACCGTAATCATTGCGCGTCGGCGAAACCACGCCTGTCGTGCCGATGCTGGCCGAGGCGAAACCGGCATTGGCCCAGATCTGGCGGGTGAAGGATGCCACCGATGTCTTGCCGCTGGTGCCGGTGATGGCGACCATCACATCCGGCTGCACCCGGTAGAAGCTGGCAGCCGCAAGCGCGAGCGCACGGCGCGGATCGTCCACATAGATGATCGGGGCGGAGACGTTGCTCAGCTTGGAATCGCTGGCGGCAACGATGATCGCAGCGCCGCGTTTTGCCGCGTCCGCAGCATAAACGCTGCCGTCCGCCTTCGAGCCTTTCAGGGCCGCGAAGAGGAAACCGGGCTTGACCTCACGCGAATCGGAAGTCAGGCCATTGATCGTCGTTTCCCCGAATTCGGAGATTGCCAGGGCAGGTATGCCGTTCAATTCTTTCAGTTTCATGACCGAATCTGCTTTACTCATCACTGTCGTAGGAAACCTGCAATGGCGCGACTTGTTGGCCGAAATCGGGCTTTACCCCGAGAAACGATGCGGATCTGCGGATAATTTCCGCCACCATGGGTGCCGCGTTGAAGGCTGCGATACCGCTGCTCTGCCCTTCGGCAGGCTTTGGTTCGTCGATAATGGTCAAAACGACATATTCCGGTTTTTCGATCGGAAAGGCCGCCACGAAGGCGTTGAACCGCAGATCCTTGGCATAGCGGCCGTTGACGACCTTGTCCGCCGTTCCGGTCTTTCCGCCGACGCGGTAGCCCTTGACGTTGGCGTTGCGGCCCGAGCCGGTATCGCCGTTGAGCTTGTAGAGATAGCGCATGTCATCGCTGGTTTTCGGCTTGATGACCTGTTCGGCCATGGTCTGTGCCTGTTCCAGCGTACGCGGCAGGAAGGTTGGTTCAATCAGCCTGCCGCCATTGACCAGCGCCGCGGCGCCGACCGCCGTCTGCAGCGGTGTCGTGGCCATGCCGTGGCCGAAGGAGATCGTGATCGAATTCACCTTCTTCCACACTTTCGGCGAATAGGGCTTGGCGACCTCCGGCAGTTCCGTCTTCATCGGATCGAGCAGGCCGAGACGCGTCAGGAACGCCCGGTGATTTTCGATGCCCACCGCATCGGCTTCCCGTGCCGAGCCGATGTTGGAGGAGAAAACGAAGACTTCCGGCAGGGTCAGCACGCGGGCCTTGCCGTGGAAATCATGGATCGTCTGGCGGCCGATGGTGATCGGGCGCGTCGCGTCATAGGTGGTGTTCAGCGTCGCCCCATGGTCGAGCGACATGGCTGTCGTGAAGCTCTTGATCGTCGAACCCATCTCGTAGAGACCGGCGGACATGCGGTTGAGGTGGTCCTTGTCGAGCGCATTGAACGGGTTGTTCGGATCAAAATCCGGTGCCGAGGCCATGGCCATCACTTCGCCGGTATTGACGTTGAGAACAACGGCACCCGCCGCAATGGCGCGGTATTTCTGCATCGCATTGACCACGACGTCGCGCACCACGTGCTGGACGCGCAGATCGATCGACAGGCGCACCGGCGCCAGCGAACGCCCGTCGGCAAGGCCGACATCGCGCAGGTCCGACAGCCCCTGAGAGTCGATGTACTTCTCCATGCCGGCAATGCCCTGATTGTCGATATTGACGAGACCAAGGATATGCGACGCCGTCGGGCCGCCGGGATAGAAGCGCGATTTTTCCGTGCGGAAGCCGATGCCGGGAATGCCCAGCGCCATGATCTGGCTCTTCTGCTGCGGTGTCAGGCCGCGCTTCAGCCAGGCAAAGCCTGCGCCGCTCTTCAGGCGGCTGTAGGTCTGTTCGAAGTTGAGATCCGGCAGGACGGTCGACAGCAGTTCATAGGCTTCATCGGGATCGATGATCTTGCGCGGCTCGGCATAGAGCGATGCGGTCTTGATATCGGTTGCCAGCACTTCGCCGTTGCGGTCGAGAATATCCGGACGCGAGGCCAGAACGGTGCCGGTCGGACCGTTATAGCCGGTGGTATCTTCCTGCATCCCGTAGAAAATCAGGCGTCCGCTGATGACGCCATAAATGCCGATAAAGCAGATCATGGCCATCATCACGCGGTTGCGTGCGCGATTGCCCGTCTTCTTCTTGCGCGCATCCATTTCGAATGCCGGTGCCGTTCCGTTTTCCAGCTGCGCTGTTTTCCGCTTGATCCAGATGCCCATCTTAATGCGCAGCCCCCTTCGGTTTCGCGCCGGGGACGGCCGCAACGGTTGCCCTGCGCACGCTGCCGGTCTTGATCGTATCGGTCTTTTTCACGGCTGGCCCCGCATCGGCCTCGGTGATGAGGTTGGCGACGTCATCGATCTTTTCGGCGGCGGGCTTGGCTTTCGGAATCTCGTTGATGTTGGCGATCTGTTGCGCCTCGACCGGCTGCAGGTTGAGCTGGCCCTGGAAGGAGGCAACCAGCTTCTGCAGGCGGTTGGGCTGCGTCAGCAGGCTCCAGTCGGCCTTCAAGAGGTCAATCGTATCCTTCTCGTCGGCGATCATCCGCTGGATCTTGTGTACTTCCGTCATCTGCTTTTCAGCATCGTGCTTGATTTTATAGGTGATGCCGGCCGCTGCGATCATCAGCCCGATCAATATGATGTCGAAGGTGCGCAGCATGGATCAGCTCCTCGCCGTTTCATGAAAATGCGGAAGATTGGGCAGGCCGTAGATCGAATGATCTTCAGCCAGCGGCGGATTTTCGGTGCGGATGGCGGCACGCAGCTTGGCCGAGCGCGCACGCGGATTGCTTTCCGTCTCCGCCTCGGTCGGCGCAACCACGCCCTTGCCGATGGGGGTGAAGCTTGCCAGGCGCACCTGCACCTGCGGCAGATGGCGCGAACCGCCGCTCGAACCGGCGCGGTCATTGAAGAAGCGCTTGACGATGCGGTCCTCGAGCGAATGGAAGGTCACGACAACCAGGCGGCCGCCCGGCTTGAGCGCCCGCTCGGCCGCATGCAGCGCGCGGACGAGTTCGCCCAGTTCGTCATTGACGAAAATGCGCAGCGACTGAAACACGCGCGTTGCCGGATGGATCGGAATCTTCGGATTGCGCCCGACCAGCGCTTCGATGGCATTGGCCAGATCGCGGGTGCGGTGAAACGGCTCGGTGGTGCGGCGCTTTTCGATCATGCGCGCGATGCGGCCCGCATGGCGCTCCTCGCCGAGGAAATTGAAGACGCGGGCAAGATCGCCCGTCTTGAGGCGGTTGACCACGTCGGCGGCGCTTGGCCCTGAACTTGACATGCGCATGTCGAGCGGCCCGTCCTTCTGGAAGGAAAAGCCGCGCTCGGCCTCGTCGATCTGCATGGAGGACACGCCGATGTCCAGCACGATGCCGTCGGGAGCACCCAGCAATGCAACCTGATCCAGTGTCGAGAAAGTGCCCTGCACGAGCGTGAGGCGGCCCGCATGGGCCTTTTCCAGCGCCCGCCCGGCTTCGATGGCTGAGGGATCGCGGTCGATGGCCGTCACCGATGCGCCGGTATCGAGAATACGGCGGGTATAACCACCTGCACCGAACGTGCCGTCGATGATCAATTGACCGGGACCAGGCTTCAGTGCGGCGATGACTTCATCGAGCAGGACGGGTATGTGGCGCGCTTCATCCTGACCGCCCGCACCCGCCATCACCTGTTTCCTGTCTGATTGTCCAGATTTTCCAGCCGCCGCCGCTCCATCAGGCGTTGACGTACCTTTGCCCGATGCGTTTCGAACTGCTCCGGCTGCCACATCTGAAAATGCGTGTTCGCCCCCGCAAAGGTCACATCGGTCGTGATGCCCGTATGCTCGCGCAGGAAATCCGTCACCGTGATCCGTCCATCCGCGTCCAGCTTGAGAAAGCCGCCATCCGCATGCAGGTAGAAAGACATATCGTCTGCCATTTCGGCGAAGGGATCCTCGCTCTCCAGCCGCTTGTCGAAGCGCGTCAGCAGATCCGGTCCGCCCGCATCGAGGGCAGGAAGATGCAGGGAGCGCAGGGCATACAGTTCCGTGTGGCCGGCCTGCTGGATGATCGAACGGAAATGCGCCGGTACGGAAACCCGTCCCTTCGCATCGATCCTGTTCGTTACATGTCCGAGGAACCGGTTCAAAACGCAACACCGCCGTTTCCGCCACGAAGGCCTGTTTCATTTCTACCCCTGCTCCACCCCTGGGAGCCCCATCAATAGCCGCGGAAGCATTGGCCGAACGGGCCGAATGCAAGCCCTGGCATGCCAAATCCAATGTCGGGAAACACCGTGTCGACTGAACGCTACTGATGAAACCAATCGATATCATGGGGCACTATGGGCGTCAATGGGATTAGAGAACACATGGTGGGAGCAAGCCTGCAATCAGACGCACTTCCGGCGATTCTGAATTTATGGCTCATTAAGCTTAATGAACGGTTAGGAAACCGGTTGGGCGGCATGATTGAAGCCTTTGCGGAGGCGTCGTGCGTGGTTCGACAAGCTCACCATGAGGGAAGTGATTTGGTGACAAGCCCAATCGGAAAGATCGCAGAACTTGGCTTCCTGCAATCCTCATCTTTCCTCATGGTGAGCTTGTCGAACCACGCACGATGCATCTGCAGTCGCGTGCAACCGTAAGAAGGATGAAGTGTCAGCTGGCCTGTAAGCCGGGTTCTGTATGGCCGGACTTGCGTCCGGCGCGGCAGCCATTCATCTTGGACGGATGTTGCCATCCGCCTCCTGCAACCTACCCGGACGACTGACCGGAAACTGATCGCCAGGCTTTCGCCTGACACGCCGTCCCTATTCGGTTTTGCTCCCGGTGGGGTTTACCTTGCCGTTCCTGTTACCAGCAACGCGGTGGGCTCTTACCCCACCCTTTCACCCTTACCCCGTCATTCCTTGCGCCCAACCGGCAATGATCCGGCGCAACGAAAGACGGGGCGGTTTCCTTTCTGTGGCACTTTCCCTGGGGTCGCCCCCGCCGGACGTTATCCGGCACCGTGTTTCCCTGGAGCCCGGACTTTCCTCACGTGCCGCCTTTCGGCTTTTGACACGCGCGGCTGCCCGGCCAGCTGACGAAGCGTATAAAAGGGTTTCGCAGCAAAAACGCAAATGAAAAAGGCCGGATTGGTTATCCGGCCCTCATCTTTGTAACGATCTCCAACGGTTTTAGTTGGAAGCCATTTCCATCTTCACCTTGGCGCAGTAGTTGGCCGAGACCGGGTTCATGCGCGTTGCGCCATGGCCGGCATTGTAGCGCAGGATGGTGCCGCAGGTGGTGCCGTTGCCGAGCTTGTGCGCCCCGGCAAGATACTTCATGCCCCAGCGGATATTGGTTTCGGGATTGTAGAGGGCCTGGCGGGTGCCGGTATAGCCAAGGCCGCGCGCCGTTTCGAGCTTGATCTGCATCAGGCCGATTTCACCGGCGCTGCCGGTCATGTCGGCGCGGTAGTTACTTTCCACCCGGACCACGGCATTGGCGAGGGAAGCCGGGACGCCGTAGGACGCGGCGTAGGAATTGATGATCGTCGTATACTTCATCGATCCGGCGGCGGAGGGGATGCTGCCCGTTGTCATCGTGTCGACATTGGCGAGATTCCTGTGGCGCACCTTGGTTCTGAGCCGGACCTTGGTTTCGACAACCGGACGCTTGGATGACGCCAGGGTCTTTTTGCTGGCATGGGTCTTTACGACGCTCTTTTTACCCTTGCTTGCTGTCTGGGCAGTCTTGGCGGATTTCCCGCCTTCTTTATCCTTTTCCGCTGCGGCCCGCTTGGCCTTGAGGTAGTCCATCAGGTTTGTCGGCTCTGCCGGACTGCTGTATGCTGAATTTGCGCCAAAGAAGGCCGTCGCCCCAACAAGGGCGAGAATCATACCAAATTTTTTTGTCATCGTTTTCCGTCTAAATCGCTTGGGCAATACGAGCGCACTGCCGGACCCCGTTCCGCGCCAAAAATCTAAAAGGGCATTACCGGAACAATGTCCAAGGATGTGACGGTCCAATGCAGCCGAATATGGGTCGGCCAAATAACAAAGTGTAACACATTGAAATATATAGGTTGCAGTGCACAAATAAACGCCGGGAAAGCGTTTTTTTACAGAGAGTTAAGCATGAAGCGCGGGAAGTGCGGAAAGTACCCGATGCAGGGTTTCAATGGTTGACATGTCGGCGACTCCGTCGACTTTTTCCGGGCGAAAATGGCGCTGGAACGCTAAAATGCCTAATTCTGTCGACCGTCCGAACACACTGTCGATAGGCACATCATAGCCGTAGAGCGCCAGCATGCTCTGCAATGCCTCGACCGGCTGGCCCTGGTCGCCGAGGGAAAAGAAGCGTCCGCCGCGGATCGGTGATGGCTGTACCCAGTGCCCCACTCCGGAATTGTAGAGAACGGGCCACGGGAATTTTTCACCGGGATCAATCTTGCGCGCGGGCGCGATATCGGAGTGGGCAAGCACGTTTTCCGGGCGCATCTTGTGGCGCGACACGATCCCCTTGCACAGGTCGATCACCGCATCGATCTGTGCATCGCCGAAATCGGGGAAATTCAGCAGCGGTCCGCCATTGACGATCTCGATGCCGATGGAGCGGGAATTGATATCCGTCTCGCCCTTCCAGGAGCTTTGTCCGGCATGCCAGGCGCGCTGGCTTTCCGGCACGAGCTGAACGACGCGCCCGTCCTCGTGCACGACGTAGTGGGCGGAAACTTCGCTTTGCGGATTGGTCAGCCAGCCCTCGGCCGCCTCCCCGGTTTCCATGCCGGTATAATGCAGGACGAGATAGGACGGATGCTTGCCGTCCTTGCGCGGGCCAAAATTCGGTGAGGGATGCACTTCCGCGCGTAAATGGTCCGGTTTAAACGCGTTCATATGCCTTCAAATCTTTTTCGACTTTTTCCCAGGCCGCATTGATAGCGGCAATGCGCTGATTGGCAATAGCGACGAATTCCTCCGGCACGCCGCGGGCGATCAGCATGTCCGGATGATTTTCCCGCACCAGCGCCCTGTAGCGCTTGCGGGCGTCTTCGAAACTGACATCCCGCGCCAGACCGAGAACCACAAACGGGTCCGCCTGTCCCCGCCCGACATGCCGTGCCAGAATGCTGTCGAACTGCTCTTCATCGAGCGCGAAAATCTCGGCGACCGTGCCCAGGAAGATCAGTTCCTTGTCATGCAGCGAGCCGTCAGCCTTGGCGATGTGGAAAAGGCCGTCGAGAATATCTTCCAGCATCTTGCAGTTCGGCTTGCCGGTGCCGCACAGGGAGGCCAGTTGCGCCGCATAGGTCTCGTAACCCGCCACATCCTGCTTGGCGAGATTGTAGAGCCGGGTCACCTGATCCTGGTAGCGCGGCGGAACATGGAAGATCTCGTGAAATGCCTTGACCTCGACTTCGGTGACGACACCGTCGGCCTTGGCCATTTTGGCCGAGAGCGCAATCATGGCGATGGAGAACGCGACGCGCCTGCGGGTTTCAGGGTCTCCCTCGAAGGCCGTGCGCACGGCTTCGATGATGCTGGAGAAAGCATCGATGGCAGTGCTGGTAATGAAGTCGCTGATACGGCGCCAGATTGACATGGTACTGTTTTATTCAAATTCTTTCGCAATTGCGAGAGCCATCTGGAACAAGCCGGGCAGACCGGTTGCCGCACCTGTCAAAATAGAATGGCCGGCGCGAAGCCGGCCATTCTTAACGGGGATAGCGGCTCTTACTGAACGCCGAGCGTGTCCTTCATGACTTTTTCTGCAGCATCCGCAGCGGCCTTGATCTGGTCGGCCGTCTGGCCGGCAGCCTTGGCCGCATCTTCGGCAGCCTTGCGGGCGGTGGCGACAGCAGCCTGTTTCTGCTCAGCCGTCATGGTCGCAGCCTGCTCTTTCAGCTTCTTCAGAGTATCCGCCGCATTCATCGGCGCTGCGGGTGTTGCCGGAGCCTGCGTTGTGGACGGCGTTGCCGGAGCGGCAGGCTTGGCCGGTGTTGCAGCAGGCTGCTCGGTCGCTGCCGGAGCCTTCTTTTCCTCTTCCTTCTTGCCGCAAGCGGTCAGTGCAAGAAGCGAAACCATACCAAGTGAAATAAGTAATTTGCTGTTCATGGGTATACCCTCTCCGTTTCAACCAAATACGTCCCTCACGCAGTTATCTTACCTCAATTGAGGCAAAGTTGGGTCTTGTTTTAAAGTTCGGTTAACTTTTCATCGGAGAGCAGCAAAACGGGCAGGAAACCCGGCATTTCCGGCGGGTTGTGCCAAGCCTGTTCTTTTGCAAAACTTGCCCAATCCGATCCCACGCCAGCAGAGTGCCCCGCATGTCCCCTTCCCCTTTGATTCGTGTCCTGACCGCGCACGATGCCCCCGCCTTCCAGGCCCTGCGCCTGCATGGCCTTCAGAGCACACCGGAAAGTTTCGGCTCGAGCTACGAGGATGAGGTCGGCCGCACGCCCGCCGAGATTGAGCGCATGCTCGACGGCAGGCCCAACGCCGTGTTCGGTGCCTTTGCCGGGACCGAACTGGTCGGCATGGCCGGTTTCGCGACGACGGCCAAGGTCAAACAGAAGCACAAGGGTCTCTTGTGGGGCGTTTTCGTTCATGCGGACTGGCGCGGCCACGATCTTGGCAGGAAGCTGACCCAGGCGGTCATCGGCCATGCCCGGGATCACGTCGACACGCTGCACGCAACGGTCATGGCAGCCAACCTGCCCGCCCGCACGCTCTATCTCGGATTGGGCTTCACGGTTTTCGGCTTGGAAAAGGATGCCCTGCGCATCGACGGCCAATCCTACGATGATGAATTGCTGCGGCTCGATTTGCGCTGACACCGCCGGCAAAAATCGTCACGCCATCTTGAAAATGAAACGGATTGGGTTTATATCGCCAGATAATAATTAGCACACTACTTATTGTCTGGCTATGATATGACCCCGATGACGCCCCGCGATACCTATATTGACGAGCTTTCGAAAGTCAGCCGCAAGATCCGCACATTGTTCGATGCGCGGGTCAAGCAGCGCGGTCTTACCTTTGCGCGCGCCCGGACCATGATGCTGCTCGACCGCATGGAAATCCTCAGCCAGAAGGATCTGGCGGAGGAATTGGAAATCGAAACGCCCACCATGGTGCGGCTGCTCGACGGCCTGGAAAAGCAGGGCTTTATCGAACGGCGCTCCGTAGACGGCGACCGCCGCGCCAAGCAGATCGTCATGACACCGCTGGGTGCGGAACTGGCCAGCGAGGTCAGCCAGCTGGCGCAGGAACTGCGCGCAGAGTTTCTGAATGGGGTGGACGAGACGGCGCTTGTTGCCGGACTTGAGGTCATGCGTGCCATCAACCGCAACATCGGCGACATGGACAAGGACCAGAACGGATGATCCGCGAGGCAGAATTCGTCGGGTATGACCCGCTGAAGCTGCAACCGGAACCACCGGAGGAAGCGGTGCTGCCCGCTGCAACGCCGCCAGCGCCGCCGCCTGCCATCAGTCCTTACCGCTCCGCCATCTATATCGCCGCCTCGACGCTGCTCTCCCTTACGCAGGGGCTGGGCATGAACCTCATCGCCACCAATGTGGCGCAGATCCAGGGCTATCTCGGCGCAACCAATACCGAAACCACATGGCTGATCGCCGCCTACATGGCGCCGAATGTCAGCCTTTCCGTCGCACTGATCAAAATCCGCAACCAGTATGGCTTGCGCAACTTTGCCGAACTGAGCATTGCCGGTTTCGTTCTCGTCTCGCTGATGCACCTGTTCGTCACCGACCTGCAATCGGCCATCATCATCCGCTTTTTCAGCGGCGTTGCCGCATCGCCCATGTCGAGCCTCGCTTTCCTCTACATGCTGGAGGCCTTTCCGCCGGCGCGCAAACTCACCGTCGCCGTGTGCCTCGTCCTCACCAACATCTCGCTCGCCTCGCCGCTCGCCCGCCTGTTGTCGCCCACTCTTTTGGAATTCGGCCAATGGCAGGGTCTCTACATGTTCGAGATATCGCTTGCCTTCATCGCCTTCGCCACGATCTACCTGCTGCCGCTCACACCCGTGCCGCGCGCCAAAGTCATCGAAAAGCTCGACATCGTGAGCTACCTGCTGATTGCCATCGGCTTTGGCTGTACCGCCGTCGTGCTCGTGACCGGGCGCCTCTACTGGTGGGCGGAAGCGCCATGGCTCGGCATTCTTCTCGCCATTGCCGTCATCACGGTCACCACGGCGGTCGTCATCGAACTCAACCGGGAAAAGCCCCTGCTCGACATCCGCTGGATCGCCAGCCGGGAAATGCTGCATCTGGCGGGGACGATCCTGCTGTTCCGGCTGATCGTTTCCGAGCAATCCACCGTCGCCACCAATTTCTTCCAGAACCTGGGGTTGCTGAACGAGCAGATCGCCGCGCTCTATGGGGTGATGATGGTGTCGATGATCGTGGCAGGCCTGTGCTGCGCCGCGGTGATGAAGCCGGAACGCGGCCCTGCCATCCATGCGGTGGCACTGGTCTTCCTGATCGTCGGTTCCTACATGGACAGCCAGGCGACATACCTGACGCGCCCCGACAACATGTATCTGAGCCAGGCGCTGATCGCGGCGGCCACGGCCATCTTCCTGCCGCCCGCCATGTCGGCCGGCCTCACCTCCGCCCTGAAACGGGGGCCGAGCTATATCCTCAATTTCATCATCGTGTTCCTGGCGACGCAAAGCCTCGGCGGGCTGCTCGGAACCGCCGTCTTCGGCAGCTTCGTCACGATCCGCGAGAAATTCCACTCCAACGTGCTGGCGGAACATATCGTCCTGTCCGACCCGCTCGTCGCCCAGCGTGTCACGCAACTGGCGAACGGCTATGGCAGGGTCATCACCGACAAGGCACTGCTCAATGCCGAAGGGATCGCGCTCCTGTCGCTGCAGACGACGCGTGAAGCCAATATCCTTGCCTATAACGACGCATTCTTCCTCATTGCGGCGATCTCGTTCTTTGCCCTCGTCGCTCTTCTCACCCATGTCGGCTTTCGCTATGCCGCCGGAAAATTCATGACTCCGCACGTGACCGGCGAAATCGCCCAACCAAGTTCATAAGATCATGTCCCGATTGCTCCGCAACACCGCCACCCTCACCGCCATTCTTCTCGGCCTGCTCGGCCTTGTACTGGTTCTCTATGCATGGCGGCTGCCGCCCTTCAACAGCAATGTCGAGATCACCGAGAATGCCTATGTCAAAGGCTACGTGACACTCATCAGCCCGCAGCTAAGCGGATACATCGTCGACGTGCCGGTGCAGGACTATCAGCAGGTCAAGGAAGGACAGCTGCTGGTGCGGATCGATGACCGCATCTATGCGCAGAAGCTCGAACAGGCCAAGGCGACACTGGCAAGCCAGCAGGCAGCCCTCAGCAACTCGACCCAGCTGGAACGGGCGGCGGAAGCGCGTATCGGTTCCAGCCAGGCACAGCTCGACAGTGCCAATTCGGGCCTGCGGCGCACGCAGGCCAACTGGGCCCGCATCGAACCGCTTGCCATCAAGGGCGTCATGACGAAGAGCGATGCCGATCAGGCCGAAACCGCACTGGAACAGGCACAGTCGGCCGTCACCCAGGCGCAGGCGGCACTGGAAGTTTCCAAGCAGGACCTGGAGACCATCAAGGTGAGCCGCGGCTCGCTGGAAGCCGCCGTCGGCGGGGCCGTGGCAGCCGTCAATCTCGCCGAGATCGACATGACCAACACAAAAGTCCTCGCACCGCGCGACGGTACGGTGGGCGAAGTGGGTGCGAAACTCGGGCAGTACGTGACCGCTGGAACGCAGCTGATGGCCGTGGTGCCGCCGGATGTCTGGATCATCGCCAACTTCAAGGAAACCCAGCTCAGCGATATCAGGATCGGCCAGCCCGTGACGTTCACGGTGGACGCACTGAACCGCAAGCGCCTGAACGGCCATGTCGAGCGCTTCGCGCCGGCCACCGGCTCGGAATTCAGCGTGCTCAAGCCCGACAATGCGACCGGCAATTTCACCAAGGTTGCCCAGCGCATTTCCGTGCGCATCTCCGTCGATCCCGGCCAGGACCTGGCGCAGTATCTGGCGCCCGGCATGTCGGTCGTGGTGCGAACCGAGCTGGAAAAATAGGTTTGCGCCGTGTTTTTTTCCGATGCCACGGGGGTTTAGAGCCTTTCCTGCTTAAGATGCCACGGGGGTTTAGAGCCTTTCCTGCTTAAATAGAATCGTTCTGCCGGAGGGAATTTGGTTCAAGGGAGAGGGGTTTGGCGAGATCGATGTCTTTCCATCGGGCGAAGCCGAAGCCCGATGGGATTGGGCCAAATTCACCCGGCCCTTCGGGTTTCCGGCTGGCGGACACCCACTTTGTCAGGCAGCTTCGTCCGATGGGTCAACATCGGCCTCGCTACCTTCCGCGTGGATTGTCTCGCCATCCGGGAAACAGAACGGGTTCTATTTAAGCAGGAAAGGCTCTAGCCGCATAAGCTGAATCAATCCGGCAGGGATGTGATTCAAAACCGTCACGGCTTTGTTACATCGGAATGTTAGGCGGAGAGGAATTTCCAACAAAGGGGATTCGATCCGATGCCGTTTGCGAAACAGCCCGACAGCGCCACGGCGCCGCGGCATGAAAAAGTTCAGAACGCCGTACGCCAGAACAGGCTCCTGTCAAAAGCCGGACTTTCCGAACGGCTGTTTGCCCATGTCTTCAAGGGCCTCGTCTATCCCCAGATATGGGAAGACCCGGAGGTCGACATGGAGGCGCTGCAGATCCAATCCGGCCATCGGATCGTTACAATCGCGTCGGGCGGCTGCAATGCCATGTCGTACCTGACCGCCGATCCCGCCAGCGTCGAGGCGGTCGATCTGAACACGGCGCACGTGGCGTTCAATCGCCTGAAGCTCGCCGCCGTCACCCGCCTGCCCAACTACGATGCCTTTTACCGCTTCTACGGCACGGCGGACGACAAGGCGAACCTTGCCGCCTATGAACGCTTCATCCAGCCGCATCTCGACGGCACCAGCCGCGCCTATTGGGAAAAGCGGATGCTGTCCGGCCGCCGGCGCATCACCATCTTTTCGCGTGACCTCTACCGGCATGGCCTGCTCGGGCTGTTCATCGGCATGGGTCACCGCGTCGCCAGGCTCTACGGCATCGACCCGCGCGATATCCTCAAGGCCGCGACGATCGAAGAGCAGCGCGCCTATTTCGACCGCGCCCTCGCCCCGCTTTTCGACAAGCGGATGGTGCGCTGGGCAACGAAGCGCAAATCCTCGCTGTTCGGCCTCGGTATCCCGCCACAGCAATATGATGCACTGGCAACGGCAGGCGACGGCAACATGGCGCTGGTGCTGCGCCGCCGCCTGGAAAAACTCGCCTGCGGCTTCCCGCTGTCCGAAAACTATTTCGCCTGGCAGGCCTTCGGGCGCGGTTACAGCGACAATGCCGAAACCGGCCCGCTGCCGCCCTATCTCTCGCGCAACAATTTCGAGAATGTGCGCGACCGCGCCGAGCGAATGAGCGTCGTCAACGCATCGTTGACGGAGTTCCTCGCGGCCAAGCCTGCAGGTTCCGTCGACCGCTTCATCCTGCTCGACGCGCAGGACTGGATGAACGACAAGCAGCTGAATGAACTCTGGCATGAAATCACCCGCACGGCCGCTGCCGGCGCGCGCGTCATTTTCCGCACCGCGGCCGAGCCCACCATCCTGCCGGGCCGCATCGATGACGCCCTGCTTGAGCGCTGGGATTACCGGGAGGAACAGTCTCTCGACCTGCATGCCCGCGACCGGTCGTCCATCTATGGCGGCTTCCATCTCTATCTGCTCAAGGATTGATACCGATGTTTGCCAAGATCGAACATGGACCGCTGATGGATCGTGTCTACCGGCACCAGCGCCACTTCTACGACGCCACGCGCAAGTACTATCTGCTCGGACGCGATCCGATGATCGCAGGCCTGATGCCCCCGGCCAATGGCAGCATCCTGGAGATCGGCTGCGGCACCGGGCGCAATCTGGTCATGGCCGGAGCCGCCTATCCCACGACAAAGCTCTATGGCATCGACATTTCCAACGAAATGCTGACAACAGCCCGCAAGAAGGTGATGGCTGCCGGCCTTGGCGAGCGCACCGAACTTGCCTATGCCGATGCGGCGAAATTCGATCCGTCCGCCCTGTTCGGCCGCGCCCAGTTTGACCGGATTTTCATCTCCTATGCGGTGTCGATGATCCCGCAGTGGGAAAGCGTCATGCGCGAAGCGGTCAACCATCTGGCTCCCGGCGGCCAGCTGCACATTGTCGATTTCGGCGATCTCACGGATTTGCCCGGAGCCGCGAAAACCGCCCTCTACAAATGGCTCGAATGGTATCACGTCACGCCGCGCAACAACCTGTTCGAGGTTGCGCAGGACATCGCAGCCGCCACGGGCGCGCACGCCGAAGCGCAACGGCTCTATCGCGGCTTTGCCTGGATTTCGATCATCAGCCGCCCGGGCTGAGGCAATCATCCCGCCGTGCGTGGTTCGACAAGCTCACCATGAGGGAGATTGAGGATTGCAGGGAGCCATATTCTGCAACCTATCAGATTGGCACTGCCGCCAAACCACCTCCCTCATGGTGAGCTTGTCGAACCACGCACAACAGGATTGTCCCCCTATTTGCAGAGATCGCCCTTGGCGACAACCGAGCTTGGCGCGGCGAGGCAGTAGAGCTTGGTGATATTGGAGGTCGTGCGCTCGCCGAGCGGATTAGGGTCCAGTTCATCGCCGCTTTGCGACTGCAACAGCTCGCAATCGCTGCGCAGCAGGCACATGACCGGGATACGTGCCATCGCCGTCGCTGTCTTGAACATGCCGCGCCTACCGTCCATGGCACCTGTATTGTGCACGCGGTACCACTGGTGCGTGCGGGAAATGCGGTAGAATGAACGCGGGTTCGACAGGATGGCAAGCCGCGACAACAGGTCGTTATCTGCGAAAAGATCGACAACCTGGCCATCGTAGGGCTCGGTCAGCCGGAAATTATTCGACACGAACGTCGAGTTGAAGGCAATTGCCGCCGTGCACGGAAACGCCGCGGCCATGTGCCGGGCCAGGCCGCCGCCCAGCTCATGTCCAACGGCGATATAATCGATGGGCAAGCCGTCCGAATTCTTCTGCGCCTCGGCCCTGATCTTGGCAAACTCCTGGCGTGCGGTGCGATACTGATCCCATGGGTTGATGATCTGGGTGAAATAGCTCAGCTCGCTGATGAATCCCGGAATGCTCGCCAGACCATCGGCACCGCGGAACACGATCATGTAGGACATGCGGTCCGAACTGCGGCGGCGATAGACTTCCGCGTAAAACCCGCCTGCCCTGGCGATGGGATCGCCAAACGGCTCCCAGCCGAAATATTCGGTCTTCAGGTCGAAATGATGCCGTGCGATCGGCTTGTAAACGTTCGACGCATAGGCGGCGTAGACACCGAAATAATCCGAAATCAGCTCGTTGTTGTAGCCGGGATAACCGCGATAGTTTCTCCAGAAGCTCGGTACGGTGGGACGAACGCAGTTTTCCGCATGGCTGTTGCCGATCCCCAGCTCGGGCCGGTCGATCGTCACCCATGCAGCCACCGTCGCATTGGCAAGGCCAATGACGCAGATAACAAGTACAGCCCAGCCAATTTTCCTGATCATACGCTTCCCCGGACCGGTCAAATGGCCGTGCTGCCAGAACGTTTGCCGCCTGTTATATCAAACACGAAGATGTGACCCATCATACCCCGCAACTCTCATACAGATATCACATTGAAAAATCATGACAAAGGAAAGGCATACTACCATCAACCATAATCTCCGCCGGTCATGATCTGTTAAGCATAATGCCGCATGAGTGGAAAAATAAGGAATGCCCCTTCACGATTCGAGTACGGACCGCCATTGATGAAGCGACTTGCTGCTGGATTACTGACCCTTCTTCTCGCCGGTTGCACGACGGTCGACTACGATTTTTCCGATGCAAAGAAGCGGACCGCGCCTGCCGCGCTGCAACAGATCGCAGCGCCCTCGGGCAAGATCAATGCGCCACGTTTCAACGACAGCAATCCGCACGACTGGAAAGGCAGAACGCCCTGGCACTACCCGGTGCATGGAACGGATGTCTCCAAATACCAATCGACCATCGATTGGGCGGCCGTGCGCGGCAATCGCATCTCGTTTGTCTTCATCAAGGCCACAGAAGGGGCGGACCGGGTCGATGACCGCCTCGCCGACAACTGGCAGGCCGCACGCGCCGCGGGCATTCCGCGCGGCGCCTACCACTTCTATTATTTCTGCCGTACCGCCAAGGAACAGGCGCAGTGGTTCATCCGCAACGTGCCGAATGATCCCGGAGCCCTGCCGCCGGTGCTCGACATGGAATGGAACGCCGCATCGCCGACCTGCAAGCTGCGCCCCAATGCGGCGGTGGTGCGCGGCGAAATGCGCGTCTTCATCGACATTCTCGAACGCCATTACGGCAAGCGGCCGATCATCTACACCACCGTCGACTTCTTCGACGACAACGACCTGCGGCAACTGGCCGGCTATCCGTTCTGGTTGCGCTCGGTTGCAGGTCATCCCGATGAAAAATACGGGCCGCATCCCTGGACGTTCTGGCAGTATACCGGAACCGGCTCCATCCCAGGCATTCGCGGCGATGCGGATATCAATGTGTTTGCCGGTGACGAAACCGCCTGGAAGCAGTGGCTTGTGCGCAACAAGGTGCGATAAAGTCACACCGGACCTCTTCTCGCAATTCTGTGACTTCACGAGGGGGACATAATCGTGCATTAGCAGGACAAGCTCGCGCGCCTGCTGGCGCCCCCTGTTACCAACGAGATTTCCCTGATGAACAAACTATCGATTGCTCTTGCCGCCGCACTCCTTTCTGCGACAAGTTCTGCTTATGCACTGGACCAGATCAACCACCAGCAACCGGCAGCTGTAAAGCCTGCCTGCGGCGGCGAGATGGAACCCTGGTTCAACGGCCTTATCGCCGAAGCAAAAGCGGCAGGCGTGACCGACAAGGGCCTCGGCGAACTTCTCAAGGCATCGCTTGACGACAAGGTTCTGCAGCGCGACCGCGCCCAGGGCGTGTTCAGCCAGACCTTCCTGACATTCTCGAGCCGCATGGTGTCGGATTACCGCCTCAAGCAGGGCGCAGCCAACCTGAAGAAATATGCCGATACCTTTGCCAGGGCAGAGTCCGAATATGGCGTGCCGGGCCCGGTGATTGCCGCCTTCTGGGGGCTGGAAACCGATTTCGGTGCGGTGCAGGGCGATTTTGACACGCTGAACGCGCTGCTCACCCTCTCCTTCGATTGCCGCCGTCCGGAGTTGTTCCGGCCGCAGCTGATCGCCCTGCTCAAGCTGTTCGACAAGGGCGTGGTCGATTCCAAGACCACCGGCGCATGGGCGGGCGAGATCGGCCAGATGCAGATGCTGCCGACCGACTATCTGGAGCGCGGTGTCGATGGCGACGGCGACGGCAAGGTCGACCTCAAGAACAGCGCGCCGGACGCCATCATGACGGCGGCCCGCGTCCTGCACGATCTCGGCTGGCGCAAGGGCGAGCCCTGGCTGGAGGAAGTCAAGCTGACCCGGGATCTCCCTTGGGAAAACGCGTTGCGGACAAACCGCCTCCCCCATTCCAAATGGGCCGAATGGGGTGTGATGGGCATGAAGGGACCGCTCGGTCCCGACAACGGCGATGCATCCCTCCTGCTGCCGATGGGCCGCAAGGGACCGGCATTCCTGTCCTACGCCAATTTCGACGTTTTCGTCGAATGGAACAAGTCCATCATCTACGCCACAACCGCCGCCTATTTCGCGGCGCGCCTTGCCGGTGCCGGTCCGCTTGAGCCGACCACGCCGGAGACGGGCCTTACGCAGGAACAGATGAAGGAACTGCAGACCAAGCTCGCCGCCCGCGGCCACGATATGGGCCCGAAGATTGACGGCGTGTTCGGCATCCTGACCCGCGATGCCGTGCGCGACGAACAGATGCGCCTCGGCCTGCCTGCTGACGCTTGGCCCACCCCGGAATTGCTCAGCAAGCTCTGAGAGAGCTAGGGTCAGGACCTATTAATCTGGTCGAAATGGTACGCGGCCATTTGTTTGGATACAAGGAGCAAAGGCGATGGGAATGTTTATCCATTCTCAAGTCCTTTGCGACGATGTAGCCGGGCAAATGGACCGTATCCTACGGACGCCGAAACGGCTGCAAGCTGCAGCGTCGAGCTGCTCGGTCGGGGGGAAGACCCCGCCCTTCGCATCTCTCCTCGCATCTTCTTGCCGTTTCAGGCGCCATTTCGATCATATTAATGGGTCCTGACCCTAGTCCCCCCGGTGTTCGGTGGGAGCCATTGTTTCCAGCGAAGCAAAACCCTCCGGCCGCTCGCCCTCGTCGAACGGTGTTTCCACCTCGACGAACGTATCGGGGTAGAAACCGTTGAAACGGGTGCGCAGCGACAGGGAATAGGCGCCGATATTGCCGATTTCGATCCAGTCGCCGGTGGCGACCGTCTCCGGCAGCCAGAACGGCCGTGACAGGATGTCGACGGAATCGCAGGTCGCGCCGCAGACGCGGAACGGCACGATCTCCCGGACATTGCCGCTGCGATGCTTGTGCGCGGGGTCGGGTATGAACCGCGCCGGCAGGGTGATCTTGCCGGTCCACGAATCCGACAGCGACGCCCAGATACCGTCATTGATGTAAAGCCGCCTGCCCTTGCGCAGGAGCACGCGCACGATCAGCGAGAAGGCACGCGCCACGATCACCCGGCCCGGTTCCGCCACCAGCGGCAGATCGTCAAACCCCCATTCCTTGATGTCGCCGCGCAGGCGCGACATCAATTGCCCGAGCGACGGCATCTCCACATGCTTGCGCTTGGGATCATGGCCGTATTCGGCCGGAAAACCGCCGCCGACATCGAGCCCGGCCAGCGGCACGCCCGCACGGTTGCGCACCCAGTCGGCTGACCGCAGGGCGCGTTCATAGGTATCGGGATCCTCGATCTGACTGCCGACATGGAAGCAGATGCCGACCTTGTAGCCGATCTTGTGCAGCCGCTGCAGAAGCTCGACCGCGTGGGCTGGAGTTGCACCGAATTTCTTGGACAGCTCGTAGGCCGCGTGGCCCTTGGTCTGCAGCCGCACGTAAAGGGTGATGCTGCCCGGATCGATATCGAGCGCACGCACGATGCGCGTTATCTTGGCGATCTCGTCCTCGTGGTCGACGGCAAGGATGCGGATGCCATAGGTTTCAAGCGCAAGACGGATATCCGACTGGGCCTTGATGGGATGCATATAGAGCATATGCGCATTCGGAGCGACCTTGCGTACCGCGGCGAACTCGCCCGGCGATGCCACATCGAATGTGTTGATGCCGTTGCGCGCCAGCGTTTCCAGGACCAGATTTTCGCCATTGGTCTTGACCGCATAGGCAGTCTCGCCGGGAAACATCTGCATGAACTGGTGCGCGTCTTCGACCAGCACATCCGGCCGAAAGCAATAGACGGGTTGATCGGGCCGCAGGGTAAGTGCTGCATCGCGGGCCGTGGCGAATCGTTGCATCTTGATCTTCTGCTCCATGCATAACTCTTAGCAAGAGCAGATGACGGACGAAAGTCGCTTTCTCCATGCAAGAAACGGGTGGCAATTTACCGGCGCGCGCCTAGAAATATCCGGTGCAGATCCGAATCGGGGGATTATCCGTGGCCGTAAACCAGACAACATCAGCCAATCCGCTTGCCATGACCGGTTTTGTCTGGCTGCAACTGCTGCTGCTGGGGGCCATATGGGGCGGTTCGTTCTTCTTCGCCAAAATCGCGGTGCACGTGATCCCGCCGCTGACGCTCGTCCTGTTTCGCGTCGCCATCGCCGCCGTTGCCCTGCACATCTATCTTCTGCGCCGCGGCATCCGGTTCTGGGACTATCGCCGGCACGCCCTCGGCTTTGCCGGACTCGGGCTCCTGAACAACGTCATTCCCTTTTCGCTGCTGTTCATCGGGCAGACGGCGCTCGGTGCCGGGCTGGAATCGATCCTCAACGCCACGACACCGATCTGGACGGTGATCATCGCCACATTCCTTACCGTCGATGAGAAGATCAGCGCCAACAAGATCGCCGGCATCCTTCTCGGCGTCTTCGGCACGGTGGTGATGATCGGGCCCGGCGTGCTCTCCGGGTTGGGCGGACCGCTGTGGGCGGAAATCGCCGTGCTCACCGCCACCCTCTCCTATGCTTTCGCCAGCATTCTCGCCAAGCGGTTCAAGGGCATTCCGCCAACAGTGACGGCAACCGGCCAGATGACGGCCTCGACGCTGATCATGATCCCCGTCGTGCTTCTCTCCAGCGGCATGCCGGATTTCGCCGCACCCGATCAGGGCGTCTGGGCGGCCGTGTTCAGCCTCGGTCTGCTCTCCACCGCCTTCGCCTACATCCTGTTCTTTTCCATCGTCCGCGCCGGCGGCGCCACCAATGCCTCGCTGGTCACGCTGGTGGTTCCCGTCAGCGCGATCCTGCTTGGAACAGTTTTTCTCGGGGAGGAACTGGGTTTGAAGGATTTTGCCGGCATGGCGCTCATCGCCCTTGGCCTTCTGACCATTGACGGCAGGCTGCTCGCAGCGTTGCAAAAACCGCGAAAAAGATAGAGTTTTCAACAAATCCTAACGGGCACGGCTTGGTATTTCCCGGTCGGGATTGCGGCGCAACTGTGTCATAAATCGGTGAGAAAACACGCGCGTCGCGTTTTGGTGCAATGCAAAAATAAACCAAATTCCCGGTCATTTTATCGTGAATTGACGATTTTTCATTCCTGTAAATGTGTTTCATTTCAGAAACTTACCATTGCAGAGCAAAAAATTTCTACAGATCATGTCACACCGCGGTAACATTTCCGCTTTTTCTGTGGCAATTTTCCGCTATGCTAAGACGGTTAACTGCAGGAGACAAACAATGGGACTTACGCGTTCGATGAACGTCCTCATGATCTGTGCAGCGTTCGCATTTATCGGTGCAATGGTCGTAGGACTCATACCCTGATTGAAAAAAAGAGCGCCGTGGAGATGGTCTCTGACCGGAGAGCAACAACTGCTCAAAGGGCACCAGTTCTGTTTCTCGGATGGCGAGACAATCCACTAGGAAGGTAGCAAGACCGATGTTTTTCCATCGGGCGAAGCTGCCTGACAAAGTGGTTGTCCGCCAGCCGGAAACCCGAAGGGCCGAGTGAATTTGGCCCAATTCCATCGGGCTTTGGCGTCGCCCGATGGATATACATCGGTCTCGCCAACCCCTTCGACCTTGAACCAAATTCCCTTCGGCAGAACGGTGCCATTTGGGCATTTGTTGCTCTAAGAAGGTGACAGACAAATTTGGATGGCCCGGTTGCAGCAACCGGGCCATTTCCAATTCAACACTAGTGCGCGATATCAGGCGGCGCCGGCCAATGCCGGTTCCAGCGGCGCGCTGACAGGGCGGATGCCGATGAGATGGCAGATGGCGAAGGCAAGGTCGGCCCGGTTCATCGTGTAGAAATGGAAATCCTGAATGCCGCGCTCGACCAGATCGAGAACCTGCTCGGCAGCCACAGCCGATGAAACCAGCGCATGGGTCTGCGGATCGTTTTCCAGCCCCTCGAACCGCTCGGCCAGCCATGCGGGGATGTGAGTCCCGGCCTTCGAGCAGAAATTGGTGACCTGCGTGAAATTATGGATCGGCAGGATGCCCGGCAGGATCGGAATATAGATACCGGCGCGACGGACCTTTTCGACATAACGCTCGTAGAGATCGTTCTCGAAGAAGAACTGCGTGATCGCCCGCGTCGCGCCATTGTCGACCTTGCGCTTGAGCATGTCGATATCGGTGGCGAAATCCGGGCTCTCCGGATGCTTTTCCGGATAGGCGGAAACGGAAATGTCGAAATCGGCAAAGGCCTTCAGCCCGGCGACGAGATCGGCACCGTTTTCATAGCCGCCGGGTGTCGGCTTGTAATGGGCACCGACGCCGCCGGCCGGATCGCCGCGCAGGGCAACGAAGCGCTTCACGCCCATGGCCGCAAATTCGCGCACCACGGTATCAACCTCTTCCTTCGTCGCATCGACGCAGGTCAGGTGCGCGGCGGCGTTGACGTCCGTTTCGGTCAGGATGCGCTTGATCGTGCGGGCCGTGCGCTCGCGGGTGGAACCGCCGGCGCCGTAGGTTACCGACACGAATTCGGGATTGAGCGGCGCAAGACGCGTCACGGTTTCCCACAGGCGCTCTTCCATCACCTCGGTCTTCGGCGGGAAGAATTCAAAGGAAACCTTGATATTGGTTCCAAGGTCGGCACGGCGGGATTGGCGGAAAAAGCTCATCAGACACTCTCCGTTACGCGGGAGGTTAAAGCGGGATCAGCGATCAGCAGGCGTGGGTCGCGTGCCAACCACAGTTTGACGGTCAGTTTGTCTTTGTCTTTTGGTTCGAGTTCGATGCTGTTTTCCAGCGCCAGCCCGGCCTCGGTCAGCCAGTCACGCATCTGGTTGTCGTTGAAGCCAAGCCGTATATGCGCATGGCTGTCCCGCAGGAATTCAAGATCGTGCGGGGCGAAATCGACGATCAGCATGCGCCCGCCCGCACGCAAGGCGCGTGCGGCCTCGCGGATGGCCTCGGCAGGATTGTCGAGGAAGTGCAGCACCTGATGAACGGTCACCAGATCGAAAGACTCCCGGTCAACCGGCAGCGAATAGACATCGCCCTGGCGGACCTGCGCATTGGTGATGCCCGACCGGTCAAGATTGGAGCGGGCAATGGTCAGCATGTCGCGATTGATATCGATGCCGACACCGCGCACGTAAAGCGGGGCAAACAGTTCGAGAAGACGGCCGGTGCCGGTGCCCACGTCAAGCATCGCCTGGAACGGCGTGCGCCCGATGATCTTCGTCAGCGCGGCTTCCACCGCGCCATCCGGCACATGCAGCGAACGGATAGCGTCCCAGCTGGTGGCATTGGCACTGAAATAGGCGGCGGCCCGCTCGCGGCGCTGCAGCTTCACCGAGCCGAGCCGCTCGATATCGCGCTCCAGCAATGGATCGGACACATCAAGACGATCGAGCAGGATCCGGGCGATATCGCCAACCACCAGGGATTCAGCGAGGCGGAAATAGGCCCAGGAGCCCTCCTGATAACGGTTGATCAGATTGGCTTCGAACAGCAGCTTGAGATGGCGGGAGACGCGTGGCTGCGACTGCCCGAGGATGGAGGTCAGATCGGAAACCGTCAGATCCCCCCGGGACAACAGCGCCAGAATGCGCAGGCGGCTGGGTTCCGCCGCTGCCTTCAGCGTATCGACCATCAGGTCAAGATTGAGATCACGTTTGTCCATCAAGGTATCCTCAAAAGATATAAAGATATGTTTATGTGAGAAATACAGATTTGGCAAGTTTTGTTTTTCCGTTGACGGCAAATTTTGTCGCGTTTGAAATAGGCTGGTATATCGATCAGCGAATCGGCGGGAAGACAGTGCAATGAGTTCAGGAACCAACCGCCAAAGGGCCATCGGCAAGGCGCTGACACTGCTTTTGCCGGCCGTACCCTACTCGGATTCCGAGCCCATACGCGCCGCCGCCACGGCACCGCACATGAAAAGCCTGCCACCACCCATTGCGGTGTGGCTGGCCACAGTCGCCCATGTCCGCCATCAGCACACGGACTACGATGCGCTGCGCGACGAGGGCTATGACAAGGAGTCGGCCCGTTTCTTCGTGCTCGAGGCCATCAACCGGAAATTGACGGAATGGCGGGCGACGCGGCTGCTGGATCCGGACGAGGACGATCCGAGCTGAAATCAGCGCCTGTATCCCACTGATCTTCATAGATGAGCTGGTCCAGCGGCAACCGTTCGCGCCAGCCGCGCTTTTGCAGCTCCGGCTGATCGTAGAGCTGGTCGACATAGCCGATGCAGAGATAGGCGATGATCTCGACATGATCGGGGATGGCCAGAATGCGGCGCATGTCCCGGTCATGGTAGATGCTGACCCAGCCGACGCCGATGCCTTCCGCCCGCGCCGCCAGCCACAGGTTCTGCACGGCACAGACGGTGCTGTAGACATCCATCTGCCGGTTATGGGTGCGCCCCAGAACGACATCGCCGCCGCGTGTCCGGTCGCAGGTGATGCACAGATTGACCGGCGCCTTCACGATGCCCTCAAGCTTCAGCGAGGCGTAGAGCGCCTGGCGCTCGTCGGTGAACATGGCCTTTGCTTCTGCATTGGCGCGGGTAAAGGCCTGATGCACCTCGGCCTTGCGTGCCGCGTCGCGGATGAGAATGAAATTCCACGGCTGCATGAACCCCACCGACGGCGCGTGATGGGCGGCATCGAGCAGCCGCAGCAGCACTTCGTCGTCGACGGGCCTTGGCAGGAACTGGTCGCGCACATCGCGGCGGGTATGGATGGCTTTGTAGACGGCGGCGCGCTCGTCCGCGGAAAAATCGGCGGCGGCCACGGGACCACAGGCAGAGTCGTGCATCGTTTGCTCCCAACAATGCGAGGGTCAGATTGATCTGACCCCAGACACCTCCCCGCTGTCCGTGCGGTTTCGGCTATCCGGTCCGGCCGGTCTTCTGACTGAGGTTCACCTGAACCGCGCGCCTTCCGGGTTTCCCCGTGGCAATCTGCGCGGCCCATCCCCTATACAGCGTTGGGCACGTGCCGGATTTGCACCGGCTTCCCGATTCTCCTGCATGCAGGCACCGGACCTGCATTCCATTCGCCACAGATCGGCGAAGGACGCAAGCGTCAGCCCGGATAAATCCATTGCTCCGGCAGGCGCGCATCGATTTTTTCACCGGAATGGATGATTCCCGGCACTTCAACCCAGACGACGATGCCACGCAGCCGCTTCGACGCTTTGACGAAGTCGAGCGCCGTCGCGGTGTGATCGGGGGTTTGCGCCCGCTCGGCGATGGAGCGTCCGGCGACCTTGCACGGCGCGTTCTGCCCGTCGACCTTCAGCGTCACGCCGCCTTCGAAGAACAGCAGCGTGCGCGGCGGCAGCATGGAAAGCGAGGGAATGCCATCGACAACCATGTTGGCGCCGATCCATTCGGGTTTGACTTCCGCAAGGCCCATGGCGCCGGCAATCATTGCAAGCTCGTCGGCCGCCAGAACGGAAATATGCCGTTCGTTGCGCATCTCCGTTCCGCGCGGGTACCAGGGCTCGCGCCCGCCGGACCGGCGCGTCAGGCCGGCATGATAATCGCCGCGGATGCCTTCAAAGGTGAGATCGAGCGTGTCCGTGGCAGCGGTGACAAAACTGTCTTTCGGCGCCTGGAACAGGCCGCTCACCCGCCCGACAATCTTGCGGGCCGGAAGGATGTCCGTTCTGGTTGCGAAAAGATCTGTCATGACGGCACTCCGGTGAAATCAGCCGCATCTTAGGAAAATTGCTTGTTAAAACCAGCCAATATCACTGATGGAAACGTCAAAATTGGTGATGGGAGGGCGTTGCCGCCCTCCCGGTCGCATCAGCGTGTCAGAGGCTTGTAGCTCGGACGCTTCGGATTGACGCTGTCCGGTCCGAGACGACGGATCTTGTCGTTCTCATAGTCCTGGAAGTTGCCTTCGAACCATTCGACGTGGCTGTCGCCTTCGAAGGCCAGGATGTGCGTCGCCAGCCGGTCAAGGAACATGCGGTCGTGGCTGATGATAACGGCGCAGCCGGCGTATTTTTCCAGCGCGTCTTCCAGTGCCGCCAGCGTTTCGGTGTCAAGATCGTTGGTCGGTTCGTCGAGCAGCAGGACATTGCCGCCGGACTGCAGCATCTTGGCAAGATGCACGCGGTTGCGCTGACCGCCGGAGAGATTGCCGACCTTCTGCTGCTGGTCGCCGCCCTTGAAGTTGAACGCCGAGACATAGGCGCGCGAATTCATCTCGTTCTTGCCGATCTTGATGATTTCATTGCCGCCGGAGATTTCTTCCCAGACATTCTTCTCCGCCGCGAGATGATCGCGGCTCTGGTCGACATAACCGAGATGAACCGTTTCACCGACGCGGATCGAGCCGGAATCCGGCTTTTCCTGTCCGGTGATCATCTTGAACAGCGTGGTCTTACCCGCACCGTTCGGACCGATGATGCCGACAATGCCGCCGGGCGGCAGCTTGAAGGTCAGGTTTTCGATGAGAACGCGGTCGCCGAAGGATTTGGTGAGGTTTTCCGCCTCGATAACCACCTGGCCGAGACGCTCGCCTGCCGGAATGATGATCTGCGCATCGCCGGGACGCTGCTCATTGGCGGCATCGACCAGCGCGTCATAGGCCTTGATACGGGCTTTCGACTTGGCCTGACGTGCCTTGGGGCTGGCGGAAATCCACTCGCGCTCGCGCTCCAGAGCCTTCTGGCGCGAGTCGTCCTCGCGGCCTTCCTGCTGCATGCGCTTGGCCTTCGCACCGAGATAGGCGGAGTAATTGCCTTCGTAGGGGATGCCGCGGCCGCGGTCGAGCTCGAGAATCCAGCCGGTCACATTGTCGAGGAAGTAGCGATCGTGCGTGATCAGCAGGACGGAGCCGGCATATTCGCGCAGGTGCTTTTCCAGCCAGGCGGTGGTTTCGGCGTCAAGGTGGTTGGTCGGCTCGTCGAGGAGCAGAAGATCGGGCTGCGAGAGCAGCAGGCGGCACAGTGCCACACGGCGACGCTCACCGCCGGACAGCTTTTCCACGCCGGAATCACCGGGCGGGCAGCGCAGCGCTTCCATGGCCATTTCCACCTGGGATTCCAGATCCCAGAGGTTCTTGGCGTCGATGATGTCCTGCAGTTTGGCGCCTTCATCGGCGGTTTCGTCGGAATAGTTCATCATCAGTTCGTTGTAGCGGTCGAGAACGGCCTTCTTGTCCGCGACGCCGTCCATGACGTTGCCCATCACGTCCTTGGTGGGATCGAGATAGGGTTCCTGCGCGAGGTAGCCGACCGTGGCGCCGTCAGCCAGCCAGGCTTCGCCGGTATATTCCTTGTCCATGCCGGCCATGATCTTGAGGATCGTCGACTTACCCGCACCGTTCGGTCCGAGAATACCGATCTTGGCATCGGGGTAGAAGGAAAGATGGATGTTTTCGAGAACCTTCTTGGTTCCGTATGCCTTGTTCAGGCCGGCCATATGGTAAATGAATTGGCGTGCCATAACGCGCGTCACTCCGATGTTCGGGATTTTTGGGACATGAATTTGCGCCGTATGTAGGCGAAAGGGGCGCGGGTGGCAATGCACGCGCTGTTTATTTCGGGATGACCGGGCGTTTTGCAGGATGTTTGCATTCCTGTCGTGCGTGGTTCGACAAGCTCACCATGAGGGAGAGTGAGAATTGCAGGGAGCCATATCCTGCAATGTTTCCGATTAGCGTTGCAGCTACCACTTCCCTCATGGTGAGCTTGTCGAACCACGCACAACGGAAATGAAAACCGTCCTCCAGAACGAGCGAAACCGGGTGCGGATATTTCCGTCACCCGGTTTCCCCTCTGGTGCCGCATTTGGGGAGCGTCCTCTTCCCCCCGGAACGGCCATGTAACTGGCAAGCGCCTGGATATCCCGGTCCGGACAATCATCCCCCGACGCCGCAAATCAGCGTTCTGTCAGCCGCGAAAGCCGGGGACGATCGAGAGAAGACACAGGATCCAATCTCTTTCGGAAAGAAGTTTTGCGGCAAGTTTTTGTCGTTTGCAAGAGGTCTTGCAAAATAAAATTGCAGTGCACAATGCATGATTATTTATTGTGCAAAAACCCGTGGAGATACCCGAATTTACGCAGAATTTATTGTGGATTGACTAATCACGCGCCACCCTTTCAATTGATCGCGGGAGGCATGAATGGGTTTTGCAGACATCGAAACGGTCCGGTCGCCGACGGGTGCAGCGCTTGCCATGCGCTTTTCACCCGCCGCAGGCAGCGGCATAGCCATTGTCCAGATCAGCCACGGCCTTGCCGAACACTGCCTGCGCTATGGCCGTTTTGCCGAGCATCTCAACAGGCACGGTTTTCATGTCTACGCTCACGACCATCGCGGCCACGGCTATACCAAAGCCGATGGTGCGCCGCCCGGCCGTTTCGCCGAGCGGGACGGCATGCGCCTGGTGCTCGAAGACATGGACGCGCTCAACGCCGCGGCCCGCGCCCGCCATCCCGGTCTGCCGCTGCTTCTCTTCGGCCATTCCATGGGCGGCCTGATCGGCCTCAATTACGTGCTGGGCTATCAGCAGAAGGTCGATGCCGCCGCCATCTGGAACGCCAATTTCTCGGTCGGCCTCGCCGGACGGCTGGCGCAGGGCATCCTGCGGGCCGAACGCATGCTGCTTGGCTCCGATGTGCCGAGCATGCTTCTGCCGAAACTGACCTTTCAGACCTGGGCGCGCGGCATCAGGGATGCCCGCACCCCGTTTGACTGGCTGTCACGCGACCCTGACGAAGTGGACGCCTATATCGCCGATCCTCTGTGCGGCTGGGATGCCTCGGTCGGCATGTGGCGCGATGTCTTCGGCTTCACCTTTGCCGGAGCCGACAACAGCCGCCTTGCCAAGGTACGGCGCACCCTGCCCTTCAATCTCGCCGGCGGGGCGGAAGATCCCGCCACGGCCGGGGGCAGCGCCGTGACGCATCTCGGCAGGCGGATGCAACGGCTCGGCTTCCGCGATGTCACGACCAAAGTTTATGCCGATACCCGCCACGAAGGCTTGAACGAAATCAACCGCGACGTAATCATGCGAGACTTCACCGATTGGGCGGTTCGAGTCGTTCAGCAACAAGCCCCGAAACAAACACTGAATTTGGAGCCACTTTAACAACCATGACTGAAGCTCCCCTCAAAGGCGTGCGTGTCATCGAACTCGCCCGCGTCCTCGCCGGACCATGGGCCGGACAGATTCTGGCCGATCTTGGTGCCGATGTGATCAAGGTGGAGAATCCCGCCGGCGGCGACGAAACCCGTGGGTGGGGCCCGCCCTTCATCACCAGCAAGGAAGGAGAAAACCTCTCTGCCGCCTATTTTCATTCCTGCAACCGCGGCAAGCGCTCGATCACCGTCGATTTCACCTCGCCCGAAGGCCAGGAAACGGTGCGGGCACTCTGCCGCACGGCGGATGTCGTCCTGGAGAACTTCAAGGTCGGCGGCCTGAAGAAGTATGGTCTCGACTATGAAACATTGAGTGCCGACAATCCGCGCCTCGTCTACTGCTCCATCACCGGTTTCGGCCAGACCGGCCCCTATGCCAGCCAGGCCGGCTATGACTTCATCATTCAGGGCATGTCCGGGCTGATGTCGGTCACCGGCGAGCCGGACCGCGAGCCGCAGAAAGTCGGCCTTGCCGTCGCCGATGTGTTCACCGGGCTTTACTCGGTCATTGCCATTCAGGCGGCACTGGCCCACGCGGAGAAGACCGGCGAAGGCCAGCTGGTGGATATGGCATTGTTCGATGTGCAGTCCGCCGTCATGGCCAATCAGGCGATGAATTATCTCGCCACCGGCAACAGCCCGAACCGCATGGGCAACGCCCATCCCAACATTTCGCCCTACGAGGTCGTGCCCACCTCCGACGGCCATCTCATTCTTGCCGTCGGCAATGACGGGCAGTTCGCTCGCTTCTGCGCGATCATGGGGCTGGACGGTCTCAGCGCCGATCCGCGCTTTCTCACCAACCGGGCGCGGCTGGAAAACCGGACCGCGCTGAGCGCAATCATCCGGGCCGAAACGCAGAAACGCACACGCGCCGACCTGCTCGCCGCCTGCGCACAGAATGCCGTGCCTGCCGGGCCGATCAACCGCATCGGCGAGATGTTCGACGATCCGCAGATCGTCTCCCGGCAGTTGCGTCTCGACCTTGACGATGCCCATGGCAGCAGCATCCCCTCGGTGCGCACGCCGATCGTCATGTCGAAGACACCTCTGACCTACAACAGACCCTCGCCACGCCTCGGCGAACACAGTGCAGACATTCTCCAGGAATTGAAGGACGCATCCGATGAAAACCGGCGGTGAATTGATCGTAGAAGCCCTGAAAGCCAATGGCGCGGAACAGCTGTTCTGCGTTCCCGGCGAAAGCTATCTTGCCGTGCTGGACGCGCTGGTGGATGCCGATGTGGGCGTGACCGTCTGCCGGGCCGAAGGCGGCGCGGCGATGATGGCCGAAGCCTGGGGCAAACTGACCGGCAAGCCCGGCATCTGCTTCGTCACCCGCGGCCCCGGCGCAACCAACGCCTCGCCCGGCATCCACATCGCCATGCAGGATTCGACCCCGCTGATCCTGTTCATCGGCCAGGTCCAGCGCGACGCGCGCGAGCGCGAAGCCTTCCAGGAAGTGGAATACCGCCGCTTCTTTGCCGACACTGCCAAATGGGTAGCCGAAATCGACGATGCCCGCCGTATCCCGGAGTTCGTCACCCGCGCCTTCTCCGTCGCCACCTCGGGCCGCCCCGGTCCCGTCGTGCTCGCCTTGCCGGAAGACATGCTGACCGACAAGGTCGAGGCGGTGGCCGCACAGGGCTGGCAGCCGGTAGAGACAGGCCCGTCGCCCGCCAGCATCGAGAAACTCGCCGACCTTTTACAGGGCGCCAAAAAACCGTTCATGATCCTCGGCGGCTCGCGCTGGGACGAAGCGGCCGTGCGCTCCATCACCCGCTTTGCCGAGAAGTGGCACCTGCCGGTTGGCTGTTCCTTCCGCCGCCAGATGCTGTTCGATCACCTGCATCCGAATTATGCCGGCGACGTCGGCATCGGCATCAACCCGGCACTTGCCACACGCGTCAAGGAGGCTGACGTGCTGCTGCTCGTCGGCGGGCGTTTCGGCGAAATGCCGTCCTCGGGCTATACGCTGATGGACAGCCCCTACCCCAGGCAGACACTGATCCACGTGCATCCCGATGCCGATGAGCTTGGCCGCGTCTATCGCCCCGCCCTTGCCATCAACGCCGCACCGGATGCCTTCGCCGCGGCAGTCGACCATCTGGCGCCGCCGTCGCACATCAACTGGCCCGGCGAGGCGGAGGTTGCGCACGCCGCCTACCTCAAGTGGTCGACCCCGCCGCAGACCGGACCCGGCAATGTCGCCATGGGCCCGATCATGACCTATCTGGAAAGCGTGCTGCCGGAAGACGCCATCATGACCAATGGCGCGGGCAATTACGCCACCTGGCTGCACCGTTTCCATCGCTTTCGCCGGTTCGGCACACAGGCCGCGCCGACATCGGGCTCGATGGGTTACGGCCTTCCCGCCGCTGTCGCGGCGAAACGGCTTTATCCCGAGCGAACCGTGGTCTGCTTTGCCGGTGACGGCTGCTTCCTGATGAACGGTCAGGATTTTGCGACCGCGGTGAAATACGGGTTGCCGATCATCGTGCTCGTCATCAACAACAATATCTACGGTACCATCCGCATGCATCAGGAGCGGGAATATCCGGGCCGTGTGTCGGCAACGGACCTGACCAACCCTGATTTTGCCATGCTGGCCCGCGCCTATGGCGGACATGGAGAGACGGTCGAGAAGACGGCTGATTTCGAAGGTGCATGGCAACGCGCGGTGCAAAGCGGCAAACCGTCGATCATTGAAATCCGGCTCGACCCCGAAGCAATCACGCCGGCGAAAACCTTGACGGACATCCGCAATAAGCGTTGATCATTCCCTGTTGAATGATTTGAGGATGGAAAGGCGGCTCTTTCAGTGTTAAGGAGCGCGCCTGACCAGACAATATGAAAGCCTGCACATTGAGCAATCCGGCAATCACAATCGTAATTCCATGCCGAAACGAGGCCGCAAACCTGGCCTTCCTTCTCGATGAAGTGGATGCAGCCATGGAAGGCCGCAGCTACGAAGTGGTGGTGGTCGATGACGGTTCGACCGATGGAACGGGCGACGCCCTCGCCGAACGCATCCGCGCCGGCAAGCCGCTGCGCCATGTCCGGCATGATAAATCCGCCGGCCAGAGCGCTGCGGTCCGTTCCGGCGTTTTCGCCGCGAGGGGCAAAGTCGTCGTGACGATGGATGGCGATGGCCAGAACGATCCGGCCTATCTGCCCAAGCTCGCCGATGCGCTCATCCAGGCGGGCCCCGCCGTGGGCATTGCCGCCGGCCAGCGGCTGAAGCGCACCGACACCAAGCTGAAGCAGATCTCATCAAAACTCGCCAACAAGCTGCGCGGCGCCATCCTGAAGGACAACACGCGCGATTCCGGCTGCGGGTTGAAGGCGGTGCACACCCAGCTTTTCCGCGAACTGCCGTTCTTCGACGGCTGGCACCGCTACCTCCCCGCGCTGGTGATCCGCGAGGGTTACGGCGTCGTGCATGTGGATGTGGTGGACCGCGAACGCCGCCACGGCAAATCCAATTACGGTATTCTCGACCGCGGCCTGCGCGGTATTCTCGATCTTTACGGTGTGTGGTGGCTGAGAAAGCGCCGCAAGACCGTTCCAACCATCACGGAGATCAGCCATGGCTGACGCATTTAGCAATTGGCTGCACACGGTCTTTGTCGCCCAGTTTGACGCCTGGATCCTTCTCGGTTTCTTCGCGCAGGGCTGCTTCACCATGCGTTTCGTCGTGCAGTGGATCGCTTCGGAAAAGGCCAAGCGCAGCGTTGTCCCGGTAACGTTCTGGTTCTTCTCGCTGTTTGGCGGCGTTCTGCTCTTCATCTACGCGATCGTGCGCAAGGATCCGGTGTTCATCGCCGGCCAGGGTTTGGGCCTTGTCGTCTACATCCGCAATCTGTGGCTGATCGCCAATGAGAAAAAGGCAATGACGCAGGACAGCTGAGCCGAAGGCACCGCAAGGCACGATCATGACCCATTCTGACCCTGCGTCTGCGGGCACCGCAAAACTCCGCTTCAGCCACTACCTGCTGCTCATTTTCATCTGCCTTGTGTCGTTCGTGCCCGGAATCGTCGCGATTCCGCCGCTCGACCGGGATGAAGCGCGTTATATCCAGGCCACGCACCAGATGGCGGAAACCGGCGATTACGTCGACATCCGCTTTCAGGATGCCTCGCGCTACAAGAAACCCGTCGGCATCTACTGGCTCCAGAGCGCCGTGCTGAAGGTCACCGGCTATGACCAGACGGCACCGGTCTGGGTCTACCGGCTCGTCTCGGTCGGCGGCGCAACGCTGGCGGTGCTCGCCACGGCGGCGCTGGGTGCATTCCTGTTCGGCCAGAGCGCAGGACTGCTCGCAGGCATGGCGCTTGCGGCCATTGTCATGCTCGGCTTCGAAGCCCGCGTGGCAAAAACCGATGCCACCCTGCTCGCCACCGTGGTGTTTGCCCAGGGCGCGCTGGCATGGATATGGATGGCCAGCCGCAACAACACCCCGGCAAAATGGGCGCCCGCCCTTGTCTTCTGGATCGCAACGGCCGTAGGCGTCTTGATCAAAGGGCCGATCACGCCCTTCGTCAGCGTGCTCACCGCCGCCGCGCTCTGTCTCTTCTACCGTGAATGGCAATGGCTGAAGCGGCTGAAACCCCTGAGCGGTATCGCCATTCTGCTGGTCATTGTCTTGCCCTGGCTCGTCCTGATCACACTGAAGAGCGGCGGCGCCTTCTTCAACGAATCCGTCGGCAATGACCTGTTGTCCAAGGTGGGCGACGGGCAGGAAAGCCATGGTGCACCGCCCGGCTATTTCGCCCTGATTTTCGTGCTGTTCCTCTGGCCCTTCGGCGTCATGGCCATACGCGGCGGCCTGCAGGCACTCGGCCGTTTCCGCACCGATCCGCGTCTCGCCTTCCTGACCGCCTGGTACATTCCCTACTGGCTGGTGACGGAGATGATCCCGACCAAGCTGCCGCACTATATCCTGCCCGCCTATCCCGCGCTTCTGCTGATGATGGCCTGGGCTGTGGACAGCGGCATTGCCAGCCAGCCCTATCGGGGGCGCTGGCAGATATGGCTTGAACGGCTGACGCTGCTGGGTCTGGCCATAGCCACGCTGGCGCTGATGGGCGCAGGCACCGTCCTGCCCTGGGTCATGGCCCACACGCTTCCCGTTCCTGGGATCATCGCTTTCTTCACCGCAGCGGCGGCGGGCATCTTTGCCAGCGGCCTCGTGCTCAGGGATAATCTGACGCGTGCCATACAGGTGACCGCAACCCTTGCCATTGCCACGCTGGCTCTGCTCACATGGGGCGTGGCTCCGGCCATCACGCCGATCTGGATGAGCCCGGCCATCAACAATGCCTTCAACGCGGCAAAACCCTGCGCCAACAGCGTGCTGGCATCGGCGGGCTATGCCGAGCCAAGCCTGGTTTTTCTGGCGGGTACAAAGACCATCCTGACCAGTGGTGCGGGCGCGGCAAAATATCTGCTCGACAATCCCGCCTGCGCGATTTCCGCCGTCGACGAGGGCAGCCGGGCGGAATTTCTGCAAAACCTGCCGCAGGGCGAAAAATCCGTCGTCGTGGCCGGCAGTGTTTCAGGCATCAACTACAGCAAGGGCCGCAAGACAACCATAACGCTGTACAGGGCTGCGCAGTAATCCAACGATTGCATGTCCATTGTGCGTGGTTCGACAAGCTCACCATGAGGGAAGCTTGCGGGCTGCAATCAAACCACGGTCCTCATGGTGATAGACCACCGCCCTCATGGTGAGCTTGTCGAACCACGCACCACCACGATGCAAATGTTGTTTTAAACGCCCTGCCCCAGGCCCGGGCGGCCGATGGAGTGGTACTCCAGCCCCGTGCCGTCGATATCCTGCTCGCCGTAGACGTTGCGCAGATCGAACAGGAGATTGCCCTTCATCAGGCTGGCAACCTTCTTCAGATCGAGCGCGCGATAGGCGTTCCATTCGGTCAGGAGCACGGTGATTCCGGCACCTTCGACGGCCTCGTAGGCCGACTTGCACCAGACGACGCCCGGCAGCACCGGTTCGGCAGCCGAGCGCGCTTCCGGATCATGCGCGCGCACCGTCAGGCCGGCCTTCTGCAGGGCCGGGATGATATCGAGCGCCGGTGACTCGCGAATATCGTCGGTGTTCGGTTTGAAAGCGATGCCAAGCGCCGCAACGGTTTTTGCGCCGCTCCTGGCAGCCGCGGCGATGACCCGTGCGGCCATGGAGTGCTTGCGCTGCTCGTTGACCACGACGACCTGCTCGATCAGGGTCTGCGGTGCATTCATCTTGCGCCCGGTCGCCGCATAGGCGCGGGTATCCTTGGGGAAGCAGGAGCCGCCGAAACCGGGGCCCGCATGCAGGAATTTCGAGCCGATGCGGTTGTCCATGCCGATGGCGCGCGCCACGTCCTGCACATTGCCGCCGGTCTTTTCGCACAGGTCAGCCACCTCGTTGATGAAGGTGACCTTCATCGCCAGAAAGGCATTGGCGGCATATTTGATGATCTCGGCATTTTCCAATGTGGTCACGATCATCGGCGTTTCGCGCAGGTAAAGCGGCCGGTAGACGCGCTTCATGGCATTGGAACCGGGCTCGTCATGCACGCCGACCACAACGCGGTCGGGCCGCAGGAAATCCTCGACGGCCGAGCCCTCACGCAGGAATTCCGGATTGGATACCATCGAGAACGGCACATCCGGCCGCGCCTTAGCAATATGCGCGCGCACATCGGCATTGGTGCCGACCACGACCGTCGACTTGATCACGATCACCGCGCCCGGCTTCATGGCGGCGGCAATCTCATCCGCGGCGGCATAGATATATTGCAGGTCGGCTTCCCCGTCGCCGCGCCGTGACGGCGTGCCGACGGCGATGAAAATCACATCCGCATCGGCGACCGTCGATGCCAGCTCCGTCGTAAAGATCAGGCGCCCGTCACGGGCATTGCGGGTCAGGAGTTCGTCCAGACCGGGTTCGTAGATTGTCACTTCCCCAGCCTGCAGGCGCTCGATAATGGCCGGGTTCTTGTCGACGCAGGTGACCTGAAAACCGAATTCGGCAAAGCACACACCAGAAACCAGACCGACATAGCCAGTCCCGATCATTGCAATCTTCATCGCACTATCCCATTCGTGACGTCAATTTCGCGCAGACATGTCGCATATTCGCGCGGCGCTGCCAATTGCGGGTTGCATCCCATTCGAAAAACGCCAGCCACGGGATCGCAGCCGGCGTTTTCGATGTCTTTTATCTAAAGCGTTTCAACGCGGGTTCAAGCCGGTTTTGGCGGGGTACGCTCCGGTCCCCGGCGCTCGGCCGACGCTGCCCAGAGATTGATGTTCGCATCATTGGCATAAACGTCGATTTCGGCAAGCTCCGCATCGGTAAAATCGAGATTTTCCAGAGACTTGACGCAATCGATGACCTGCTGCGGCTTACTCGCGCCGATGAGCGCGGTGGTGATCCGGCCGCGCCGCAGCACCCAGGCAAGCGCCATCTGCGCCAGAGTCTGGCCGCGCTTTGCCGCAATCGCGTTCAATGCCCGGATATTGGCAAGGTTCTGTTCGCTGAGGAAGGCCGGATTGAGCGACTTGCCCTGCGCGGCGCGGCTTTCTTCCGGCACGCCCTTGAGATATTTGTCGGTCAGCATGCCCTGTGACAGCGGCGAGAACACGATGGAGCCGATGCCGAGCTCTTCCAGCGTGTCGACAAGACCGTCATCCTCGATCCAGCGGTTGATCATGGAATAGCTTGGCTGATGAATGAGGCACGGCGTGCCGAGTTCTTCCAGTATGGCCGCCGCTTCGCGGGTGCGATGCGAGTTGTAGGACGAGATGCCGACATATTGCGCGCGCCCGGAACGGACGATGTGGTCGAGCGCCATCATGGTCTCTTCCAGCGGTGTATCCGGATCGAAGCGGTGCGAATAGAAGATGTCGACATAGTCGAGACCGAGCCGCTTCAGGCTCTGGTCGCAGCTGGCGATGACGTATTTGCGGCTGCCCCACTCCCCGTAAGGGCCGGGCCACATGCCGTAACCCGCCTTGGAGGAAATGATCAGCTCATCACGATAGCCCTGGAAATCCGTGCGCAGGATTTCGCCGAATGCTTCTTCGGCGGAACCGGGCGGCGGGCCGTAATTGTTGGCGAGATCGAAATGGGTGATGCCGAGATCAAAGGCCTGGCGGCAGATGGCCTGCTTGGTCTGGTGCGGCGTGTCGTGTCCGAAATTGTGCCACAACCCCAGGGAAATCGCCGGCAGCTTGAGGCCGCTCTTGCCGCAGCGATTGTACTTCATCGTGTCGTAGCGTTTGGAGTCCGCAGTCCATTTCATGATCGATCTCTTCCCTGTCGTCTTGCCTCGGCGCCGAGCCGGACGATTCCCGTTTCAGCGCGCCGGACTATGAACGAAAGTCATGGGGATGTCATGACGGGAAATGCGTAAGTCGCTTTGGCAAAATACGTACTCTACGTAAAATACGTATTTTGCACTCCACCCGCATCACGCCTTGATGATCTGGTCCTTGTCGTCGAAACGGTAGGTTCGTCCGGCATCCGGCGTTGCATAGAGCACCTGATCGACCTCGTACTGGTGTTCGCCGAAGAGGCGGACCGTCAGCGGGCCGAAATCCGTCTGCAGATAGATGATCGTATCGGCTCCCAGATGCTCCACGTGGATGACCGATCCCTTCCAGGTGCCTGATGTATTGCTGACCTGGATGTGCTCCGGGCGAATCCCGACGGTCTTTGCCGCGGGGTCGCCGAGCTTTGCGCCCTCGACGAGGTTCATCTGCGGCGAGCCGATGAAGCCCGCGACGAACAGCGTCTGCGGTGAATTATAGAGTTCCATCGGCGAGCCGACCTGCTCGATCCTGCCCTTGTTCATGACGACGATCTTGTCGGCAAGCGTCATGGCTTCCACCTGATCGTGCGTCACGTAGATCATCGTCGCCTTCAGCTGCCGGTGCAGGCGGGCAATCTCCAGCCGCGTGTTGACACGCAGCGCCGCATCGAGGTTCGACAAGGGTTCGTCGAACAGGAAGAGCTGCGGCTCGCGCACGATCGCGCGGCCGATGGCGACGCGCTGGCGCTGGCCGCCGGACAGTTCGGCCGGGCGTCGCTCCAGATAATCATCGAGCGAGAGCATGGCCGAAGCGATCTTCGTGCGCTCCTTGATTTCCTCGGCGGGCTTGCCTGCCTGCTTCAGGCCAAGGCCCATATTGTCGCGCACCGACAGGTGCGGATAAAGCGCGTAGGTCTGGAACACCATGGCGATGCCGCGTTTTGCCGGCGGCGTATTGTTGACCTTTTTGCCGTCGATCAGGATCTCGCCCGAGGTCGCATCCTCCAGACCGGCGATCACGCGCAGCAAGGTCGACTTGCCGCAGCCGGACGGCCCGACAAAAATCACGAACTCGCCATCCCGCACCTCGAGATCGATGCCTTTCAGCACGTCCACCTGGCCGAAAGACTTGCGAATATTTTCTATCTTCAAAGAACCCAATGTCTTGTTCCCGTCTTCAAACTTTTAATTACAGGTCTACCGGCTTGCCGGTGCGCACGCTTTCATCCGCCGCAAGGCAGACACTGAGCGACCGCACGGCATCCTGCATGTGGCGGCCCAGGTCGAGATCCTCGCGGATGGCTTTGAGAACAAAGGCCTGCTCCAGGTCACAAAGCTCCTGATGGCCGGGTTCGCCCGCCATGCTGAGCAGCTCGTCCGGCTTGGCAAAACGCCCGTCCGCGCCTGTCCTGGCCGAATGCAGCCGGATGGTCGATGTCTTGGTGTGCGAGTCGATATCATCCGACTTGGCGTTCTGGTCCATGACGATGGACACACAGCCATTGGGCGAGATCACGTCCTTCACGAAGAAAGCCGTTTCCGAAATCATCGGACCCCAGCCCGCCTCGTACCAGCCGACAGAATTGTCGTCGAAGAGAACCTGCAGATGACCGTAATTGTACATCTTCGCATCGATCTCGTCGGAAAGCCGCACGCCCATGCCGCGCACCTGAACCGGCGTGGCGTCGGTGATCTGCAACATCACATCGAGATAATGCACGCCGCAATCGACGATAGGCGACGTGGTCTGCATCAGCGCCTTGTGGGTTTCCCATGTCGCGCCGCTCGACTGCTGATTGAGGTTCATGCGGAAGACATAGGGGCCGCCAAGCTTGCGGGCTTCCTCGATCAGCCGCACCCATGACGGATGGTGGCGCAGGATATAGCCGATCACCAGCTTGCGGCCATACTGTTTGGCCGCAGCGACCACACGCTGCGCATCGGCGACGGTGGTGGCCAGCGGCTTCTCGACAAAGACGTCGGCACCCGCCGCCATGGCGGCAACGGCATAGTCCGCATGGCTGTCGGAATAGGTGTTGATCGAAACCAGCTCCGGCTTGAGGTCGGCCAGCGCCTGTTCGAAAGAGGGATGGATCGTGTAGCCCTGCAATTCCCTAGCCAGCGGCACGACGGAGCGGTTGACCAGCCCGACAATCTCGAAGCCAGGATTGTTGTGATAGGCGAGCGCGTGGCTCCGGCCCATATTGCCAAGCCCGGCAACCAGAACCCGCACGGGCTTTTGCGTATTGGCGGTCATTTGACTGCTCCCGATGTAATACCGCGGATCAGTTGCCGCGAGAACAAGAAATAAAGGACGAGTACCGGCAGGATGGCGAGGGTCAGCGCCGCCAGAACGGCATTCCAGTTGGTGACGAACTGGCCGATGAACACCTGTGAGCCGAGCGTGACAGTTTTGGTGGCATCGCTCGGTGCAAGGATCAGCGGGAACCACAGATCGTTCCAGATCGGGATCATCGTGAACACGGCGACCGTCGCCATGGCAGGCTTGACCAGCGGCAGCACCAGCCGGAAAAAGATCGAATATTCCGTCAGACCGTCGATGCGGCCGGCATTCTTCAGGTCATCCGACACGGTGCGCATGAATTCGGTGAGAATGAACACGGCAAGCGGCAGACCTTGCGCGGTGTAGACGAGGATCAGCGCGGTCAAGGTGTTGACGAGCCCCGTCGCAACCATGCCCTGCAGAATCGCGACCGTTCCAAGGCGGATCGGGATCATGATGCCGAGGGCGAGGTAGAGCCCCATCAGCGAATTGCCGCGGAAGCGGTATTCCGACAGCGCGAAAGCGGCCATGGCGCCGAACAGCAGCACGAAGAAGATCGACACGGAGGTGACGATCAGGCTGTTCTGGAAATACAGGGTGAAATCACCCTGTGTCAGCACCGAGTTGTAACCGACCAGACTGAAGCTGGATGCATTCGGCAGGCCAAGCGGGTTGCGGAAGATCGACGCCCGGTCCTTGAACGAGTTGATGATGATCAGGAACACCGGAAACAGCGCGATCAGCGTGTAGATGATCAGGGCGACGTGAACGAAGCCGGAGCGGAGGGGTGATGTACGGGCTTTTGCCATGACGGGACCTTCCTAGAACTGGTACCGGCGCATGCGCCGCTGGATGGCAAAGAGATAGATGCACACACCCGTGAGGATGATCAGGAACATCACCGTGGCAATGGTCGCACCCATGGATTTGTCGCCGATCTGCAGCTGGAAACCGAAGAAGGTGCGGTACAGCAGCGTTCCCAGAATATCGGTCGACCCGTCGGGGCCGGCAAGCGCGCCCTGCACCGTATAGACAAGGTCGAAGGCGTTGAAATTGCCGACAAAGGTCAGGATGGAAATGATGCCGATGGAGGGCAGGATCAGCGGCAGCTTGATCTTCCAGAACTGGCTCCAGCCGGTAATGCCGTCGCATTCCGCCGCTTCGAGAACTTCTTCGGGAATGCTCAGCATCGATGCGTAGATCAGCATCGTCGGAATGCCGACATTCTGCCAGACCGAGATAAGCGATACGGTGATCAGCGCCGTGTCCGGCCGGCCGAGCCAGGGTGCGAACAGTGATTTCAGGCCGACGAGATCAAGCAGGTAGGGCGATACGCCCCAGATCGGCGACAGGATCAGCTTCCAGATGAAACCGACGATCACGAAGGACAACAGGGTCGGCAGGAACAGCGCCGTGCGGTAAAACGCGCCAAAGCGCAGCTTGGGCACCGACAACAGCGCAGCCAGGGCGACGCCGATCGGGTTCTGCACCAGCATGTGGATCAGGAAGAACACGAAATTGTTGCGCAGCGCGTTCCAGAAACTCGCCGACCAGCGTGGTTCGCCGAACAGGGTCTGGAAATTGCCGAAACCGACAAACACACTCTGCCCGTCAACCACATTGAACAGCGACAGGCGCAGGGTTTCGATCAAAGGCAGGATCATGATCGCCGTATAGACGATCACCGCCGGCAGCAGGAACACAAGGATGTGCCAGCGCCGTGCGCGTTTGTCCTGACCGCTGTCAGACTGGGAATAGTCGGCCGTGCTCATTAATTCGCAAACCCCTGCTTATTGATTTGTTGGTCATGGAAAACCGGTCCACGACTGCCGTTCGTCAAACGAATGCAGCGGCAATGATTGCCACTTCTGAGCACGTTTTGTTTGGGCCCAAATACATCGGCCTTGGTTTCGCATAAACAAAATTTGCTCGGAATAAGCGAAATGCCGGAGCGGCACGAACCGCCCCGGCATTCGATTGCTTACTTCGCAGGCTTGTACCAGCTGTCGAGACCGTCCTGCAGCTTCTTGGCTGCAACTTCGGGCGTATCGGTGCCGTTGATCACATTGGCCGATTCAACCCAGGTTTCGTTTTCCAGGTTCGGCTTGCCGCGCGACAGGATCTGATAGGTCGAACGGATCGTCGGCTTGCACTTTTCGCGCCAGGACACGAATTCCTGCGCCAGCGGGTCCTTCATCTTGACCGGTGTCGACGACAGGCTGAAGAAGCCCGGCAGCGCATTGGCATAGATGTCGGCGAATTCTGGCGAAGCAACCCAGCTCAGGAACTTCTTGGCCGCTTCCGGATTCTTGCTCTTGGCATTCATCGCTGCGCCAAGATCGGCATGGTCGGAGATGTAGCAGGTGTCGCCGGCCTTCTGCACCGGCGGCAGGAACGCGCCCATCTTGAACTGTGCCTGCGTGTTGAACAGCGAGATTTCCCACGAACCGGCGGGATAGATCGCCGCACGGCCGAGCGTGAACAGGTTCTGGCTGTCCGGATAGGTCTGGGCTTCGAAACCGTCGCCGAGATAATCCTTCCACTTGGCAAGCGTCTTGTAAGGCGCAACCCAATCGGCATCGGTAAGCTTCTGCGTACCCTTGATCAGCGCGGTACGGCCTTCTTCACCCTTCCAGTAGTTCGGTCCGATGTTCTGGTAGCCCATGGTTGCGGCTTCCCAGAGATCCTTCGTGCCCATGGCGAGCGGAATGTAGGTGCCGTCCTTCTTGATCTTGTCGAGAGCGGCGAAGAACTCGGCTTCGGTCGTTGGAACCGCAATGCCCAGCTTGTCGAAGGCATCCTTGTTGTAGATGAAGCCGTGAATGACCGATGCCATCGGCACGCAGAACGTGTCGGAACCGTCATCGGTGCTCCATGCCGCCTTGGCAACAGGCGTGAAGTTTTCCATGCCCGGAAGGCTCTTCAGGCTCGACAGGTTGCCGCGCTTGAACTGTTCCAGCGACTTGTCGAACGGACGGCAGGTGATGATGTCACCGGCGCTGCCGGCATCGAAGCGGGCGCCAAGAGCGGCATCATATTCGGTCGGCGGCGTCGGAGCGAACTTGACCTTGATCCCAGGATTCTTCGCTTCAAAGGCCGGAATGAGCTTTTCCTGCCAGATGGCAAGATCGTCCGTACGCCAGCTTTCGATTGTCAGCGTTGTATCGGCGGCATGAGCAAAGCCGGCCGAAGCCAGGATGCTCGTTGCCATGAGCAGTGATTTTAAAGTCGTGCTTCCCATTTTAGTCTCCTGTTGCACCCTTTGAGCAGTGCCGTTAACGAGAGCCGAGGCTCCCTTTCAGTGTCGAAAGCGACGGGCGTAGCCTCTGTTGATTGCTTTCGAGAATGTGTGATGCCTGTTTTGCGTCGGCTGCACCCGCTGCCAGCAGGATTGCGCGCTTTACTGAGCCATCGGTTGAAGCCAGATGCTGTTTCGCATCGGCGATGTCGCAGGCGGCGATGGCCGAAACGATGAGAGCGGCGCGTTCGCGCAGCTTTTCATTGTCGGCAACAAGATTGACCATGTAGCCGTCATGCACGTGCCCCAGATGCACGGCCATGAGCGTGGAGAGAAGATTGAGCGCAATTTTCTGCGCGGTCCCTGCCCCCATGCGTGTCGAACCGGCGACGATTTCCGGCGGTGTTTCCAGCGTGATCGCCACGTCGGCATGCCTGAACAGCGGCACAGCCGGATTGTTGGCAATTGCGATGATCTTCAGCCCGCGCCGCCTGGCTTCATCGATGGCCGCCACCGCATAGGGCGTCGTGCCGCTGGCCGAAATGGCAATCAGGCAATCGCCCTGCCCAAGGCCGGCGCCGGCGATATCGCGGGCGGCCTGCGCCACATCGTCCTCATAACCGCCGGCAAGGCGCACAAGACTTTCAACACCACCCGCCAGAAGGATCACCACGCGGTCCGGCGCGATGCCATAGGTGCCGGGCAGTTCGAGTGCATCGGCAAGTGCCATCAGGCCGGAACTGCCGGCGGCGGCATAGGCGATACGCCCGCCCGCGGCCAGGGTTTCGGCGGCGAGCAGCGCGGCCTCTGCAATGGAATCCGTCGCCCGCGCCACCGAAGCCGCTGCCTCGATCTGCGCCTCGTGCAGCAAACGCAAAACATCGGCTGGCGATCGCTCGTCCAATCCGGATGCCTTGTCGTTGCGTTGCTCGGTACGGGTTACCACCACTCGCCTCTCCTCGTTGCGATAATTAATGCCAAAAAAATACCACTTGTCCAGAGGTTCTTAAAAAAATCATGCACTGTTTTTCATACAAGTTAAATTATTCAATAAAATCAGCATGATGAATAAAAGTCGAAAAAACCTGGAATTAACGCTTGGCTATTGGTATTTTATTGGTATTCTATTTTCGGAGGGCAATGAGTGTGACATATCTCCTGGGAATTGATGGTGGTGGAACGGGCTGCAGGGCAGCCGTGGCCGATATGACAGGCCATGTTCTGGGCATCGGCAAAAGCGGTTCGGCCAACATCATGACCGACATGGAAAACGCGCGCCTGAATATTCTCGGCGCGACAAATGCAGCCTTTGCCGAAGCCGGGATCGATGCCGCAATGATTCCCGCGACCGCGGCGGTTCTTGGGCTCGCTGGCGCCATGGTCGGCGGCAATGGCGAGAAGCTGCGGACGACCCTGCCCTTTCAGTATTCCCTGGTAACATCCGATGGCACGATCGCCCTGCAGGGTGCGCTCGGCGACAATGACGGAACCGTGGTCATCATCGGCACAGGCACTCTGTTCGTCACGCGCGAAGGCGATGACATCCGGTTTGCCGGCGGCTGGGGCTTCAAGGTGGGTGATCTTGGCGGCGGCGCGCGAATCGGCCGCGATCTCCTGGAAGAGGCCCTGCTGGCCCATGACCGGTTTCACCCTTCGTCACCCCTGACAGAGGCCGTCCTCCAACGCTTTGAAAACAATCCTCACCGGATCGTCGAGTTTGCCCATGCGGCACGCCCCAGCGATTTCGGTACGCTTACGCCGCTGGTTTTTGAGTATGCTGCCCGCAACGATGCCGTGGCACTGGCGATTGTGAACAGGGCGGCGACACAGATCGAAGAGGGGCTCGATGCCATCATGCCATCCGCACAGGAACGCCTGTCATTGATCGGCGGACTGGGGCCGCTGTTCGAACAGCGTCTTTCGCCCCCGTATCGGGCAAAGCTGCAAAAGCCGCTGCATGACGCGCTGACGGGCGCGGTGCAACTGGCGGTGAAAAACTTCGCGCCGGCGCGCAAGGAGGCCGTGCATGGCTGACGGGTTGATCGATATCCTGCCTTCCCTGAACGACGGTTCTGCCAGCGGCGGCCCGCTCTACGTCAAACTGCAGCGGCTGATCGAAACGGCTGTCCGCGACGGCATGCTGCAGCCGGGCGATGCCTTGCCGCCCGAACGGGAACTTGCCACCATCGCCGATATTTCGCGTGTCACCGTGCGCAAGGCGGTTCAGGGGCTGGTCAACACCGGCCTGCTCGTGCAGCGGCATGGCTCCGGCACCTTTGTCGCGCCCCGTTCGGAACGGGTCGAGCAATCGCTGTCGCATCTGACCTCGTTCACCGAGGACATGGCGCGGCGCGGCATGATCGTGCGTTCCACATGGCTCGATCGCGGCATCTACCCGCCCTCGCCGGAAGAAATGGTCACACTCGGTCTTTCCTCGGGCGAGAAAGTTGCCCGCATCAGCCGCTTGCGCGTTGCCAATGACACGCCCATGGCGATTGAACGCGCCGCCCTGTCCATTCAGGTGCTGCCCAATCCGGAACTGGTCACGCTGTCGCTCTATGCGGTGCTGGCGGAGGGCGGCAATCGCCCGGCCCGCGCCATTCAGCGCATTTCGGCGGCAATCCTGAAGGAGGCCGATGCCAAATTGCTCGAGGTGCCCGCGGGTTCCGCCAGCCTCAACATCGAGCGCATATCCTATCTCGAATCGGGAAAAGTGATCGAATTTACCCGGTCGATCTATCGGGCGGATGCCTATGAATTTGTCGCGGAGCTGAAGCTCGGCGACTCCTCGGAAATTTCAGGAGCAGTACTTTGACCACCAACGGAACTCTCATGCGCGAAGAAATTCGCTCCATCCCCGATGTAACCGCGCGGTTTCTCGACGCTTCCCGCGATACGCTGGCCAATGCCGGAGCAAGACTGCGCGAGAAGAACCCGCCCTTCCTGGCCTCCATTGCCCGCGGTTCATCGGACCATGTGACAGCCTATCTGAAATACGCGACGGAACTGACCGCAGGCATTCCCGTCGCCTCGCTCGGACCGTCCGTCGCGTCGATCTATGGCATCACCCTGAAACTCGAGAGCGCCGCAACGCTCTCCATTTCCCAGTCCGGCAAGAGCCCCGACATTGTCAGCATGACCAAGGCGGCACGCGAAAGCGGCGCGCTGACGCTCGCCATCACCAATGAAATCAATTCCGATCTCGCCTATGCCAGCGATCTCGCCATCGATATCCTGGCGGGACAGGAACGCAGCGTCGCCGCCACCAAGACCTTTGTCAGCTCGGCGGTCGCCGGTCTCGCCATGATCGGCCACTGGACGCAGAACAAGGAACTGCTTGCCGCCATCGATGAACTGCCCAAGGCCCTTGCCGCGGCCATCCGCTGCGACTGGTCGCCGTTCGGCGCCGCCATGAAGGGCGAAAACTCGCTTTTCGTGCTCGGGCGCGGACCATCCCTTGCCATTGCCAACGAAGTGGCGCTGAAATTCAAGGAAACCAGCGCCATGCACGCGGAATCCTACAGCGCCGCCGAAGTCATGCACGGACCCAAGGCCATCGTCGGCAAGGATTTCCCCGTATTGGTGCTTGCAGCACGCGATGCGGCCGAGGATTCAATCGTGCAGGCTGCCGATCGCCTTGCCGAACAGGAAGCCGCCGTCTTCCTGACATCGGCGAAGCCGTCGAAAGCCACCGCATTGCCGTTCATCGCGACGTCGCACCCATTGACGGACCCGCTCACACTGCTGGTATCATTCTATGCTTTCGTGGAAGATTTCGCCCGCAGCCGCGGATTGAATCCGGACGAGCCACCGCATTTGAGAAAAGTGACTGAAACAATATGAGCACTGTCTATGCACTGACCGGCGCCGACATTTTTGACGGCGAAACCTGGCATGCCGGTTCGGCGATTCTTGTCGATGCGGGCGCCATCACCGGTATCGTTGCCCAGGCGGACATCCCTGCGGATGTTCGCCGGGTCGCGCTCAACGGCGGCAAGCTTGTGCCCGGTTTCATCGACGTGCAGGTGAATGGCGGCGGCGGCGTTCTTCTGAACGACGGCCCGAGCGTCGAGGCGATCAGGACCATCTGCCAGGCGCATTTCGCCTTCGGCACGACGGCCCTCCTGCCAACCCTGATCACCGACACCCCCGCCATCACCAATGCGGCGATTGCCGCCGGCAAGGCGGCCGCGCTGGAGAAAGTCACCGGATTTATCGGCCTGCATCTGGAAGGGCCGCACCTTTCCGTCTCGCACAAGGGCACGCACGATCCCGCGCTTATCCGCCCGATGGAGGACAGCGATCTCGTGGCGATCGTGGAAGCCGTGCAGGCACTGCCGGTACTGCTCACCACTGTCGCCCCGGAGACCGTCCCCGTCGACAAGATCAAGGCCATGGTCGATGCGGGCGTCATCGTCAGCATCGGCCATAGCGGCGCAACTTATGAAACGGCTGTCGCGGCCAAGGATGCCGGCGCGTCCATGGCAACCCATCTTTTCAATGCCATGAGCCAGCTCGGAAACCGCAGCCCGGGCGTTGTCGGCGCCATCCTTGAAACCGGCGAACTGTCGGCAGGGCTGATTGCCGACGGTTTCCACGTCAGCAAGGCCTCGATGGCGATTGCCCTGCGTGCCAAGCAGGGTCCGGCCAGGATTTTTCTCGTGACCGACGCCATGTCCACCATCGGCACGGATATCACCACCTTCACGCTGAACGGACGGACGATCCGGCGGCATGACGGCCGCCTGACGCTCGAAGACGGCACGCTGGCGGGAGCCGATCTCGACATGATTTCGGCAGTCCGCTTCGTCCATCGCGAGCTTGGGCTGGACCTGGAGGAAGCCCTGCGGATGGCCTCGCTCTATCCCGCCGAGAGCATCCGGATCGATCATCGCTACGGGCGCATCGGCACCGGATATGTTGCCAATATCGTGCATCTCGATGATGCGCTTGAGGTCGATCACGTCTGGATCGACGGCGATCTGCATTACGCCCGAAACCCGAGTTGACGACTTTCTCCGATTGTCCATACTGCCATCCCTAGTGGAACGAATTTGACATTCGGACCACCGGACAATCGGAGAAATGAAATGGCTGGGGATGCGCTTGTCGTCATCGATGTGCAGAACGATTTTTGCCCGGGCGGTACACTGGCCGTGGATGGCGGAAGTGAAATCGTCCCGATCATCAACAAACTGATCATCCGGTTCGATCACGTCATCCTGACGCAGGACTGGCACCCGGCCGGCCATTCGAGCTTCGCTTTCTCCCATCCCGGCAAGGCGCCCTTCGACACGGTGAAAATGCCCTACGGCGACCAGACGCTGTGGCCGGACCATTGCATTCAGGGCACGCCGGGCGCCGATTTCCATGCGGATCTGCAGTGGACCAAGGCCGAACTGATCATCCGCAAGGGCTTCCGTCCCCACATCGACAGCTACTCGGCGTTTTTCGAGAACGACCGCAAGACCCCGACCGGCCTTGCCGGCTACCTGCGCGAGCGCGGCATCACCAATGTGACCTTTGTCGGGCTGGCGACAGATTATTGCGTCGCCTACTCCGCGCTGGATGCGGTGGCGCACGGTTTTACCGCCGATGTGCTGCTGGATGCCTGCCGCGCCATCGACATGGGCGGATCACTGGCCGCCATGGTCGCGAATATGCGCAAGGCCGGCGTCACCCTCATCTGACCGGCATAAAAGTGAACAGCTGAGCATTTTTTCCACAGGCGTTAACCCAGACATTCGACCAAAGTCATAAAACTGTTGTTTCTCTGTCACATAATGAGGATAGTGCCCATAAGCGCATCCAATAAGCGTGTTCCTAACGACGCCTCATTATGGGAGACATACATGACATTTCGCGGCACTTCGCTCAGCCTTGCGCTTGGACTTATCCTAGCATCGTCCACTTCATCCTTTGCCGTCACCGAAATCAGCTGGTGGCACGCCATGACCGGTGCCAACAACGAGGTTGTTGAAACCCTGTCGAAGGAATTCAACGAAAGCCAGAGCGACTACAAGGTCGTTCCAGTGTTCAAGGGCACCTATCCGGAAACGTTGAACGCCGGCATTGCCGCGTTCCGTGCCAAGCAGGCCCCGCATATCATGCAGGTATTCGACGCCGGAACCGGCGTCATGATGGGCGCCGAGGGCGCCATCAAACCGGTGGCCGACATTCTCTCGATGGGCGGCGCAAAGTTCGACAAGAGCCTCTATCTGCCGGGCATTGTCGCCTATTATTCCAAGCCGGACGGCACGATGCTGTCCTTCCCCTACAACAGCTCCTCGCCAATCCTTTACTACAACAAGGATATCTTCAAGAAGGCGGGCCTCGATGAAAACAACCCGCCAAAAACCTGGCCGGAAGTCTGGGAAGCCGCCAAGAAGATCAAGACCAGCGGCGCGGCCAAATGCGGCTACACCTCGACATGGCTGACATGGATCCACACGGAAAACTTTGCCGCCTGGAACAATGTTTCCTACGGCACCAATGAAAACGGCATTGCCGGAACCGATGTCGAACTGAAGATCAACGCGCCGATCTATGTCAAACACTTCCAGGAACTGGCCGACCTCGCCAAGGACGGCACGTTCCGCTACGGCGGGCGCACATCCGAAGCCAAGCCGCTGTTCCTGTCGGGCGAATGCGGCATCTTCACCGAATCCTCCGGCGGACTGGGCGACGTGGTCAAGTCGGGCATGAACTACGGCACCGGCCAGCTTCCCTATGACCCCGATGCCAAGGGTGCACCGCAGAACACGACACCGGGCGGCGCCAGCCTCTGGGTGTTCGCCGGCAAGTCCGACGCGGAATACAAGGGCGTTGCCGCCTTCTTCACCTTCCTGTCGCGCACCGACATCCAGGCCCGCCTGCACCAGGTATCCGGCTATCTGCCGGTCACCCTTGCCGCCTATGAGGACACCAAGAAGTCCGGTTTCTACGACAAGAACCCCGCCCGCGAAATTCCGATCAAGCAGATGATGGGCAAGGCGCCGACGGAAAACTCCAAGGGCGTCCGCCTGCCGAACCTGCCGCAGGTGCGTGATATCGAGAACGAAGAGTTCGAGAACATGCTCTCCGGCAAGCAGACCGCCCAGCAGGCGCTCGACAATGCCGTCAAGCGCGGCAATGCAGCCATCAAACAGGCGAACGGCCAGTAAGAGCCGGTTCATGAACGCCCCGTCCGCATGTCTTGCGGACGGGGCTCTTTTCAAGAGGGGCAATCATGGCATCGTCAACGCGTGTCACTTTTCCGAACAAGGTCCTGCCATATCTGCTGCTGGCGCCGCAGCTTGCCATCACGATTGTCTTTTTCTACTGGCCCGCGTCCCAGGCCATCCGCCAGTCGGTGCTGCGCGAGGATCCGTTCGGCCTGTCGACCCAGTTCGTCGGCCTCGGCAATTTCAAGCGCATCCTGAGTGACCCGAACTACCTGAACTCGCTGCAGGTCACGGTTATCTTCTCCATCGCCACGGCAGTCATTGCCATGGGCTTCGCGCTGCTGTTCGCCGTCATGGCCGACAAGGTCATCCGCGGCAAAGGTGTCTACCGCACCCTGATGATCTGGCCCTACGCCGTGGCCCCGGCCATTGCCGGCATGCTCTGGCTGTTCCTGTTCAATCCCTCAATGGGCACATTCGCCTATATGATCCGCTCCGCCGGCTACAATTGGGACCCGCTGCTCAACAGCAACCAGGCCATGCTCCTGGTGGTTGCCGCCGCCGCATGGAAGCAGATCAGCTACAATTTCCTGTTCTTCGTTGCCGGGCTGCAGTCCATTCCCAAATCGCTGATCGAAGCCGCTGCCATTGATGGTGCCGGCGAAACCAAGCGCTTCTGGACCATCATTTTCCCGCTGCTTGCCCCGACGACGTTCTTCCTGCTGGTCGTCAACACCGTCTACGCCTTCTTCGACACGTTCGGCATCATTCATGCCGTCACCGGCGGCGGCCCGGGCAAGGCGACGGAAACATTGGTCTACAAGGTTTACAATGATGGCTTCGTCAACCTGATCCTTGGCGACTCCGCGGCACAATCGGTGATCCTCATGGTCATCGTCATCGGCCTGACGGCGATCCAGTTCCGTTATGTCGAGCGCAAAGTGCATTACGGCTGAGGAACGCAGAGATGATCCAGAACAATCCCATCGGCCGTCTCGTCGCCCACATCATCCTGATTGTCGGCATCCTGATCGTGGCCTTCCCGATCTACTACGCCTTCATCGCGTCAACCCAGTCGCTGCAGGATATCATGCGGCCGCCGCTGTCCCTGCTGCCGGGCGGGCATTTCTGGGAAAACTACACGACGGCGCTTTTCGGCGGCATCGGCCGCATCGGCGGCGTGAGTGTCGGCCGCCTGCTCATCAACAGCACGATCATGGCGCTGGCGATTGCCGTCGGCAAGATCATCATTTCGATCCTGTCGGCCTATGCCATCGTCTTCTTCCGCTTTCCCGGCCGCATGGTCTTCTTCTGGCTGATCTTCATCACCCTGATGCTGCCGGTCGAAGTCCGCATCCTGCCGACCTACAAGGTCATGGTCGATCTCGGCCTCATCGATACCTATACGGGCCTGACGGTTCCCCTCATGGCGTCGGCTACCGCAACCCTCCTGTTCCGGCAGTTCTTCATGACCATACCGGGCGAGCTGGTGGAAGCGGCACGCGTCGACGGTGCAGGCCCATGGCGCTTCTTCAAGGACATCCTGCTGCCCCTGTCCAAAACCAACATCGCAGCGCTGTTCGTCATCCTCTTTATCTACGGCTGGACCCAGTATCTCTGGCCGCTGCTGATGACAAACCGCAATGACATGACGACCATCGTCATCGGTCTGCGCAAAATGATTTCCTTCGCCGATGCCGACACCGAATGGCATCTGGTGATGGTGACCTGCATTCTGGCCATCCTCCCCCCGATCCTCGTCGTTGTGCTGATGCAACGCTGGTTCGTGCGCGGTCTGGTCGAAACGGAGAAATGATCCCATATGGCAAGTGTTGAACTCACCAATGTCCGCAAGGTCTATGCCGGCGGCGTCGAGGCGGTCAAAGGTGTCGATATCGACATCAAGGACGGCGCCTTATGCGTGCTTGTCGGCCCGTCGGGCTGCGGAAAATCGACCCTCCTGCGCATGATCGCGGGGCTGGAATCCATTACCGACGGCACGGTCAAGATCGACGACAAGGTTGTCAACGATCTCGGCCCCGCCGAACGCGACATCGCCATGGTCTTCCAGAATTATGCGCTCTATCCGCATATGAAGGTCTATGACAACATGGCCTACGGCCTGCGCAACCGCGGCATGCCGAAGGACCAGATCGACAAGCGCGTGCGCGAGGCAGCGGCAACGCTGGAGCTGGCACATCTGCTCGAACGCCGCCCGCGCGAGCTTTCAGGCGGCCAGCGGCAGCGCGTCGCCATGGGCCGCGCCATCGTGCGCAACCCGAAAGTGTTCCTCTTCGACGAGCCGCTGTCCAACCTTGACGCCAAGCTGCGCGGCCAGATGCGGGTAGAAATCAAGAACCTGCAGCGCCAGCTCGGCGTGACCAGCGTTTACGTCACCCACGACCAGCTGGAGGCCATGACGCTCGCCGATATTCTCGTGGTGATGAATGCCGGTGCGGTTGAACAAATCGGCGCACCGCTGGATATCTACGAAAAGCCCGCCAGCACATTCGTCGCCAGCTTCATCGGCGCACCGCCGATGAACCTCATTCCGATAACGGCGGATGAATCCGGCCTGATCCTGAAGGACGGCACGCGGATCGGGGCTCAAGGCATTACCGTATCCGACAAGGACGCGATCATCGGGTTCCGTCCGGAAGATCTGGAAGTTGCCACCGGGACAGAGAGCCACATCGGCGGCCTGCTGCTCGACCTCAAAGTGCTCGGTGTCGAGCCGGTCGGCGCGGAAAGTTATGTGTATGGCATCATTGGCGGCGAACGGGTGGTCGTGCGGGTTGCCGGCCGCTCCGTATCACAGCCTGACGATCATCTCAGGGTGATCATCCCCAAGGAAAAGCTGCATCTTTTCGGCGGCAACGGCAAACGCATCTGAAGATATGGAAGCAAACCACTCCCCTCCACCCATCGGCGAAGGGGAGTGAAACCGTCGATTACCAGGCTGGAACAGCCGCACCCTTGTACTTGTCGAGGATGAACTGCTTGACCGGATCGGAATGGTAGGATTCGATCAGCGCCTTGACCCAGGGCTTGTCCTTGTCGGCCTTGCGCACGGCGATCAGGTTGACGTAAGGCGCCTTTTCGCCTTCCTTCAGAATCGGGTCCTTCATCGGATCAAGGCCGGCCTCAAGCGCGTAATTGGTGTTGATGGCAGCGGCATCCACATCGTCGATGGAACGCGGCAGTTGGGCAGCATCCAGTTCGACGAACTTGAAGTTCTTCTTGTTCTCGGTGATATCGGCGAGCGTCACCTTGAGGCCTGAACCTTCCTTCAGCTTGATCACGCCCTTGTCGGCAAGGATCAGCAGCGCGCGGCCGCCATTGGTCGGATCGTTCGGAATGGCAACCGTCGCGCCATCGGCCAGTGCATCGAAGCTCTTCACCTTCTTCGAATAGACGCCCATGGGGAAATTTACGGTGTTGGCGACATCAACGAGATCGAACTTGCGGTCGGCAATCTGGTTGTCGAGATAAGGCTTGTGCTGGAACGAGTTGGCATCAAGCTCACCGTCGTTCAGCGCCTGGTTCGGCACGACATAGTCGGAAAATTCGAAGATCTCGATGTCGAGGCCCTTTGGCTTGGCGATTTCCTTGACCTTCTCCATGATCTGCGCGTGTTCGCCCGGCGTCACGCCGATCTTGATCGTTTCGGCCAGAGCGCCCGTCGCGCTGAGCATTGCCGCCACCGCAGCGGTGACGAGGATTTTCTTCAACATTGTACTCTCCTGTTTTAACGTAAACGTGTTTTCAGCGGGGGCGGATGCGCTTGTCGAACCGCCGTGCCAGCCGGTCACCGGCGCTCTGCACAAGCTGAACCAGCACGATCAGCACCAGAACCACGATGGCCATCACATCCGGCATGAAGCGCTGATAGCCGTAGCGAATGCCGAGATCGCCGAGCCCGCCGCCGCCGACGGCACCAACCATGGCGGAATAGCCGATCAGGCTGACGATGGTGAGTGTCAGGGCCGATGTGATGCCGGGACGCGCTTCGGCCAGCAGAACATTGAACACGATCTGGGCGGGACTTGCACCCATCGCACGGGCAGCCTCGGTCAGCCCCGGATCGACCTCGCGGATTGCCGATTCAACCAGCCGCGCGATGAAGGGAATGGTTGCAATGGTCAGCGGCACGATCGCGGCGGTGGTTCCGATGGAGGTTCCGGCAATCATGCGGGTGAAGGGAATGATGGCGACGACCAGAATGATGAAGGGCGTCGAGCGGGCCGCATTGACGACAAGCCCGAGCACTTTGTTGACCGAAGGCGCAGCAAAAAGCTCGCCGCGGCCGCTGGTCGCCAGAAAAACACCGAGCGGAATGCCGAACAAGGAGCCGATCAGGCCCGCCACGGCGACCATGTACAGCGTCTGGCCGGTGGATTTCACCAGCAGTGCAAAAATATCAGCGGACATAGCCGACAACCTCCGATGACAGACCGTGATCGGCAAGAAAGCTTCGGGCTTGGACTATCTTTGCCTCATCGGCGAGCAGCGAAACAACCAGCATGCCGAAGGGGCGCCCGGCAATCTCGTCGACCGCACCGGCCATGATATTGACCTCGATACCGAGATCGCTGCCGAGCCGCGCCAGCATGGGCTCCGTCGCATTCTCGCCCTTGAAGATGATGCGCAGGATCGTCCGCAAGCCCGGCTCCGGCTTCTCGACCATCTGCCGCGTCAAAAACTCCGGCAGATGCAGCCCTGCCAATCCACCCAGCAGTGACCGGGTTGTCGCATGGGTATGACCGGTGAACACATCGAAAGTCGGGCCCTGTTCGACGATGCGCCCGCCATCGATAACCGCCACATGATCGGCAATGGTCTTGATCACTTCCATCTCGTGGGTGATCAAGAGAACAGTGAGGCCAAGCTCCTTGTTGATGGTCTTGAGCAGGACAAGAATCGACCGGGTTGTTTCAGGATCAAGTGCCGATGTCGCTTCGTCCGAGAGGAGCAGTTTTGGTTCCGTTGCCAGAGCCCGTGCGATGCCGATGCGCTGCTTCTGCCCGCCGGACAGTTCGGAGGGATAGCGATTACGCTTGTCCGACAGCCCCACCAGATCGAGCAGCGGTGTCACCCGCTTTTCGATGGTCTGTCTGTCGACACCGGCGATTTCAAGCGGCAGGGCGATATTGTCGAAAGCCGTGCGCGACGAGAGCAGATTGAAATGCTGGAAGATCATGCCGATGGAGCGGCGCACGTCGCGCAGCCTCTTTTCGTCAAGCTCGGCAATATTCACTCCGTCGACAACGACGCGGCCGCTTGTCGGCTTTTCCAGCCCGTTGACCAGGCGGATCAGGGTGGACTTGCCGGCGCCGGAACGGCCGATAATACCGGTGACGGAACCGCGCGGGACAATCAGATCGACACCGTCGAGCGCGGCCACTTCCGCACTGGTGCGTCCTGCTGCAAAGCGCTTGGAAACGCCTTCAAACGCCACCATCGGATCAGCCGCCGCGGTCAATCCATCACCCGCAGCCGTTCCCGCCGCTTCTCCCGTCTTCCGTGTCACAACCGTCATCATCATTTGCGCTGCCTGTGCAGCCGCCCTGTTGTCTGTTTGCGACCGTCTATACCGATCCGGTCGACTTTTCGATAGGGCTTACGGGCAAGCATGAACTTTTTCGATACTGGAAATCGTGGATTCATCGGCCCGCGGCCGGAACTATGCGCCAAGATCACGCCAGGCGCATTCGGCTATAGTTGAAAATTCCTATTCAAAACAACCGCTTACCTCAAATGATTCAACTCTGCATTTCTAGCGAGGCTTTGTGAAAACGGGCAATGGATTGACAGGCGTTTTACACGCGATCCATTTGAGGGCGAAGCAGCAAGCACCGATCCAGCCGGTGTATCGGGGAGATGGGCCTCCCCGACCACGGCAATGGCCTTGCTCTCAAAACTGGAGGTGATCTATGCGGAAATTGCCGTTTGGTATCACACTAGTCGTGAAATGAACCCGGACCGGCTGGACGCTGATAGTCCGGATTCAATTCTCGAACTAGACCATGAGAGGTGGGTGAAAGCCCGCCTCTCACTCCAGAACTTACAACATTTGATCGATGTTTCCAACCAACCAGAGGTTTCAAGCGGCGAGTGCAAGTTTCGATGCGTTCAGGCTGCGCTCCAGATCATCGGGAAATTCTGCTTTCATAGGCCAATGGCCAGAACCATTCTTCGGAGAGAACGCGAGGATCATTCAACAATAGTTCTAAATATCCATCAAAAACAACCGCTTACCTCAAATGATTCAACTGTGAATTTCTAGCGATGCTCTGTGAAAACGGGCAATGGATTGAACAGGCGTTTTACACGCGATCCATTTGAGGGCGAAGCAGACACACCGAGCCAGCCGGTGCATCGGGAAGACGGGCCTCCCGACCACAGCAATGGCCTTGCTCTCAAAACTGGAGGTGATCTATGCGGAAATTACCGTTTAGCGTCACGCTAGAGGTGAAAAGAACCCGGACCGGCTGGATGCTGATAGTCCGGGTTCGATTTACACTCTAGAAGGGAGGGGTGGGTGAAAGCCCATCCCTCACTCCAGAACATTACAATATCCTGTCCGTAATTCCAACCAACCCTGGGTTTCAAGCGGCGAGTGCAAGTTTCGATGCGTTCAGGCCGCGTTCCAAATCGCCAAGAATATCATCGATATGCTCAATGCCGACCGAGAGCCGGATGTAGCCTTCGGAAACGCCGCTCGCGCGCTGCTCTTCCGGTGAAAGCTGAGAGTGCGTTGTCGTTGCCGGATGGATGGCGAGGCTGCGGACATCGCCGATGTTGGCCACGTGATAGAAGAGTTCGAGCGCTTCGATGAATTTGCGCCCTGCCTGCAGGCCACCCTTGAGCTCGAAGCCGACCAGCCCCCCGAAACTGCCAGAGAGATATTTCTCCGCCCGCTCGCGATCGAGACCGCTCTGCTGCGATGGATGGATGACCTTGGCGATCTCCTGCCGCTTGGCCAGGAACTCGGCGACCTTCTGCGCATTCTCGACGTGGCGCTCGAGACGCAGCGACAGCGTCTCGATGCCCTGGATGGTCTGGAACGCATTGAAGGGAGATAGCGCCGCGCCAAGATCGCGCAAAAGCGTGACCCGCGCCTTGATGATATACGCGACGGGTCCGATGGGTTTGACCGCCTCCGTCCAGACCGCGCCGTGATAGCTTGGATCGGGTGTGTTCAGCGCTGGCTGCCGCTCCGGGAATTTCTCCCAGTCGAACTGGCCGCCATCGACAATGATGCCGCCGATGGAGGTACCGTGCCCGCCAAGATATTTGGTGGTCGAGTAGACGACAATGGCGGCGCCGTGCTGCAGGGGCCGCGCGATCAGCGGCGCCGCCGTATTGTCGACGATCAGCGGAATGCCATATTCGCGCCCGATGGCGGCGACTTCGGCAATCGGAAATACGGTGAGTTTCGGATTGGGCAGTGTTTCTGCGTAATAGGCACGGGTTCGCTCATCCGTAGCCCGGCGAAACGCTTCGGGGTCCCGGGGATCGACAAAGCGCACCTCGATGCCCTGATCCTTCAGCGTATTGGCAAACAGGTTCCAGGTGCCGCCATAGAGATCGGTGGAACTGACGATATTATCACCGGCCCGCGCAAGGTTCTGCACGGCCAGGGCTGACGCCGCCTGCCCCGAAGAAACCGCGAGCGCAGCAATACCGCCGTCAAGTGCGGCAACGCGCTTCTCCAGGACATCGGTGGTCGGGTTGCCGATACGCGTATAGATATTGCCGAGTTCCTTCAACGCGAAGAGATTGGCCGCGTGCTCCGTGTCACGGAACTGGTACGAGGTCGTCTGATAGATCGGCACGGCCACGGCGCCGGTAGCGGGATCAGCCCGCCAGCCGGCATGCAGGGCGATGGTCTCGGGATGCAAATGGACTGCCATGGTTTTCGTCCTCGTGTTGGTGCGGAATGATCACCCGAAACACTAGGAGAAGTTGCAATGGGGGAATACGCAGGCCGTTGCTTATTTCAGCGCGTTCGGGAAATCCCATACTAAAAGCGGGGCGCAACGCCCCACTTTATGCCAATCGCGCATCCGCGAAACCGGGTATGGAGAATTCCATTCCCGGCTCCATGCTATCTACCCGTAGGGCTCAAGCAGCCCGATAACGTTCCAGCCAATGGGCGTAGGGTGAAGGCAGAACCCAGGCCGCCTTCTCGACGCCCAGTTCCTTGGCGGCGCGGAACGGCCAGTGCGGATCAGTCAGCAGCGGACGCGCCAACATGACAAGATCGACCTTTTCATCACGGATAAGACCGTCGGCTTCCTGCGGCGTGCTGATGTACCAGGATGTCGAGGCTGGCAGACCGGTTTCGCGGCGGACACGCTCCGCAACGGACCCAAGGAATGCCGGGCCCCACGGAATATTGGTCTTGCCCAGCGAGAAGCCCATGCTGACATCGATGAAGTCGAGGCCATTGGCCTTCAGCTGTTTGACAAGTTCTATGGCTTCGCTGAGGGTTTTTTCGTCCTGCCCGTCATACTCGATGACACCGAGACGCGCTGTCAGCGGCAGGTTGTCCGGCCAGACGGCCCGCACGGCCTGCACCGTTTCGATGAGGAAGCGGCTGCGGTTCTCAAAACTGCCGCCATAGTCGTCGGTGCGCGTGTTGGAATGCTCGGACAGAAAACTCTGCGCGAGATAGCCATGGGCGAAATGCAGTTCGAGCCATTCGAAGCCGGCGGAAAGTGCCCGTTTGGCGCTGTCGACGAATGCCTGCTTCACCCGCTCGATATCGGCCTTGGTCATTGCGCGCGGAACCTTCGACAGCCCGCCGCCATAGGCAATGGCCGAAGGGGCAATCGTTTCCCAGCCGCGCGGATCGTCGTCCGCAATATGATCATCGCCTTCCCACGGCCGGTTCGCGCTGGCCTTGCGCCCCGCATGGCCAATCTGGATGCCGGGAACAGCGCCCGCATCCTTGATGGTCTGAACCGCCGGTGCGAATGCCTTCGCCTGTTCATCATTCCACAACCCAGCGCAACCCGGCGTGATCCGGCCTTCCGGCGACACAGCGGTTGCCTCGACAATCACCAGTCCGGAACCGCCACGCGCCAATCCGCCGAGATGAACGTGATGCCAGTCATTGATCACGCCGTCATTTGCCGAATACTGACACATGGGGGAAACGGCGATTCGGTTGCGCAATGTCACATCCTTCAAGGTGAAGGGGTCGAAAAGAGAAGCCATATGTTTACTCCAAGGTGGGGTGCTGCAGACATTCGGGTCCGCTTATATTTCCATAGTTCGATATTATTCGAACAATAGCAATACACAAAATTTTGTGCTAGGATATGTGCATGAGAGAATATCGCCATCCCCAGATCACCGAAGTGCAGCTCGAATCCGTGCTTTACGCGCTGAGCGACCCCATCCGCCTGTCGATTGTCCGGCAGTTGGCCCGTGAAGGTGAGGCAACCTGCGCCGCGCTTGAGAACGGACGCCCGAAATCCAGTGTGTCACATCATTTCCGCGTGCTGCGGGAGGCCGGGATCATCAAGACCCGCAACGACGGCACCTCGCGGATCAACGAATTGCGCGACAATGAACTGGCCGAGATTTTTCCGGGCCTGCTGCCGGCAATTCTCGCTGTCCGGGGCTAGGGTCCGGACCCTAGAACAACGTGGCAAGGCGGACCGCTTGAATGATCCGCCGCGCAGGCGGTGAACGCGCCCGCCTTATACATGGACGCGACTTTGATTTTTACATGAATTTAATACTACAAGACATCGATATTCTCTTTTATATTTGAATATTCATATTCAATTCGCATTGCCAGCGGAGAAATTATAAAACTTCTTGCAAATAACCTCATATTACTCAGGCATAAACCATACAACCATAAAGACATTGGTAACTATTATAAAAAATGGTAAGCAAATTAACCAATGCCGAACGTAATAAAAATAGCATAGGGAAATATGAACTCGCCTTTCTGAGGTCCGTGAGTGCAACTGTCGAATTTCCATACGCCTGACGCTATCCGTTCCATGTTCGGCATGCGGGGAACGATAAATCCTGCCGTCAAGCGGCGGGTCTACGCTGAACAGATGGATGTGGCGCTGCGACTGGCGCCCTTTACCGTCATCGTGGCCATGAGCGTCGTGTTCGTGGTGGCGTTTGTCTTCTGGGATCAGGGACATAGCCTGTATCTGGGCAGCTTGGCGACCATCGTCACCGTCATGACCGCCGCATCGCTGTTTGCCTGCTGGCAATGGTACAAGGTGCCAAAGGTCAAGGAACTTGGCTTCGCCGGCATCAAATACCTGATCATCATATCCGCATGTTACGGCCTGTGCCTGGCCAGCATTCCGCTCATGCTTTTTCTGGAAGCTGACGCCTACCACAGGCTGCTGATCGCCTGCACGGCGGCCGGTCTCATGGCGACCGGCATCGGCGTGGCCGTGGTTCCGCTTGCAGCCATTGCCTTTTCAGGCGCGATCATCACCGGCTCGTTCTTTGCCCTCGCCTCAACCGGCGAGGACTTCTTTCTTTTCATTGCGATCTTGCTGGCCATCTATGCGCTGTTCATCCTGTTCACCATCGTGCACATGAGCAACCTGATCGTCATGCGCACGCTCGACCAGATCAAGGTCGAGCAGCAGAAGGAGGTTATCAGCCTGCTTCTCTATGATTTCGAAGAGAATGCCAGCGACTGGATCTGGGAAACCGACGCCGACCTGAAGCTCCAGCACACCTCGCCGCGCCTGGCACAGATCGCCGAGAAAACCACCAAGCAATTGCAGGGCATGCCCTTCGCGCAACTGTTCAAGGTCGACCAGTCACACGCTGAAGAGGCGGTGAAAGTGGGGTCGATCTGGCAGGCCATTGAAAACCGCACGACCTTCCGCAACCATATATTGCCGATCAACATAAAGGGCGAAACCCGCTGGTGGTCACTGACCGGCAAGGCCATCTTTGACAATGCCGGGCAGTTCTGCGGTTATCGCGGGGTTGGATCCGACGTGACAGCGGCAAAGCAGTCGGAAGACAAGCTGTCCTATCTCGCCCGCTACGACGTGCTCACCGATCTGCCGAACAGAACCCTGTTCACCGATCAGCTCGCCGAAGCAACCAAGGAACTGGAAACCGGCCTTGCCGGCTTTGCCGTGTTCTGCATCGATCTCGACGAATTCAAGACGGTCAATGACAGCTTCGGCCACGGCATCGGCGACCAGTTGCTGAAGCAGGTCGCCGAACGTTTGCGCGGCACATCCCCTGCCCGCTACATCGTGGCGCGTCTGTCCGGCGACGAATTTGCGATCCTGGCCCCCGGCGCCGGCCAGCCCGAAGCGACGGCACTGGCGGAAGATCTCGTGCGGCGCATCTCACAGCCATTCTGGATCGATGGCATCCAGATCAACATCCATATCAGCATCGGCATCGCGCTTGCCCCCATGGACAGCGTCAGCGACATCATGCGCTGCGCCGATCTTGCGCTGTACCGCACCAAGAACGAGGGCCGGAACAGCTATCGCTTCTACGAAGTCGAAATGGATGCGCGGATCGAGGCCAAGCGCGCCCTGGCCATGGATTTGCGCGGCGCTCTGGCGCGGCAGGAGTTCATCCTGCATTTCCAGCCGATCGTGTCGGCCATCACGCTCAAGACCGTCGGGTTTGAAACCCTCCTGCGCTGGAAGCATCCGGTGCACGGGTATATTTCTCCGGCCATCTTCATTCCGATTGCGGAAGAGACCGGCAATATCATCCCCCTCGGCGAATGGATCATCCAGGAGGCTTGCAAGACGGCGGTGTCCTGGCCCGACGACATCCATGTGGCGATCAATATTTCCGCGATCCAGTTCCGTCATTCGGATCTCGCCTCCATCGTTCGCGATGCGCTGACAACCAACAAGCTGAAGCCCAACCGCCTGGAACTCGAAATCACCGAATCGGTGTTCCTCGAAGCCAATGTCGCGGCGATTTCCCTGCTGCGGCAGTTCCGGGCAATGGGTGTAAGCATTGCGCTTGACGATTTCGGCACCGGCTATTCCAGCCTGAGCTATCTGCGCAAGATGCCATTCGACAAGATCAAGATCGATCAGTCCTTTGTGCGCGACCTCCCGCACAACAGGGGAAGCCTTGCCATTATCCGTGCGGTGATGGGCCTTGGTGCGAGCATGGGCATGAAGATCACCGCGGAAGGCGTTGAAACCCGAGAACAGCTGGCCTGCCTGCAAAAGGAAGGCTGTGATCAGGTGCAGGGCTTCCTGTTCAGCCCGGCGGAGCCGTTTGACAAGACAGCCGACCTCATGTCCTTCGACCGCGACCGCTACGAAGTCGCCAGCTGAGGCGCGTTCTCAACCCCGATGAAGAGAGAGGAAGCAGCCCGGCGGCTCACGCCTGCCGCTTCGTCTTGTCCTGAACAGTTGGACGATAGCTGGGTGACAGCCGCGAATCCTTTGGCCAGTAGGCCAGGAAGCCCTTGATGACTTCGCCGGGAATATCGAGCGGATTGTACTGATCCCTGTCCACGAACATCAAGGACTGTTCGCCGTGGCCGAGCAGACCTTGCGCCGCGCTGTGGATTTCGTGCTGCAGCGTGACGAATTTGCGGTTGTGCCGGGCGATCTTGATACGAACGCTGATCTGCTCGAACTCTTTCGATTCCCGCCGGTAATCATGGGTGAAGGAACGTGTAAGGATGTAGAACCGCGTCGTCGCCAGATCGAAATCCGGCATGCAGACATTGAAAAACAATTCGCGCGCCTTGCCCACCCAGCGCACATAATTGGCGAAGTAGACGTTCCCGACCGAATTGGTATCGTCGTAGGTCGGGGTGAGATGCATGACGAACCACTCGCCATCGAAACCATGCGATTGCGATATTTCCTCGCCGCCCGACGTGTTTGTCAGCGGGGCAGTGCTCATCATCCGAATGGGCTGGTCGACGATTTCAACCGGGATCGCCTTCGAGCGGGGTCCCACCAGTTCGATGATGACCGGCAAAGCGCCGATCAAGCCGATGAACGGCGACAGGAACAGGAAGCCGGGTACCGGCTGGATATAGCCGAGAACGAAGATCAGCGACGATCCGCAGCCGATCAGGAAGCTCAGCACGGGATCGAATTTCGGTTTCGCGCCCAATGCCTCGCAAACCAGATTGGCGGACGCACTGACGAACAGCGTGGCGAAAGGCATCATGAAATACATGAGCGAAAAGTTTGCCGGCACGGCGGCATAGGCAACCCAGGTCGCGCCGATCAGCAGCCACAGCGGCGACGAGGCGATGCCATCGGGAATAAGCGCCAGCAGCGGACTGTTGCTGCGCATATTCTTGCCGCGCAGATACCAGTTCGTCGCGCAATAAAAACTGTCGACCGTCGATGTGAGCGCCGCAATCGTCCAGATCGCAAAGGCAATCGCCAGGTAGGGTGCACCATTTTCCGCGGCCAGGACAACCGCTGCGGAAACCGACCCTTGCGCGCTCGGCAGGCCGTCAATGGAAATGATGCTGCCGATGGGGCCGACCGTCGACGCGATGGAAGCATTGAGCAGGAGAAAACCGAAGAACAGCAAGGCACCGGCGCCATAGGCGATCCCGACCGACCCGCCCTCGCGCTTGATATAGACCGCCCGCTGCCAATGCTGGATATCGAGCCACGGGCCGAGCAGGAAGCCGATCACCGTCGGCATGACAAGGCCGTAAAACCGTGCATCGAACTGCTGGAGCGGGACACCGGGATAATCCGACGTCTGCCGCAGGCCGGAAAGCAGCACGAGCCCTGCGGCAACGCCGATCACCGTATAGAGGATATGCAGCTTCTTGATCTGCTCCAGTGAAAGCGCATGGCCGATGGCACAGGAAGCCAGAAGCAGGAAAGCAACGCCTATTGTTGCGCCCTCGCCCACAATCGGCTGCCACAAATAGGCAACGAAGCCGAAAACCGTCACCACGAGCGCCGCCATCTGGAACAGCAGAAAGACGCCGACATAGCGGTTTTCGATGTCCTTCATGATCTGGTCCGGCGTCCGCTTGCTGCGGCCGAGAATGAAGCCGAACAACCAGAGACCGCCAACGTTCGAGATCGCGAAACCGAAGAAACCAAGCCAGCCATAGGTCAGCGTGACGTGGATGGAATAGAAAAAACCCAGACCCCACAGCCAGGATAGGCCAATTGTAGGCGCCCACATAAGATTTCGCACGAACGTCATGTCTATCCAGCTTTACGAGAGTCGGTGATCGACAACACCAACTTTAATCCACGTTATTCGCTGTAATAAGTCAATGATCTGCTCTTAGCAGTTGCGGAAAGTTTCAAGATTTTTGCTTTCTTTCCCGTTGCGAATGCAAGCAGCCTTTATCGGGATTTTTACCCAGCGAAGCATACGAAATACTGCGGGAACGAGGTCGTACACTCATAAAATCTGGTTGAAATGGTATCAAGGCCGCCAGCGCAGATGCGCCGGCGGCGCGCAGGCGGGATCAGAGGCCCGCGATCTTTCTCAGGTCGTCCACTGCACCCGTACCGGCGGCAAGAACCGGTGCGCCCCGGGTCAACGCCTCGCCCTTTGCCGGGAATGGATGGTGCCAGCCGCCTGCTTCCTTGACGAGGCAGTAACCGGCCATGCAGTCCCACGCATGCATATAGGGCTCGTAATAACCGACAAGACGGCCAGCCGCGACATAGGCCAGCATAAGCGCGCCCGATCCGTTGCGGATGAAATTGCCGCCGGCTTCCAGCAGCTTTTCCACCAGTGATGCGACCACTGCCGGGGTGACATGGTGATTGGCGCCGATACCCGTCACCGCATTGCGAATGGTCTTGCTCGGATCGATGGAGAGTGCCTTGCCGTTCAGGGTCGCGCCCATTCCGAGCGCCGACGCATAAAGCTCCTCATTGCACGGGACGTAGATAACCCCCACGACGATCTCCTCGCCGCGCAGTGCCGCAATGGAGATGCACCAGGTCGGCATGCCATTGACGAACGGGCTGGTGCCGTCGATCGGATCGATCACCCAGGTGAACTCGGAGGTTCCCGCGCTGACACCATATTCTTCGCCAAGCACCGCATCGCCGGGAAAGGCCGCCGCGATGCGGGCGCGGATCAGTTCTTCCACTTCCCGGTCGGCAATCGAGACTACATCCTGCGGATCGGCTTTGGTCTCGATGACCAGCCGCTCGCGCGCATTGAAATGCGCCAGCGCCACGGCGCCGGCTTCGACAGCCATTTTCTGGGCAAGAGCGAAACGGCCCTGCAACTCGGCTTCGGCATGCGATGTCATGATAGTCCTTTGAAAATGCAGTTTCAGTTGTTGATGATGGCGATGCCGCGATGGTGGAAACCGATGCTGACACTGGTTGCGGGAGGTAGATTGCGGTCTACGGCCGGATCGACCACGAAGAGCGTTCCGGACGCGGTTTCCACTTCATATTCGACGTGATCGCCGAGATAGGCGGCGTGCCGGATGCTACCGGCGAAGGCGCCATTGCCGCCCGCTTCCAGCGTGATCGCATTGGGCCGCACGGCGAGCTTCGCCGGTCCCGGCCGGGCGTTGCGGCCCGGCACGGCGTGTTCCAGCGTGCCGACACGGATGATGGCGTTGCCGCCGTCGCTGCGCAGCACTTCACACGGCACCACATTGGCCTCACCGATGAAATCCGCGATGAAGGATGAAGCCGGTGCTTCGTAAAGCTCGCGCGGCGAGCCCTGCTGGGCGATGACCCCGTCCTGCATGACGATGATCTGATCGGATACCGCAAGCGCCTCTTCCTGATCATGCGTGACATAAACCGCTGTGAATCCCAGCCGCTGCTGCAGCTCGCGGATTTCGGTGCGCACGCGGCGGCGCAGCCGTGCATCGAGATTGGACAGAGGTTCGTCCAGCAGCAGCACCTGCGGCTCCAGAACCAGCGCCCGCGCGACGGCAACACGCTGCTGCTGGCCGCCGGACAATTCCGCCGGAAGGCGCTGGCCATAGCCGGAAAGGCCAACCTGCTTGAGCCCTTCTTCCGCCTTTTCCCGCGCATCGGATTTCCTCATGCCCGAGGATTCAAGGCCATAGGCGACATTTTCCGCCACCGACATATGCGGAAACAGCGCATAGGACTGGAAGACCATCGAGACATCGCGCTCATTGGCGGGCAGCATGGTGACATCCTTGCCGCCGATCAGGATACGGCCGGCGGAGGGATGCTCCAACCCCGCCAGCATGCGCAGGGTCGTGGTCTTGCCGCAGCCGGACGGGCCGAGCAGCGTGACCAGCGTGCCGGGCTCGATCGTGAGCGAGAGATCGTGAATGGCCGTGAAATTGCCGAACTGCTTTTTGACATTGGAGAAGACGACGGAGCCGGTGCGATGGGTGGTCATGATGCGGCCTTTTCTTGTGGAGCGGCGGAGGGAACGAAAGCTGTCGCAACGCGGTTTTCGCGGCGCAGTTTTCGTTCGCCCACCAGAAGCTGGAAACAGGTGATGATGACGATCATGACGACGATCAGCATCGAGGAGTAGGCCACCGCCACGCCGTACTCGCCGTTTTCGACGAGCCCGACAATATAGGAAGTCGCCATATTATATTCGGCACTTACAAGGAATATGACAGCGCTGATCGAGGTGATGGCGCGCACGAAGGAATAGACCAGCGCGGCCACGATGGCCGGGCGCAGCAGCGGCAGGATCACCTTGCGGATGGTGCGGAAACTCGTCGCCCGCAGCGTCAGCGAGGCTTCGTCGAGACTCTTGTCGAGCTGGCTCATCGCCGCCACGCCGCCGCGCACGCCAACCGGCATGTTGCGGAAGACGAAACAGGCGATGAGAATGAGTGCGGTCCCGGTCATTTCAAGCGGCGGCAGGTTGAAGGCCATGATGTAGCTGATGCCGATGACCGTGCCGGGAATGGCAAAACTCATCATCAGGGCAAACTCGAAGACATTGCGGCCGACAAAGCGCTGGCGCACGATCAGATAGGCCGTGAGCAGGCCGACGGCTGCGGTCAGCGGCGCTGAAATCAGCGCGATCTTGATTGTCGTCCAGAACGAGTTCCAGGCAACGCCGGTCCAGGCAATGGCGCCATTGCTGAAGCTGAAGGAGAATGCCCGCTGGTAATGTTCCAGCGTTAGGGTGTTGTCGAGACCCCAGGTGCGCACGAAGCCACCGAACAGGATCATGCCGTAGATGACGAGCGTGAACAGGATCCACGGAATGACGATCGCATGGACGCCGATCGACAGGGAGCGCGGCAGGGCGATATGCGCGCCGGAATCGCCCTTGCCGGTGACTGTGGCAAAGCTTTTGCCTGCCAGCCAGACGCGCTGGGCCAGAAATGCGGACAATGTGAAGAACAGGAGGATGATCGCAAGCACCGCTGCCCGCGACGGATCGTTCTGCGAACCGACGACGGCGAAGAAGATTTCCGTCGACAAAACGCCGTGGCTGCCGCCGAGCACCAGCGGGTTGCCGAAATCCGCCATGCTTTCGATGAAGCCGATGAGAAACGCGTTGGCGAGACCGGGTTTCATCAAAGGCAGGGAAACCCGCCAGAAGGTGCGCCAGCGGTCGGCGCGCAAAGTCTGCGATGCCTCTTCCATCGACGGGCTGACGCCCTCGACGACGCCAATCAGGACGAGGAACGATATCGGCGTGAATGACAGGACCTGCGCGATCCATATGCCGGTCAGGCCGTAGAGCCAGCGGCCGGGCTCAATGCCGAAAAGCTCGGACAATTGCTGCGTCACCACGCCGGCGCGGCCGAACAAAAGGATCAGCGCCAGACCGATGACGAAGGGCGGCGTGATGATCGGCAGGATCGTCAGAAGACGCAGGCCCTTCTTGAACGGGAACCGGGTGCGGGTGGCGACCAGCGCAAAGCACAGGCCAAGGAGGGTGGAACCCGACGCGGCGAGAATGGCGAGGAACAGCGTGCGCCAGGCAATGCCGCAGCGGTTGCCGCCGACCACGCAATCGAGACTCCAGATCGACGGGTCCTGGATATTGCGCACGAACCCGGAAGGGTCGAACGAACCGTCAACGCCCTGGACCGAGCCGATGAGCATGCTGCCGACGGGATAGAACACGAAGATGGCAACGAGGAAGATGAGGAGCGCAATTGACGCGACGACAAAGGCGTCGCCGCGCAGCACGCCGCGTTCGGCCAGCCCGAAGGAAAACATCAGGACGAAGGACAGCGCAACCAGCCCGGCGCCCGCCCCCATGGACGGCTGCCCGTCGGCGAGCGGCCCGAACAGGCTTTCGCTGATCGCCCAGCTCCAGCCGGTGAAACCGATGGCAAGCCCCTGCAGAACCAGAAAGACAATGCCGGCAGCCCCTGCCCCGATGAGCAGGTTGGCCCGCAGCGGCGACACCTTGAACGCCCGTGCAGCCAGTCCCAGCGCGAACAACAGGGCGATGATGGCCAGCGACCAGCGGCCATGGCTGGCGATCTGCACAAGGCCGGGCGCTTCCGCCGCACCGGACGGGAATTTGCCCAGCCAGCCAAGGCCGTAGAATCCGCTTTCGATCCTGTACCACGGCACAAGGGCAAACCCGGCAAGGCCTATGCCGAGAGCAATGTTCAATCTCCGGTCGCTACGTTCCATTGTGCTACCCAATACTGTCTTCAATGATGGAAATGGCTGGCGTGCCCGCATGGAAATAGCGGGCACGCGAAACTGCGAAACTCAGATCAATTGGCGCTTGCGCCGATTTCCTTGTCCCAGCGGTCAAGCAGTTCCTTGCGCTTGGCCGGATCGCCATAGGTCTTGAAGTCATAATCGATGAGCTTGATGTCTTCGAACTTCGGCGCTTCCGGCGGAACGACCGCCGCCTTGTTCGATGGCAGCTGGAAGGATTTCGCTTCCTTCATGTGCGACTGCACCTCGGCAGACAGCGCCCAGTCATACCATTTCTTCGCCGCATCGAGATTGCGCGCGCCCTTGACGATCGACATGGAGCCGATCTCGTAGCCCGTGCCTTCGCATGGCGCGACGGTTTTCACCGGGAAGCCTTCGACGGTCTGGGCCACCGAGTCATGCATGAAGACGATACCGAGCGCCGTTTCACCGCGCGCCGCGGCCTTCACCGGAGCGGAACCGGATTTCGTATATTGCGAGACATTGGCATTGAGCTTCTTCAGATAGTCATAGGCCTTGTCCTCGCCCATGATCTGCACCAGCGATGCGAGCGCCGTATAGGCTGTTCCCGACGAGTTCGGGTTGGCCATCTGGATCTCGCCCTTGAAGGACGGATCGAGCAGATCGGCCCAGCACTTGGCTTCCTTCATGCCCTTTTTCTTGACGATATCGGTATTGTAGCCCCATCCCAGCGCCCCGGCATAGACGCCGACGGTCTTGTAGCCGGAACTTTCCGCCTGCTTCCTGGCCCAATCCTGCAATTGGTCGAGCAGCGGCGATTTGTATTCCTGTGTCAGGCCCTCGGATGCCGCCTGCAGATGCGGATCGCCCGTGCCCGCCCACCAGATATCGGTCTTGGGGTTGCGCGCCTCAGCGCGGATTTTTGCATAGGTTTCGCCCGACGACAGGCGCACCATGTTGACCTGAATGCCCGTATCCTTCTCAAACATGCCCTTCATCAGCTCGCAGATGACGACATCGGCCGAGCAGATCAGATTGAGATTGTCCGCCGCACGCGCCTCCATCGGCATCATCTGGATACCGGCGGCAAAAGCAGCAGCAATGGCAAAGACTGAACGCATGAATTTCTCCTCCCTGAAAAAACGGCACCTCCATGCCGCTGCTTGTTTTGCAAGCGTGTGCAAAAGTTTCACATGCGAACAGTTCATGTCAAGCCGGCTTATTGATTTTGTCCGATTAAATTTGAATATGCTTGCCTTGCGGACAAGAGCAATCGTGTGCAATCTATGGAAAACCGAATGTTGCCCGGGTGGAAATCTCGTTGAACAAGTCATTCATCAGCGCCGAAGACGTTGCAAAAAGAGCCGGTGTGTCGCGCTCGGCGGTTTCACGCACATTCACCCCCGGCGCCAGCGTGTCCGACGAGACGCGCCGGCGCGTCATCGAAGCGGCGGACGCTCTCGGCTATCACGTCAACCAGCTTGCCCGCGGCCTGATGCGCAGCGAAAGCGGCATCGTCTGTCTCGTTGCTTCGGAAATGGACACGCCCTATCGCGCCCGGCTGGTGCGGGAACTGTCCCATGCGCTGCAGAAGGCCGGCAAGGTGTGCATGATCATCAACACCGACCGTTCGGACGGCAGCGTCGATGCCGCCCTGCGGCAGACGCTCAATTACCGGGCGGACGCGTCGATCCTGCTCTCCGGCCTCCCCGACAAGGCGATCACCAAACTCTGCCTCGACAGCGGGCAGCGCATTGTCCTGATCAACCGGGATGACGAGATCGAAGGGCCGTTCCGCATCAATCTCGATGACAGCCGCGCCGCGCGGGCGGCCGTCAATGCCTTCCTGCGTGCCGGCTGCCGCCGTCTGGCCTTTGCCAATTCGGCCGTCGGCACGCCAAGCCTGATGGCGCGCGAACATGGTTTCATTGCCGCCGCCGCCGAATTCGGGCTGGAGGTGACGGTGATCCGCCATGGCAACACGGTCTATGAGAGCGGGCAGCACATTGCCCGGATGCTGTTCACCCAGCCGACCCGGCCCGATGCGGTGTTCTGCGTCAACGATCTCATGGCGTTCGGGCTGATGGACAGCGCACGCCACGATTTCGGCCTGCGCATTCCGGACGAGCTTTGCATCACCGGTTTCGACGACATTCCCCAGGCCGACTGGTCGTCCTACGCGCTGACAACATTTGCCCAGCCGGTCGAGGACATCGTCAGAACCAGCGTGGAGTGGCTGACCAATGACGCCGACGAGTCCGGATTGGACAACCGCTCCGTCAGCCTGCACGCATCGATGGTCTGGCGCAAAACCATCCGCACACCGGGCCGATAGAACCGGCCTAGTCCGTGGAAAAACTGCCCCAGACACGCACCCTGCCGCGTCCGGCGCGCTTTGCTTCGTAGAGAGCCCGGTCTGCCAGGTTCACCAATGCATCCGCGCCGTCCTGCGTGGCGGCGGGCAACTGTGCCAGCGCGCTGATGCCGATACTGACCGATGTCCGGCCAGCCGGAACATCCTCTTGATCCAGATGCAGGCCGGCGACGGCCTCCAGCAAGGTCGTGGCAATGTCCGCCGCCTCATCGATGCTGGCGCCCGGCAGCAGCGCCGCAAACTCTTCCCCGCCGAAACGCGCGACAACACCGGTGCCCTTCCCGATCACCTTGCTGAGGACACGGCCCACCTGCACGAGGCACCGGTCCCCGGCCAGATGGCCATACACATCGTTATAGGCCTTGAAGTAGTCGATATCGATCATCAGCAAGGCCAGCGGCTGCCCGTGATCACTCGCCCGCTCATATTCCCGCTTGAGCAGGCGGCTGAATTTGCGCCGGTTCGGCAGGCTGGTCAGATGATCGCTTTCCGACAGCTTTTTCAGTTTCCGGTTGGCTTCGAGCAGCTTCTGCTCCAGCTCCATCCGCAACCGCACGGTTGAGGACAGCTCTTCTTCAATCTGTTTCTGGCTGCTGATGTCGACGCTGGTTGCCAGCAGCCGCAGCGGCGATCCGTCGGGACCATATTCGACGATCTTGCCGCGGCTGAGTATCCACGCTTCACCGCCATTGCCGCGCGGCACCCGGTAGACCGCTTCGAAATGCGGTTTCCGGCCGCTGACAACATCTTCGAATGCCTGGATCGTGCGGGCCTTGTCATCGGGATGCACGATGTCCCAGGCCACGTTCTCCGCCGCCGGGCTGGCCGGGTCCAGCCCGAGCAGGGTCCGGTATTGCGGCGAACGCCAGACCCGGTTCGTCGCAATATTCATATCCCATATCCATTGCCCGGCACTCTCGAGCGCATAGGTCGTGCGCTGCTCGATTTCGGCCAATCGCTCGGAAATCTTGGTCATGGTGGTGATATTGGTGTAGGCCACCGAAATTCCCGCCACTTCCCCAAGATCATTGGTCACCGGAGCGGCGGAAATCATCAGTGTTTCAGCCCCCCGCTGCATCGTGTGATCGGGAATGGGCTTTTCCTTCAGGGCAGCGACCAGGCTGGCGCGCAGCAAGGCGGCGTGGTCGGGCACCACATCCTCCACCGACCGGCCAACCGCATGATCGCTGCTGACATCAAGCATCCGGGAAAGCTGATCGTTGACCGTGACAAAGATGCCGTCGCGATTGAGATAGCAAAGCCCGACCGGGACCTTGTCATAGACGGCTTCAATCTGGAGCAAGCGGTCGCCACCACGCTCATTCTGGGTGTCGAACGGTGAGTTTCGCGACTTACTCGATGGCATTACGCAATCTTCGCTCCTCTGCAGTCACCCACCGCAGTATGTCTACTTTGGCGACGGGAGAGCCGGAGCGTCAAGTTAAATACTGCAATCTAAGGTTAATTATCATTCACCTGTTCAACCCAGTGATAGGCCGGGAAAGCAGTAGGCTAAGCGATCTGGATGCGCTGCTGCTTCTCGAAGCGCTTGATCAACCGGTCGCGCTTGAGCCTCGACAGCCGGTACAGCCAGAAAATGCCGTCGAGCTGATCGATCTCGTGCTGCAGGCAAACCGCAAGCAGCCCGTCCGCTTCCTGCGTCTGCGCCGTGCCGGATATATCCTGATAGCGGATGCGGATTGCCGCCGGACGTTCAACCTCGTCATTCATGCCGGGCATGGACACGCTGCCCTCCATGTTCCTGACCAGCACATCCGATGACCATTCGATCACCGGATTGATGTAGGACCGCACGCCCTGACCATCTGCAAGCTCGATGACAACGACACGTTTGAGAACACCGATATGCGGCGCGGTTATACCGATGCCCGGCGCGTCGCGCATCGTGTCGAGAAGATCGGCAACGAGGTGCTGCAAACCGTCATCGAATAGGGTGACAATGTCTGCCCTCGCCCGCAGATCGGGATGGGGGAATTTCAGAATCCTGCGGATCGTCATATCGATACTCCAGCCGGGCCGCGTGGCAGATCAGCAACGCACCGGCTTCCTGTTGCCTCAAACCGGTGCCTGAATGCAAGCTTGCTTTACAAGCGGCACCCCGCCCGATAATCCACAGGGGAATACTGCGGTCTTCGTTATCCGACGGACTGACCCAACGAGGCTGATGCATGTCCTCCAGCGAAACCGAGATCAAGCAACAGGTTCTGCCCAAGGGCGCGCTGTATATGACGCTGCTGGCTTTGGCCACGACGATTGCCTCGTTCATCGTCATGATGGGCATCACCAGCATCTCGCCGACGAAAGAGATAACCCAGCTCATCATCGCGGCCAACACCGTTTCGATCCTGCTGCTGGTCTATCTGTCCTATGCGACAGTGCGCAAACTCTTCCTGTTCAAGAACAAGGAAAAGCACAATGACCTGCACACCAACATCGCCTTCATCTTTGCACTCATCGCATCGATTCCGTCGATCATCGTGGCCTGTTTTTCCCTGATCATCCTCGACAACCGGCTGAACTCATGGATCAACGTCGACAACAACAAGATCATCGACATGTCCATCAAGGCCGCGCAGTCCTATACCGAGGACAATGCGCAGAACCTTTTGACCACGACCCTGTCCATGGTCATCGAGCTCGACCAGCGGCGCATGCTTTTCAGCCTGGATCGCGGCGCCTTTTCCGACTGGCTGACCTATGATGCCGGCCGCAACAACCTTTTGGGCGCATCCCTGGTCGATTCGAGCGGCACGCCCGTCGTCAGCGCCAGCCTCATCAACGACCATACCTTGCCGCCGGTGCCCCTGTCGGCCCTGCGCGGCGCCGCCGGCGACCGGCCGGTGCTGATCCCGCCGGGCGCCACCAATCTCGTCGGTGCGGTGATCAAGACGCAGGCCCTGCCCGATCTCTATCTCTACACCGTGCGCACGATCGATCCCTCGGCCCTCAACAACATGCGGATCATGACCGACAACAACAGCGAGTACCAGTCGCTGGCCAGCAACCGCAAGAACACGCAGATCGCCTATGCGCTGCTTTACATCGAACTGACGCTCCTGCTGCTGCTCACCGCCGTCTGGACGGGCATCGCGGTAGCCAACCGCGTGGTCCAGCCGATCCGCCTGCTGATCGGCGCGGCGGAAGAAGTGGCAACCGGCGATTTCGACGTCTCGGTTCCCGTGCGCGGCTCCGATGGCGACATCGGCTCGCTCTCCCTCACCTTCAACAATATGGTGCAGCAGCTGAAGACCCAGCACACCGACCTGATTTCCGCCAAGGAGCAGATCGACGAGCGCCGGCGTTTTACCGAAGCCGTGCTTTCGGGGGTGACCGCCGGGGTGATCAGCGTCAACACGGAAGGTGACATTGCTGTCATCAACCGGCCGGCGGAAACCATGCTGCTGGGTGATCACGTCTCCACCATCGGCAGCAACCTGACGGAACTCCTGCCGGAATTCGGCGAAGTGTTCACCACGGCGCGTGACAGCGGCCGCTCCTCGAGCCGCAAGCAGATCGCCATGACCCGCAACGGCGTCGCCCGCTCCTTCAACGTCCAGATCACCCGGGAAGATGCGGACACGCACAACACGTCCTACGTGGTGACCGTCGACGACATCACCGATCTGGTGGCCGCGCACCGCTCCTCCGCCTGGGCTGACGTGGCCCGGCGCATTGCCCATGAGATCAAGAATCCGCTGACGCCCATTCAGCTTTCCGCCGAACGGCTGCGCCGCCGCTATGGCAAGGTGATCACCGAGGACCGCGAGGTTTTCGACCAGTGCACCGAGACCATCATCCGGCAGGTCGGGGATATCGGCCGCATGGTGGACGAGTTTTCCGAATTCGCCCGCATGCCCAAGCCGCAACTGGCGGCGACCGACATCCGCGATGTGCTGCGCGATGCATCGTTCCTTGTCGAAATCAGCAACAGCCAGATCAAGTTTGCCCACGAATTCGCCGACGAACCGCTGATCGGCAATTTCGACAGCCGCCTTTTGGGGCAGGCATTCGGCAACATCATCAAGAACGCGTCGGAATCCATCGATGCGGTGCTGCAGTCGGGCGTCATCAGCGAAGGCCATATATTGGTGCGGGCCATGGCAGCCGGTCCTTCCATCGTTGCCGAGGTGCTGGACAACGGCAAGGGCCTGCCGGCTGAGAACCGTCACCAGCTGCTGGAGCCCTACGTGACCACCCGCGAAAAGGGAACGGGACTTGGCCTGGCCATCGTCAAGAAGATTGTCGAGGATCACGGCGGGCAACTGGAAATGCACGACGCACCGGCCAGTTTCCATGCGGGGCGCGGTGCCCTTGTCCGAATGGTCTTTCCAAGAGTGGTCGTTTAACGAAAAGTTAACGCAATTTCACGGCTCCGATATCAAATGTGATGATTCTGTGGCGGACAACAAATTGAGCGGCACATCCAAAAGTGCTATTGTCGGCTTGCTGTTATCCGGATGGCTGAACACCCGTTCCGCACGCTCCGGCAGCAGGACATGAATCACTCCGAGCAAAAACGATCGTTGGCCATCAGAGTCAGCGGCGGGTGTTCGTGATCCTTGAGAACGCGCCGGATTATCCGGCTACGCTCAACAGGAGGCAGGCGATGCGACACGTTAAGGAAAATGGCGATTTATCCAATTGGATGACGTGCTCGGTCATTTTGTTCGGCGCACTGATGGTGACTGCGGTTATCCTTGCAATCTGATCATCCGATAAACATCGCAGATCAATCTCCGGCGATACGCGAGCGAGCGTATCGCCTTTGCTTGCTGTTTTGCCGGCGCACCCTTCCACCCCGTGACATCGCACCTGCGGCCGGTGCGATCACCTTCCCGTTACTACCTCTGGTAAGCACCGCTTTTCTGTGCCAACAATCGCCTATGCTGCGTTGACTTTGACACCTGTCCCACGGGATGCGGATAACCGAGGAGCGGCCGAATGATAGCCCTGAATATAAACGGCGAAGAGCGCAATGTGGACGTGCCGGAGGATATGCCTCTGCTCTGGGTGCTGCGTGACGTGATCGGCCTGACCGGCACCAAGTTCGGCTGCGGCATTGCCCAGTGCGGCGCCTGCACCGTGCAGCTGGACGGGCGGCCCGTGCGCTCCTGCGTCCTGCCTGTCGCCTCCGTCGGCGCCCGCAAGGTCACGACGATCGAGGCCATCGGCGCCACGCCCGCCGGCAAGAAGATTCAGGACGCCTGGCTTGATCTGGAGGTCATCCAGTGCGGCTACTGCCAGTCCGGGCAGATCATGTCTGCCTCGGCCCTGCTCGATCGCAATCCTGACCCCAGCGACCGGGATATCGATGCGGCCATGTCCGGCAATATCTGCCGGTGCGGCACCTATACCCGGATACGAGCGGCGATAAAACAGGCCGCGAAGGCCTGAGGAAATGGAGATAGCCAGCATGAGCAAGCCATCCTCCTCCCCCTCCCCGAAAACAGCCACCTCGCGCCGCGCCTTCCTGCAGGGCGGCGGACTGCTGCTGGGATTTGCATTGTTCGGCGCAGGCATCAAACCGGTGCTTGCGGCGAGCACCGCACAGCCGGTTGACGGCGATGTCACCGCCGCCTTTGCGCCCGATGCCTTCATCCGCATCGGCACGGACGGGCTGATCACCCTCGTCCTTCCCAATATCGAAATGGGCCAGGGCACCCATACCGGCGAAGCGACGCTGATTGCCGAGGAACTGGAAGTCAGCCTCGATCAGGTGAAGGCCGTCGATGCGCCGCCGAACGACAAGCTCTACGCGACGGCAGCCTTGGGCGGGCAGGCGACCGGCGGCTCCACCTCCATGCGTGCCACGTGGGAACCCCTGCGCAAGGCCGGCGCAACCGCACGGATGATGCTGGTTGCCGCAGCCGCCGCGGAATGGTCAGTGCCCGTGAGCGAATGCGTGGCCAGGCTTGGCGTGGTGACCCACCAGCCAACCGGACGCCAGCTTGCCTATGGCGCGCTTGCCGACGCGGCAGCCAGGCAGCCGGTGCCGGCCGAGGTAAAACTGAAGGACCAGAAGGATTTCCAGCTGATCGGCAAGTCGAGCCGCAGGCTGGACACGCCGGGCAAGGTCAACGGCGCCGTGAAATACGGGATCGATATCCGCGTGCCTGACATGAAGGTGGCAACCGTCGCCGCCTGCCCTGTCCTCGGCGGCAAGCTCGGCGATGTCGACGACAAGGCCGCGCGCGCCATTCCCGGCGTGCGCGATGTCGTCCGGCTGGACAACGCCGTCGCCGTGATCGGCGATCATTTCTGGGCGGCGAAAAAGGGCCTGGAAGCCCTCGACATCACCTGGGTCGAAGGGGCGAATGCCAACCTTGCCAGTGCCAACATCATGGCGGCGCTGAAAGCCGCATCCGAGCGCAAGAAGCCGATCATGGCGCGCCAGGAAGGCGATGTGGACGGCAGGATGAAAGCCGCCGCCACGAAGGTCGAGGCGACCTACGAACTGCCATTCCTTGCCCATGCCCCGATGGAGCCGATCAACTGTGTCGTGCATGTGCGGCCCGACGAGTGCGAAATCTGGGTCGGCACGCAGGTCCCGGCTATCGCACAAGGGCTCGCTGCGAAAGTAACCGGCTTTCCCCTGGAGAAAGTCATCCTGCACAATCAGCTCATCGGCGGCGGCTTTGGCCGGCGTCTCGTGGCGGAATCCGTGGCGCAGGCTGTCGCCATCGCCAGGCAGGTGAGCTATCCCGTCAAAATCATCTGGACCCGGGAAGAGGATATCCAGCACGACCTCTACCGCCCTGCCTATTACGACCGCATAGCCGCCGGGCTGGGTGCCGACGGATTGCCGACCGTCTGGGTCGACCATGTGGCCGGCGGTTCGGTGCTCGGAAACTACATCCCGGGCGGCTGGCCCGAGGACAAGCTTGACGATGACGCGGTCGAAGGCGCGGCCAAGCCGCCCTACGACCTGCCGGTCATCCAGGTCGACTGGGTGCGCGAGGACCCACCCGTTCCCATCACCTGGTGGCGCGGGGTCGGCCCCACGCACAATGTCTTCGTGGTTGAAAGCTTCATGGATGAACTCGCCCATGCGGCGGGCAAGGACCCGGTGGAATACCGCCGCGCCCTGACCAGGAACCAGCCGCGTGCGGCGGGCGTTCTTGAACTTGTCGCCGAGAAATCCGGCTGGGGAACGCCGCTTGCCGCCGGCATGGGCCGGGGCATCTCCCTGCACGATGCCTTTGGCAGCTACATGGCCGCGGTGCTGGAAATCTCGGTTTCTCCGGCGGGCGAAATCACGCTGCACCGCGCCGTTGTGGCCGTCGATTGCGGCATCACCATCAACCCCAACACGGTGGAAGCCCAGATCGAAGGCGGGCTGATCTTCGGTCTTTCCGCCGCGCTCTACAGCGGCATCACCTTCACCGATGGCCGCGTCGACCAGAGCAATTTCCACGACTACCGCATCCTGCGCAACAATGAAGCGCCGAAGATCGAAATCCACCACGTCAAGAGCAGCGAATCCCCGGGCGGTATCGGCGAGACCGCAACGGTTTCGGCAGCGCCCGCCCTTGCCAATGCCATCTTCGCGGCCACCGGCAAGCGCCTGCGCACGCTTCCCTTCAACCGCGACGCGTTGAAAACCGACGGCACCGACAAGAAAAGCGTGTCGATGATTCCTCCGCTTGCGGCCCCTCTGGCGGCAGCATTGGCGAGCGCAAAACCGGCCGATACCGAACTCGAAAAGCTGTGAGACCCTGAATCATGAAAAGACTCGGCCTCCTCCTGCTCGCCGCCGTGGTTGTCATTGCGGCAGGCGTCGCGATCTTCCTGTTCAAGCCGGCCTCCTTGCCGGATGTTTCCGCGGCACAAGCGAAGCTGCCGACAGGACAGGCGCTGATCGATCGCGGCGAATATCTCACCCGCGCCGCCGATTGCGTTGCCTGCCACACCACCGCCGGCGGCAAGCCCTATGCCGGAGGGCTCGCCTTCAAACTGCCGTTCGGCACGATCTATTCGCCCAACATCACGGCGGACAAGGATACCGGCATCGGCAATTGGAGCGATGCGGAATTCGTGCGCGCCCTGCATCAGGGCATCGACAAGGACGGGCAGAATCTCTACCCCGCCTTTTCCTATGCCGCCTATGCCCAGATGACGACGGAAGATGCACTGGCGATCAAAGCCTATCTCTTCAGCCTGCCGCCGATCAAGGCCGACGCGCCGAAGAACGAACTGGGTTTCCCCTTCAACCAGCGCTATGTCATGCGCTTCTGGAACCTGCTTTTCGTGCCGAGCGGCCCGCTGCAGCCTGACCCGGTACAGACAGCTGAATGGAATCGCGGCGCCTATCTGGTCGAAGCCATGGCCCATTGCGGCGAGTGCCACACCCCGCGCAACGTGTTTTACGCCGTCGATAATGGCAGAAAATTCGCCGGGGCCGAACTGCAGGGCTGGAAAGCCTACAATATCAGCTCGGACAAGCGCACCGGCATCGGCGGCTGGAGCGACCAGCAGCTTTTCGACTACCTCTCGAAAGGCCATGCGGAGGGGCGCGGCGCCGCCACCGGCAGCATGGGGGAAGCCGTCGACTTCAGCCTGCGCCATCTGACGCCGGAAGACATCAAGGCCATCGTCACCTATGTGAAATCGGTACCGCCGCAGACGTCCACCGACAAGGCTGTGGTCGAAGCGGAACCCGCTGCTCTCACCGCATCCACCGCCTATGCCCCCGCTGCGGACGCGCAGGATGGGCTTGGGCTCAAGCTTTTCCAGGGCGCCTGCGCCAGCTGTCATGGTTGGAACGGCGAGGGTCTGCAAACACCCTATGCCGCGCTGAAAGGCAGCCGGACCGTCAACGATCCCGACGGTACCAACCTGATCCAGGTTATCCTCAAGGGCGCACATATGACCACGCCGCAAGGCAGGCAGTCCATGCCGGCCTTCGCCAATGCCTATTCGGATGTCGAGATCGCCGCGCTCAGCAACTACGTGCTGGGTCATTTCGGTGGCAAGCAATCGGCCATTACCCCCGCGGATGTGGCCAAGGCGCGCACGCAATAGACGGTAGGGCAGCATGGTCGAGATATTACTTGATTTAGGGAATGATCTTTCCCTATATTGGGGCATGATCGAAACCACAGCATCAGACACCATGCGCGGCCGTGGCCGCCCCCGCGAATTCGATATGAACGAAGCGCTCGACAAGGCTTTGCGCGTCTTCAGCGAACGCGGCTACCACGCCACCTCGATCGGCAATCTGACCGACGCCATGCAATTGGCTTCAGGCAGCGTCTACAAGGCGTTCAAGGACAAGCGCGGCGTGTTTCTGGCCGCCTTTGACCGGTACCGGACCGTGCGCAGCGGCAAGCTGCGCGCCGTCGTCGATACGGACAAGACGGGCTATGAACGCATCCGCGACGCCTTGACCCTCTATGCCGATGTCTCGCATGGCCAGACGGGGAAATTGGGCTGCCTTGTCGTCAGTTGCGCCAGCGAGTTGGCAACCTTCGATCCGGAGGTCGCGAAAAAAGTCGCGGCTGCCATGGATAGCAATGAAGCCGTGCTGCGGGACCTGATCGAGCTGGGCCGGAATGACGGCTCGGTGCCCGCGCATGTCGATGGCAAGGCGACGGCGCGGCTGCTGCTCTGTCTGGTCCAGGGCATGCGCGTTGTCGGAAAAACCGGCCGTACACGCGAAGAAATGATGGCCGCCGTGACCGTGGCCATGAAGACCCTGACCTGATCGCATCCATCAATAAACGCTCAATTCCCTCCCAAGGAGTTACCCATGTCCTCCCCCCATTCAGACACCCCGTCTGATCATCCGGCCATTTCCCCGTGGCTGACCCTGCTGCTGGCGACCGCCTGCGGGCTGATTGCCGCCAATCTCTATTACGGCCAGCCGCTGGCCGGGCCCATCAGCGCGGAACTTGGCATGTCGCCGGCAGCCGCCGGCCTCATCGTCACGCTGACGCAGATCGGCTACGGCCTTGGCCTGCTGCTGATCGTGCCGCTGGGCGATCTCTTCGAAAACCGCGGCCTGATCCTGACCGTCATTTTCGCCGGTGCCGCCGCGCTGCTCGCTGCCGGACTGGTCACCCATCCCCTGCCGTTCCTCGCCGCCGCCCTGTTTATCGGGCTCGGCTCGGTCGCCGTACAGATCCTCGTCCCCTATGCCGCCCACATGGCTCCGGAAGCCGCACGCGGCAAGGTTGTCGGCAATGTCGTCAGCGGCCTGATGTTGGGCATCATGCTGGCGCGCCCCGCCTCCAGCTTCATCGCGCAGTTTTCCTCGTGGCACGTGGTGTTCTACCTTTCCTCCGCCGCGATGATCGTCCTGATGATCGTGCTGGCATTGGCCCTGCCGAAGCGGGTTCCCGCCTCGAAACTCGCCTACCGCCACCTGCTGTCGTCCATGGGCCGTCTGGCGGTGACAACGCCGATCCTGCAACGCCGCGCGCTGTATCAGGCCTGCATGTTCGGAGCCTTCAGCGTGTTCTGGACCACGACACCGCTGCTGCTGGCCGGACCGGAGTTCGGCCTGTCGCAGGGTGGCATTGCCCTGTTTGCGCTCGCCGGGGTTGCCGGCGCCATTGCGGCCCCCATTGCCGGACGCTGGGCCGATCGCGGCCTGACGCGCCCGGCAACGATCTTTGCCTTGCTGCTGGTATCGGCATCGTTTCTGATGACGCATCTGGCGCCGCATGGCTCGACACTGGCGCTCGGCCTGCTCACGGCAGCCGCCATCCTGCTCGACTTTGGCGTCACCACCAATCTCGTGCTGGGACAGCGGGCGATCTTCTCGCTCGGACCGGAATACCGCAACCGCCTGAACGGGCTTTACATGGCGACGTTCTTTGCCGGCGGCGCCATCGGTTCGGCCGTCGGCGGCTGGGCCTTTGCCCATGGCGGCTGGTGGCTGACCTCCTGGATCGGCTTTGCCCTTCCGGTGCTGGCGCTTCTCTATTTCACCACGGAAAAGCGCGCCGTGCTGGTGCCCGCCACATGAAAATCAATGCGGGGCCGCCAAAGCCCCGCAGCCCGGCACGTCCTCCAGCCGGTAATAGACCGGGATACCCCGCTCATTGGCAAGGCGGACATCATTGTCCGCCCCCTTTGAATCGCCGGGCAGGCGCAGGATCGCATCGCACAGCGCGATCAGCCGCCCGGCAGCCGGATGGAATATCTGGTCGTAGAGCGCATCGCCGATCGTCTTGCCGCCCGCCGCATGCCATACGGGCAAGGCCACCCATTCGCCGATCATCGGCAGATGTCCGGCCTGAAACAGCGGCCAGGACACCTCCTCCAGCCGCTTGAGATTGTCAGCCATCTTGCCGGCATCGTCATTGGTTCCGGACCGGTATGGCCCGGCGATCAGAATAAGCATGTTCTTCTCCGTGTGTTTTGTGAGGATCAAGCGAAAATGTGCAGGGCGGCGTGCTGCAGCAGCATGATTGTCTTGCCGTCCTGAATGGCGCCGCTGCCGATCATGGCCAGCGCCTGGGCAAAGGGCAGTTCGAGGACATCGATATCCTCGCCCTCGGCTGCTTCGCCGCCGCCATCCGAAACCTGGTCCGACGAAGCGTATTCCCCGATAAAGAAATAGAGCTTTTCGGTCACCGATCCCGGACTCATGAAGGCTTCGAAGACTTTGCGCACATGCTGCACGCGATAGCCGGTCTCCTCCTCCGCTTCCTTGCGGATGCGCTCCTCCGGCGAGATATTGTCGAGCAGCCCGGCGGGTGCCTCGATCAACAGCTCGCTGCAGCCATTGACGAAGGCGGGGTAGCGGAACTGGCGCGTCAGGATGACCGTGCGCCGCGCCCTGTCATAGAGCAGGATCACCGCGCCATTGCCGCGATCATAGGTTTCCCGGTTCTGCGTCTGCCAGGTGCCGTCGCGGCGCAGATAATCGAATGTCGTCTTTTTCAGCACGAACCAGTCATCGGCAAGAATTTTCACGGTCCGGACACGGACACGGTCGGCAAGCTTGGTCATTGGGCACCACCATGGGATAGGATTAACTTGATAAAACGTGCAACTTCGTGCAGAGTCAAGAAATATCGTGCAATATTTTGAGGACCACATGCTGACGCAACAGCGCAAGGCGCATATTCTCGCGGTTCTGAAGGATACAGGACAGGTCGTCGCCAAGACCCTGAGCGAGCAACTCAACCTGTCGGAAGATACGATCCGCCGGGATTTGCGCGAGCTGGCGGCGGAGGGACTGCTGCAGAGGGTGCATGGCGGCGCTCTGCCCGCCTCGCCTGCCCTTGCCGACTTTTCGGGACGCCAGGCCATTGCCACCGATGGAAAGAAAGCCATCGGCCGCGCCGCGGCAGCCATGATCCGGCCCGGACAGGTGGTGTTTGTCGACGGCGGCACGACGGCCGTGCAGCTCGTCCGCCATTTGCCGCCGGGGCTCGAGGCAACCATCGTCACCCATAGCCCCAGCATCGCCGTCGAGCTCGTTGCGCATCCCGGCATGACGGTGGAGATGATCGGCGGGCGGCTGTTCAAGCATTCTGTCGTCGCCGTGGGTGCATCGGCCATCGAATCCATCGCCCGATTCCGTGCGGACATCTATTTCATGGGCGTCACCGGCATTCACCCGGAAATCGGCCTGACGACAGGCGATTCCGAAGAAGCTGTCATCAAGCGGGCACTATCCCGCCATGCGGCGGAAACCATCGTTCTCGCCTCCTCCGAAAAACTGGGAGCCGCATCGCCTTACGTGGTGGTGCCGCTGAACGGCGTTCAGGGATTGATCATCGAACGCGGCACACGGGACGAAACCATGGCGGCCTATCGTTCGGCCGGGGTGAGCGTGACGGTGGCCTAGAACGGCCAACCGGACGCTATTCCTCGTTCAAGGCAATGACGTTCATCACCTGGTCAAACGGCTCGCGTGAGCGCAGCATCCGCGCCAGTATCCAGGCACCTTCCAGCGACACCAGAATTTTCATGGCGAATGCCCGCGCGTCCTTGTCAGGGTGAAACCGCGCGATCTGTTCGGCGAAACTGCTGATCCAGCCTTCCATCACCTCCTTGATCGCCAGCGACAACCGCTCGGATTTTGGCGTGGTATCCAGAAGCACGCTTGTGATGGGACAGCCAAGGGTCCAGCCGGAGGCCTCGAATGAATCGTAGAGACGCGCGATCATCAGTTCCGCCCCGGCCCGGAACGTCGGCGCATCGCGAAAACTCTTGTTCAGGACGTGAATGATGTAACCGCCGGCACTGCGCACCGCGTGCTCGGCCAGTTCTTCCTTGCCGCCGGGAAAGTGGAAATAGAAGGATCCCTTCGGCGCCTTTGCCTTGGCGATGATCTCGGTCAATCCCACACCGTGATAGCCGTGCGCCTGGAACAGGACGACGGCAGTATCGATAAAGCGGGTCTTTGCATCTGATGGACGTGGCATGGGCCGTATTATGCATGTTGTATGGCGATCGGTCTAGTGCTACGTTCTATGGCGATTGCCATAGAACGTATGGCACAATCCGGGAGAATGCCGATGCCTGACCAGCGCGAACTCAAATTGACCGGGAGTGAAGCGGCCTTCACACCTTCTGCTGCTCCCCGGTTGTGGCAACGATTGCTTGATCTCAGCGGTTATTCCGCCCTGCGCAGCCTTGGCGGGCGCAAGCCGGAGACGAGGATGCCGCAAGGCTGGGACGGCCTGGAACCATTCGATCTCTTGCGGGGATGGCAGTGCGGCGAGGACTGAGTAGCAAGAAGAAACCAGAATTGTCCGGAAAGGCCACAAGCCAAACCGCAAAGCCTCACTCCTCAAGCATTTCCGGAATTTATACCGGGTAAAATACCATGACAAAGTATATTCTTAGTTTTATACGCCATTATAAGTTGTAATATGAAACCGAATATATCGTGATTCGGTCAGATATATCGGTGATAAGCGATGGTTTTGACGGAATCGCCAAATACAACCAATTATTTCCATTTATTTTACAATGGTTTAATGTTGCAACCTATGAATTGACGTCAAATTTGTGACATAATTGCAACGACGCGAGTCCAACCGTTATACAACTTGGAGTTGGCAGTTGCTGTCCTCGGTAAAACTGCACTAAGCAGTATAGGTCAATCAAGACCTTTTGGGGGACCAATATGACTATCAGAAGTATTCTACTGGGCTCAGCTGCAGCTCTCGTTGCAGTATCCGGCGCCCGCGCTGCTGACGCAGTTGTTGTCGCCGAGCCGGAAGCTGTCGAATATGTTCGCGTTTGCGATGCATACGGCAAAGGCTTCTTCTACATTCCAGGCACCGAGACCTGCCTGAAGATCGGCGGCTATGTCCGTTACGACGCCAAGGGCGGCGATAACGTGTACTCCGGCGGTCACGTCAATCAGGGCAGCGATCTTAACGGCGACGGCACCTATTTCAAGCGCGCACGCGCTGTCGTCCGCTTCGATGCCCGTTCGGAAACTGAATTGGGCACCCTGCGTTCGTACATTGAAACACAGTTCAATTACGATAACGGCGTGAACAAAGGCGCGTCCATTCCGCACGCCTATATCGAACTTGGCGGTTTCCGCATCGGTACCACGGATGAGATCTTTGGTTCATTCGTCGGCTATGCTGGTAACGTCATGAACGACGACGTGATCAACTACAACTCCGATCAGACCAATCAGGTGAGCTATACCTATAAGGCTGGCAATGGCTTCTCCGCTATTATTGCTGCTGAACAGGGCGACGGCACATACGTCATCGACGATTACATGCCGCACGTTTTGGCCGGTGCAAAATATGAACAGGCTTGGGGTGCGATTTCCGGTATTGCCGGCTACGATTCCAAGGTTGAAGAATGGGGCATCAAAGGTCGTTTGGACGTCAAGTTCACCGACACTGTTTCTGCCTTCGTCATGGCTGCTTACCAGTCTGACTACAATGGCAAGCTCGATAACTACTTCGGCACCTGGTATGGCGATTACGCCATCTGGGGTGGTTTGTCCGCCAAAGTCACGGACAAGGCAACTGTCAACGCACAGCTCGCCTATGAAGGCGACGGCACGATTGCTGGTGCTTTGAACGTCGCTTACGAACTCGTTCCAGGCTTCACGATCACACCAGAAATCAACTACACGAAGTTTGATGGCGATCGTAAGCTTGCAAACGGCAACGTCAAAGACGATGCATTCGGCGGCATGATCCGCTTCCAGCGCAACTTCTAATCCGCTGGGATTTGGAGAGATCCCCGGGGGCTCGCCCCCGGGTTATACGGCCACGGCCCAAAAAGCATTTATCAATTGTACCTGGCCATGTAGAAGGACTGCATGTCCGGGTCTCGATGATGAGATCTCCAGTCACGTCATTACCTTGGAACGGTGGGCCGCAAGCCCGCCGTTTTTTGGCGTTTGGCGGAGATTACCGTCATCTCTTGCGCGCTACGATATAGGGCCGGTTGTCGTTGCCTCCCGTTGCGTGGTTTTCGGCGGCGAGAATGTCGAAGCCCGCGGCAGATATGAGCTCACCCAGCTCCGCCGCGCGGAACACGCCCGCATAGGGTGCCAGCCGCAACGCACGCATTGCGGGCAACAAGGCAAGCCGGATGAGCGGATTCATCTCACCGACGCAGGGTGTCTTGGAAATGAACAGGCCCTCCGCTGCAAGCAGGGCATGGATGCGGCGCAGCGTACCGGGCAGATCGCGGACCAGATGCAGATAGTTGAATCCGAGGATCGCGTCGAATTCCTCCACGCCGGGCACCAAATCCTCGGCGGTCGCCGTGCGGAAGGCAAGCGCCGGGATGGCAGGGCCGGCGGTCTGTTTCTCGCCGGCAATGGCGATCATGCCCGCGGAGATATCCACGGCAAGATAGCTTTGCACATCGCCCGCCAGCCGGAGCGCCGTTGTTCCCGTTCCGCAGCCGAGTTCGAGCACCCGGTCGTGCGGTGCCAACAGCGCGCGGGTCTGCTCCAGCGTGCGCGCATAGCCGGCCGGGTCAGCAATCGCACCCCTGGCATATTTGCGCGACGTCCGGTCCCAGAAACGGGCATCCCTGGCTGTGCTCATGGCGGATTCTTCTGCCTTTCACATGCGGGAACGGGTCGATAGCAGGTTCAATTCAGTCCATTCCGGGTTTGATCCGAACGCAATAGCCGGCGTTTCTCCTGACGTCTTCAGTTCTAACGCACATTTGCCGTTGTTCAAGGCACGCGTCATTGATTGAACGCGGCGGGAATGGCACAAAAAGTTTGCAACAGTGTCGGAACGTGGCCATGCCATTCGTCCTGTGGCTATATCCATGACAGGCGAACAGGGAGATCACGTGATGACTGGAGACAACACGGTAAAAGGGCCCGCGTCCTACGTTCCATCCATCGAAAAGATCTATGGCAAACCCATCGACCACTGGTTGACGGTTTTGGCAGGCGTGCCGGATCAGAAACATATGGCAATGGTCGCCGTCCTGAAAACCCAGCACAATATGGGGCACGGGCACGCCAACGCCCTGGTTGCGCATTTTCGGGCCCAGACCGGAAGCTGATTGCGCCATTGCCCGGCCGGCCTATCGAAGCGCCTCCACCCGAAGGGCAGAGAGGCGCTTGCGATCCGGGCGGCGATTGCTGCGCTCTATTTATCCGGGCCTTTGCGCGGCCAGCGCCTATCGTCGCGTTCCAGTTTCTTCACCGTCAAGACCAGACCCGTCGTCAGAACGGCGGCCAGAATGACAATAATCAGAATCCAGCTTTCTTCCAATATTTGCACCATTCCGCCAGCGCCTCCTCGTTGCCGTCAAAGCCCGGCCCGGGCCATGATAGCAGCGATGCCGGCCAAAATCATGACTGCAACAAAGAGTGATGGCCAACCGCCAGGCCAATCGAAGCGCGCGGCAGCATCAACATATTGATTTTGTTGCATGATTTGGAAGAATGGTGGGCCCGGAGGGAGCGTCCACCACGCTAGTCAAAGCCCAGCCCCAAGCTTGATTTGACTGGATGGTGGAACATCATGCCCCACCTGAATGTCGGTTAAGTAAACTAGGGATCGCTAAAACACAATCCACCGGTTCCCTACCGTCGCGGTCCGTCCTCTGACCTTTGTATCGTTAAGCCCATACGTTTACCGATGTGATCAATATCCAAAACTGTAACCTTCACACTGTTACCGACATTGAACTCAGGCAGTTTGAGATGGTTCCCTTCAATATTTGATGAATGGATCAAGCCCGTTACACCCTGCTCTAGATCAACGAATATGCCGTAGTTGGTTCGATTTACAATGCGGCCTTCGTGCGATGAACCAGCAGGGTATCTGTGGTCTGCACCTGCCCATGGCCCAGACACGAGAGATCGTTCAAATGCATTCAGTGACGACGTCGCTTTCGCAAGATCGGTTAAATGTTCAAACCTATTATCATCAAACACGGCTCGGTAAGCACTAGCGTCCTTTTCTCTTACCTTAGACAACTCACCTAGGCAGGCACGTGCATTGAGCAGCACTGTTCGTGGAAGATAATGCTGCGAACCGTCTTTGATCCGCTCCGATATCGCCACTGCCAAAGCTTGGTCCTGAAACCAAGTGTCCTCCGATACAGCGGCCAAGTAGTAAGTATCAGCACTTATTTGAAGGTGTACACGGCCAGCAGGGGCAAGTGATACGAGGTCGTCGTCTGTCAACTCTGTGGTTCTGAAGTCTTCAGACAAGACGCAGAAGCCGCGAGCAAGGCTCTCAAGCTCACGGAAAAAAACTTCCTGCTCGACCCCATAGCGGGATAGCTCTGCACGCATCTGTCGTACGTGAACATAGCCCTTCAATCGTTGCGGTCCGAATGTGTTGGACTTCTCATCGAGCCATTTCAAAATCAGAAGCCTCGTGAAATATGAAGGCCTTTCATCAAGCTCGCTCGCGGCATAAAGGTTTTTCAGATATGCGCGGTCACTATCGTAGAAGCGAAGGTTTGTGCGGAGGAGCACAGTCGTCACTAGGCTAAGAGGCAGTACGTATTGCCCTTTGCTTTGAACCATTTTCAGTATGTGGTCTTCGCCGATATGCCCACTGTTGCAAAACTCTAAGAAAATTTCCATCGCTCGTCGCATGTTGCGCCCCGCAAGACCAACGATAAGTCTTCGGACGTGCATGTCGTGCTCAAAAACAGATCGAAGAATAGAGGATAAGTAGTACCCCTGATCAGATGCAGGATAGTCCACATGCATTCCATTGGGCAGTTCATAGCGTAGGGTCTTCTTTCCCTCTGACCCTGCTGCTTTGATTGCTAACTGCACTCGGCTCTGTAGTATTTTCTGAAACAATGGAGGCTCAATGCGAAACACAAGGTCTTTCAAAGCTGTATCAAGCGGAGGCTCGCTGTGATGATTATCGTAAGTTTCCTCCCGTAGAGGCAGGACAACAAGCCCTTTAAACTCTCTTTGTATCCATTGCGCAGCTTCAAACATCAGTAGTTGCTCGTCACGAAGTCGCTTGTCGCAATTGTCTAAGACAATTATAAGCAACTTACCTCTGTTTGATGAGCAGTAATTTGCATGGTTTTGCGCTACGATATGCTTGTCTTTGAGCGTCGTCTCAAGGTGCTCTCCAAGTTTTGTATTCCATACATCTTTGTTACTCTCATACAACCTTCCAGTTCCTTTTCTGTACTGCAGTATCTGTACAGCGTGGACAACCTTCAGCGTGTCGAGTTCATCGAAGTCTGTGCTTGGTTCGGATTGTTTGCACTTTTCAATAATTTGCCCCCGCAGCCAGTCATATATTTCTGCCCGCGATATCGGTGCGGGGTTCATATCGATATGCAGCCACAGGGTTTTCTTCTTGATATCAGAAGGAAGTGCCGTTTCGCGCAGATGATCAATAAAGCTTGTTTTACCCGCCCCTGCGCTACCAACAATAAGCATCACCTGATGTTCGAGTTGCCTAGGGCCACGCAGCACTTTTACGATCTCAGATGGTGACGCTGTATCTTCTAGCGTTTTCGATCTCGTTTCTGATACAGGCGTAGAGGCGCGAATAACTCTGTCGATTGGCTCAACATATCGCTCCCGCCGCTTAGAGGAGATATAGCCATTCTTCGCGATAAAATTGCGATCTTCGAGGGTGAGCGGGTTAAATATATTTGAAAAATCAGCCGAAATCGTTGCTCCAAAAGAGTTCATTCCGACTTCTTCTCGTTGAAATGCAACTCCTCCGACGAGCTTACGCGGCTTCCAGAAACGCTTAGGGCGGATGCGCGGCATTAGAATTGAGAATGTTGCATCCGCAGCAGAAGCATTAAACTCAGCGGAGAAGCTCGAGAACTCACCGTTGTATACGTCTATTGAAGAGTGTGGAATGATGAATTTTGGTTGAGCGTGATCTGCAGAGCCTGCGTACAAAAAACGGCCATCTGTAGCGATTACTTTGTTCACCGGCTGAAGGCCCGTTGCGAATTGAGCGTTGAGTTCAGCGGCGTAAAGACGCGCTTCCCGAAACGCTTCGTTAAGGTCGGCTCCTGGTGTTTTCGCTTCCACAACAACTATAGGCAACCCACCTCGCGAAATGATGTAGTCGGGAAAGTAGCTTTTCTGATCTGACCCTTTACCGACAACAAATTTTCGAAGATTTGTTTTCGTATGAATATCAGCCGGATCGTACCCAAGCCCTGCCGGAGTGTCCGCTATTAGCAAAGGGTACAGCAACTTCTGCTCAACATCACTTTCATTGAGCAAGGCTGTTACGTCTGGCTTATTGAATATCATTGCAGATACGATCCTTGACTATTGTACGGAAACCACGCGCCGCGACGAATAGATTACATGTTCATGCCATCAAGAAAACCCTCCGACCTCCAACGGTCGAACTGGATACGTATACAGCCCAAAACTTTCACCGATCTTGCTTTTTGAGCGAGCGGCACGGGCCCTGTGAGCTCATTACAAACCTCCTACGTAATGTCGCTACGTATGATGGGAGAGTTTCTGTTGCCAGTCGCGACGGTTGAAGATGTGATTAAAGTGTTGCGGTCAGCCCCAATTGGCTTAGCTCGCTCAAGGCTATGACGAGTAGCACTCCCACCACCATGAAAATTACTCGCTTGGTGAAGGCTAAAGGAGGGGCTACGACCACCACAATCAAGCCGCAGGTAACCGCAAATGCACTGGCGACCACCACTGATGCTGTCTCCGATACATCGGCTAGCTCTGGCGAGCGCACCGAATATCCAAATATGTAGCTGAATACTACCATGCATATTGCTACGACAAGGGAACACCACAACGGCCATCCTCGTAGACCAACCACAATGGCCCCGCAGTACATTGCAAAACCGAGAAGGATAAACGCGTATGGAAAACGTATGGCTATGCTAGCTATCATTGGCGTAGAGAAGGCAAGAACTACCAGAATTACTTCTGAGACATAAAGGACAAATGCCAAAAGCACCCGCTTGTTAATGATATTGCTCCAGCGAATTGGCCATTCCTCGTAAACATTTTGTCTGAACTCGTTTTCTATCCTCGCGCCGATGGCGATCGCGCTTACAAATATCGCCATTGCTATCATCGCTGTTGCTGACGACGTAACTCGGATACCGAAAAGCCCTATCAATTCCGATACGACCGGTGTTGCAAACTCGCTCCACTTCACGGTGAGCCAATTGGCCCACTTAGCTAGATCTAAAATTCCCTGAAGATTTGACAGTAGCGTCAAAGCGCCACCGAAAACTCCCAACCACGTCAAGACAGAATGTCTAAGAGCTTGAAACACTCATCCCCCCAATTATCATCGCCCGACTTGTTTAGCCTTGGTCATTATTGCTATTGCATGCCACGGCCCAGCCGTGAAGCTCGGCGATTGAGCGTTGAGTGGACATTCAAGCGTAAGAATTGGAAAATTTTTGTGCGAGGGTATTTAAGCGCAACAGGACACAGCTTCCCCCCATACCATGGCGCCGTTGCCGTGTGCTGTGTTCGGCATAGGGTTTAAAACGAATGCGGCATGCCGGACTTCTTAGCTCGCAATCGCAAAGGTAATAGGGGCCGGGGTACGGTCTCCGTACACAAAGGTATACCTTTTTAGCACACGCCTCTTGACTGTACACTACGCGTACACTAACTGTGAGTACATATATCCTATAAATAAAAGAGTACATACAATGGGCGCAGTGGTTGGTTACGCTAGAGTTTCAACAGGTCAGCAGGACTATTCTGGACAGGTGGACCGACTAACTGAGGCAGGCGCAACAAAGATATTTACCGAGAAGCGATCCGGCCTTGATGGGGACAGACCAGCGCTAGGTGAATGCCTGCGCTACGTCAGAGATGGAGACACACTGCTTGTTACCAAGCTTGATCGCCTAGCCCGCTCGACAGCCGATCTCTACAAGATTGTTACTGAGCTTACAGCCAAAGGGGTTGCCTTCAAGGTATTGGATGACAGTGCCATTGATACCAGCAGTCGAACAGGTAAGCTCGTTATGGGGATACTTGCCCTCATTGCCGAGTTTGAAACCGATATCCGACGGGAACGGCAGATGGAAGGAATAGCTCGGGCCAAAGCAGAAGGCAGGACCGGAGGACGGCCAAAGCTCGTTACGGACGAAGTTTACCAACGCGCGCTACAACTGCGCGATGACGGCCAAAGCATCAGACGTATAGCCGAAAACATTGGCTTCTCTAAAGCTACCGTTCAAAAGCTTCTTGACCGAAAGGCCGGTCGCCCACCCGAATAGCTACCGATATGTTTCAATAGCTAACCGGTTGCTATTCCTTGCGGCGTTCCTTTGAGCCGATAATTGGGCCTTTCGGACCCTACTAGGAAATATGAAACCCTGCCGTATCTGTTATAAGATAATAATCAAGATACCGTAATGCTATCGATACAAAATTACCTTAAGATTACTAAATACCAATAATACATACGTATATTACACACAGATATATAATATATACGTAAAAATACATAATTATAATATCATTATTATATAAGAAACATACACATAAAGACAATGTCATCATCAGCTATATTATGATACTGAACATGACATAAGCTATCTCATGCCAGATAACATCCGGTAGTTCTATAGATAGCTATATGGCTCTTGCATCAGACCATCGGTTACGGATTGCTACATTTCAACACAAACTACGGATGTAGAATACGGATATAGTTACAAGATCAATAAGCAATCATTAAATTCCCGGTATGCCTGCATCTATTGTGTTTTTCATACACCATACAACAACACAGAAGATTTGTGCAGAAATAGCGTACAGGAATGACACATTACAACTGACAAACGGACTACTTCATCAGCCTAGCTAAAGCACTATCGGTCAATATTAGTGCACCTCATCTCCGAGTTTAGAAAATACTCGCGGGCTTACTTGCACTACACCCCGCATTCAGCCACAGAAGACCGCTGGCGAGCAAACTGGGTATGGGGTGGCAAAACGTACCTAGGCAGCCAAATCCTCGTCAGCGGTCAAATATAGGAATTTTAGCCTTCACTTAGAATTTGATAACACATTGATATAATTGATATTCTGTACGCTTAGTTTGTAATAGGGCCCGTGCGGGAGGTTAGTAAGATGGTGTGCACCCCCTTGCCAGCCTGAACCTTGGGCTTGCCATCAAGTTCGCAAGCTTCGGCACAGAACAGTTCAGTCACCTAATGTCCGGCCAGATGTTCGTATAGAACTTCCATGCGACAAACAGTAAGAATATTACGGTATACCATTCCATTAGAACCGAACCTCTCTGGCTTCTGCCTTGAATGCGTCACCTTTTCACCTTGTAGTGCGCGTTGTGTAGAGGGCCTAGCCCTGCAATGTTCCTTGGTTCAGTAGTTCGCGATAGACATAAGCCCGGACTGCCTCGGTTCCCATTCTGATCGCAACATAACGGAATGCCTTGTAGCCAGCGAACATCAGCCCCCCCAATAGTAACAGTTCCACGCTTCCCATCCTCGTATTGCGACATACCCGAAACATCCGATTTTTGGATAATCTGATTTTTGGATTACCGCACTGTTGAGGAAACAGTCAACTAGGCATGTCGAAAACTCTGCACTCAAAACGTCATCAACTTCTGGTAGCGGCAATTGCTCAGCAACGCCGTGCCAAAGGTCTGTCTCAGGCGCAAGTAGCCAAAACTCTCGGAAGGCATCAGCCTTTTATTGCCAATATCGAAAGCGGCCAACGGCGTGTTGATGTGCTTGAGCTGCTGACGATAGCCCGTATCATTGATCTAGACGTCCACGCCATTATTGAGCGGCTGCAACAAGTTCAGGACTGAAGTCCAGCTTTTGCAATGCGTCGTTCAACTGCGTGATCGTATAACCCTTGAAATAGTGCTGCTGAGTAACACCTTGCTGTTGGTGACCGACAAGCGCCTTCACGATCGGCTCCTCAACATATGCATGCATCAACCGTGTTACGACTGTGTGCCGGAGGCTGTGAAAAACCAGTTCCTTGCTTTTGATGCCAAGTTCTGGAAGCAGTTTTTCGTTGAACCAACGACCAAGATTGCGGCCCCATCCGTTCTGTTTCGAATACGTAAAATCTGGAAATAGTTTCTGTTGTCCGCGTCTGCGCATCACTTCTACGTGGTCAATTAAGCCCATTTGGATGAGCCGCGCATGTATGGGTACCAAGCGTGTAGCCGCTGCTGTCTTCAGATGCTTGCCCTCATCGTCCTCATTAAGATCAAAACACCAGATGCCGTCCTCTTGGCGAATATCCGCCAAATGTATCTGTGCGATCTCATTAAGCCTTGCACCGGTGTAGATACCAATAAGAGGCCCCCATTTCTGGTAGTCCTTTTTGATAAGACCCTTTTCGTTCCCGACAACCGTATTTAGAATGATATTGATTTGCTCGTCAGAAAAGTCGGTGCGCTCGTTCTGCCCGCGTTTCTTGTTCTGGCGGATCGTAAGACCAGAGAACAAGTTTGCATCTATATGGCTGTTCCGCTTCGCCCACTCGAACATGTCGCTGTAGGTTTGCAAGTACTTGTTAATGGTGGGAACCTGTATCGTTTCCACGCCCGGCAACACTAGAACTTCGGCAAGTGGTTTGGTTCTCGTCAAAGGGTTCTTCGATCTGTTCTTAGGATATGCAAGCAGCGTGTCCTTCACCCGCTTTGCTTCCCTAGCAGTGAGACTGCGTACGTCTGTATCGAAACCCAGTACCTCTTTCAGGAGTTCGATGTGCTCTGACTTCTCCATTTCGGTTTTGGGAACCCAGTTCTTGCCGATCTGCTTTTCCCTACTGTAGCTGCCTGCAAGGTCGGCAATGCTCATGCCCTTTGACCTGTCAGTTTTATCGAGTGTTGTGATCGTTTGTTTCGAACCCGACTGAAAGTTGTACCGGTCAAGGGATTTGTCGTAGTCCAAAACCGCTTTGATAAAATCACGGTAGGATGGTTTGATTTCCTGCTTTAGCCATCCGTATTCATCACTGCCTTTCTGTATTGGCAGCCGGTACTTATCGATAAACCGTTCCAGCAAGTCGTCGTCCGATTTCACGAGAGAGAGCGGCGTATCTGTTTTCAGGCCATGCTTTGCGACCATGATGCTGCTCTTGAGAACCTGCCGATCCACCTCCGTGAGGCGACCCTTCGCATCGATCTCGTTTTGGCTCTGCTCCAATAGCTCGCGGAAGTGATCCGTAAGCAAAGTCCGTATTTCGCCGTACCGCATTCCGTGTACAATTCCATGATCGTTCAGCTGGTCGCCTATCTGGCTTAGAGAACGGGACAAGCGCAATGCTTTTCGTGGATCGCGGGTACGTAGGGACAGCTTGAGAGTGGATTGTTTGTTCTGTGGATGCAGTTGAGTGGGTATAGGCCATCGCACGTAGAAAATGCCGTTACGCGACTTCACAAGATAGGCTGGATTTAACAACTAATGTCTCCCTTGGATGTCCCACCAGCGCAATCCAAGGGTTAAGTCTTTGACTTTAAAGAGAATGGTGGGCCCGGAGGGACTCGAACCCCCAACCAAGCGGTTATGAGCCGCCGGCTCTAACCAATTGAGCTACAGGCCCCACCTGAAAGCGGCAAACCCTAAGGCTGCCGCCCGTCTTCCCCGCGATCAATAGCGGGAAAAATCACGAATGCAATGCCCGATTTGATCTCATCGCCCGATAGGGCAATTTCGGGCTGAAAATCCACAACTCCTGTGGATTTTCATGCGCTTGCGCGGACGGGTCAGCGCTGCTCCTGCCCGGCCAGCACCAGCAGCTGGCGCGCGCTTTCCTCGTCGGTGATGAAAACCGTCGGGCGGATCAGTTTCATCGCGCCAAGCAGGGCGTTGATCTTTTCCTTGCCGCCGGATGTCAAAACGCGCACCGGAACCTTCTGCAGGGTCTCGATGCCCACCGACATGACGAGATCATGAATCGGGTGATCGACGAGGCGCCCCTGCTGGTCGTAGAAGTGGAACAGGATATCGCCGACCGCGCCGCGTTCGGCCAGGGATGACTGGTGTTCCTCATTGAGGAAGCCGATGCGGTAGGGCGTGCTGGATGCCGTTTCGATGGCGCCGACGCTGAGCAGCACGAGGTCGAGATCCTCGGCCATCTCGAACACGCTCTTCAGGCCGCAGCGCTCGATCAGCGCCGTTCGGGTCTCGACGCTGTCCACCAGCGCCGGGGCCGGAATGAGATAGCCGTTGCCCTGAAACAGCTGGGCGAACTGCCAGGCGAATTCCGCCGGGTTGAAGCGGCGCGGCTGGCTGATGCCGCCAAGCAGCGAAATCACGGTAAAATCGTCAAGCGCGCGCGCTTCCAGATAGGACAGCGTGCTGAGCAGGGTACGCCCCCAGCCGACGCCGATGCGCATGCCGTTGGCCACCACGCCCGACAGATAATCGCCGGTGGCGGCACTGATGGCCGGTATCGGATCGTTGTCGGCCTGCGACAACGGGGCGATGATCACCTTCTCCAGCCCGAACTGCTGTTCGACCTGCCGCTCCAGCGCAATCAGGTCCGACAGATAGCCCTGGATGCCGATCTTGACCTCGTTGCGGGCGCGCGCCTCGGCCAGCATGCGCACGATGGTCACGCGGCCGACGCCGAGCACTTCGGCAATCTCGTTCTGGGTCATCTGCTCGATGTAATACATCCAGGCGGCGCGCATGCGCATGCGGCTGATTTTCGTATCGGGCTGCCCGATATCCAGGGGTGCCTTTTTCGGAGTGTTCGGCGCGCTAGTCGCCCGCTTGCGTCGATCGGTCACTTTACACCCCCTATTGCTCGTATCCGTTTCCTGCCGGTGCCAGATTTGTGTGCTGACAAAACAACGCCGTGCACAGTACACTCCGGCAGAATATTGTTTAGCAAGTCACCAAAAGCAGATACAAAGCATTATCCACTTTGCAAGTCGAGGTCTGCCACATGATCAGGGATATTTCAAACGAGATCGTCGTCGGCCTCAAGGACCGGTTGCGCGATGTCCGGCACATGATCCGGGCCAGCCGCAGCGACAAGATCAGGACGGCCGCCCCTGAAGGTCCGGAAGCTTTGCTGGGTCATGCCGCCCGCGTCGTCGACAAGGCGCTGACCGTGGCCGAAAAAATCTCGATTTCGCTGGTGTCGCAGGACCCGAAGGCCCATTCGGCCACCATCGAGGCGCGCAGCCTGCATGCCTATTTTCCCGCCGACAGCGCCAAGGGCGAAGCCTTGTTCCGCCGCGATGTCTATTATCTGGCGAAACGTATTTTTACCGTTCTCGGCAGCGAAAACCCGGTGGTTCACGAGGCGACCTTTGCCTCCGTCCATGCGATCATGATTCGCCGGCATGCCGACCGCATCAAGGCGGCAACCCGCACGAACGGCTTGACCGAGATATCGGACGCCTGCGCGGTCCTGACCTTTGAACTGCAGTCCAGCCACCAGGCCCAGCCGCTGCCGCCGCATATGCCTGGTGACAACGGCCCGGACATGGCGACCCGGTTCCTGTGCTTCTCCGCCATTGCGCTTGCCATCGGCCTTGCCAGCTACAGCGACAATGAAGAGCCGGGCGACGAAAAGCTGGTGGAGAGTGCGCTGCTGGCACTGAAAGCCCGCCACACCAGCCTCATCGAGGCCACGCAGGGCAAAAACCGGACGGATGCGCTGTCCGGTCTTTTCGCCTTCCTGATTCCGGTCCTGCCTTAAGCGTTTTTAGAGCCGTCCAGAACGCATTTCTTGGCGCGCTGGATCGATGACGGGCTCATGCTCAGCTCGGTCAGGCCCATGGCGATGAAAGCCGGGATCAGGTCCGGGCGTCCGGCGGCTTCACCGCACATCCCGACCATGATGCCCGCATCGACCCCGGCTTTTGCCGTCAGTTCAATGGCGGCCATGACAGCGGGGTGGGTCACGTCGTTCAGCTTGGCCACCGTCGGGTTGAGCCGGTCGGCGGCCATGATGTACTGCGTCAGGTCGTTGGTGCCGATGGAAAAGAACGCCACTTCCCTGGCGAGTGCCGGGGCAGTCAGCACGGCGGCCGGTGTCTCGATCATCACACCGAGATCGAAATGCGCAAATGGCGTGCCTGCGGCGGCCAGTTCCCCGGCGCACTCCTCGATCAGCGCCTTCGTTGCCTGCACCTCGCCGACACCCGAAATCATCGGCAGCATCACCTTGATGTTGCCGTGGACAGCCGCGCGCAGCAGCGCCCGCAGCTGCGGCTTGAAGATATCCGGCCGGTCCAGGCACATGCGGATGCCGCGCCAGCCGAGGAACGGGTTTTCCTCATCGGGAAAGTCGACCCCGGCGATCGGCTTGTCGCCGCCGATGTCGAGCGTCCGCACGATCACCGTGTGCGGCGCAAAGGCCTTGGCGAGGCTGGAATAGGTTTCCGCCTGCAGATCTTCCGACGGCAGGTGGATATGCCGCATGAACAGGAGTTCGGTGCGGAACAGGCCGACGCCCATGGCGCCCGCTTCCTTCGCCGCATCGATTTCCTCGAGCGAACCGATATTGGCGGCAATGTCGATGACCGTGCCGTCGGCGCGCCGGGGCGTAACGTCCTTATAGGCGGTCAGCGCGCGCTTTTCCGCTTCAGCCTTGGCAATGGCCGCCTGAAAACGATCGGCAACGGCCGTATCCGGATCGGCGAAAACCGCGCCGCTGTCGCCGTCGAGCGCAACGGTCCTGGCATCCTTCAAATCGAGCACGGCGCGGCCAAGGCCAAGCACGGCGGGAATGCCATGGGCACGGGCGATGATGGCGACATGCGAGGTGGCGCCGCCATGGCCGCAGATCACCCCGGCGATGCGCTTCAACGGCGCGCGGGCGAGATCCCAGGCGCCGATATCCTCGGCAACCAGGATCGAACCCTCGGCGATGGTGTCAAGGTTGACGTCTTCCTGCCCCAGCAGGGCCAGGCATATCTGCCGCCCGACCGCATTCACATCGTCGGCGCGGGCGTTGAGATAGGGATCGTCCATGGTGGCGAAATCGGAGGCGATCTTCGATGTCGCCCCGATCACTGCCGAAACCGCATCGATCCCGCCTTCGACGATGGCAATCGCCCCGCCGGTCAGTTCGTCGTCATTGGCGATATCCTTCAGCGCCGCGACAATACCGCGGTCACTGTCCGCCAATCCGGCTTCCGACAGCGAGGCGTCCATGCGCTTCTGCACGGTGGCGATGGCCTGCTTCAGGCGCAAAACCTCGTCGGCGATGGCATTGGCCGCCAGCGGGCGGTTCTCATGCTTGATCTCTGCGGGAAAAAACCCGTAGACGGGGCCGACGGCCACGCCTTCGCTTGCAGCGACACCGCGCAGGGCACCATCGGCGGCAGGACCATGCGCAGGCCTGTTCGCGGCGGGCTTCCCGGCATCCGGCTTCGGCGGCTGGACCGCGCCGTCATCTTCGATCCCCGCATGCGGGTTTTCGAGGTAGCCGATCAGCGCCTCGATGGCTTCGATGGCATCGGCACCGGTTGCGCGGACGGTGATTTCCTCGTTTTCCTTAACGCCCAGCAGCATGAGTTTGACCGAACTCTTGGCGCTGACCGACCTGTCATCCTTGACCAGCTCGATATCCGATTCGAAACTCTTGGCGAGTTTGACAAACCGGGTGGCTGGCCGCGCATGCAATCCGTCATGCACCCGCACAATCGTCGAGCGTTCCATGCTTTACTCTCTTTGGTATTTCGTTCTGTTTCGGCCTGTCAGTCCTGAACCCTATCCGATGGTGATGGTCGCACCCACCTTGAGGGTTGAAACCAGTTCGCCGGTATCCACTTCCGATGCACAGATTTCACCGGGACGGTCAACATGATCGGACCCGTTGAATGTGATGACAACATGGCCGATGTCCCGGACTTTCTGCCAGGCATAGTCGCCGATGCCGGTTATCTTGGCCGAGAGATCGCCGATGCGGATCACCGAACCGACCGGCGGCGTTGCTTCCGACGGCGTGCCGTCGACCAGATGCAGGATCGAAACCTCGGCAAGTTCCGGCGGCGCGCCATCGGCAAACAGGATGACAACGCCTCCCTCTGCGAGGTCCGCCACCTCGGGACCCACGGCTGTTACCCGTGTTTTCAAAAGAACTGACATGATGGCGAACCTCTTCTTGTTAATCGGATTTAGAATACGATCAGGCTGACAACCCAGGCGATCAGCACCGAGACGGGACCCATGATCTGGCGGCTGATCAGAACCGCCGGGACACCGATCTCGATCGTCTTGGGCTTGGCTTCACCCAGCGCCAGTCCGACCGGCACGAAATCACAACCAACCTGCGTGTTGTAGGCAAACAGCGCAGGCAGGGCCATTGCGGGCGAAATCGTGCCATTGGCGATCTGCGGGCCGATGATGGCCACGCCGATGACCTGCGCAATCACCGCGCCCGGTCCCAGGATGGGGGACAGGAACGGCAGGCCGCAAATGGCCGAGATGATCAGAAGGCCGACGATGTTGTTGGCAAGCGGACCCATCGGCTGGGCCAGCACATCGCCGATCCCCGTGTAGAGGATGAAGCCGATGAGCATGGTCACGAAGGCCATGAACGGCAGGACGTTGCGGATGACCTGATCGATCGTGCGGCGGCCGGCATTGAAGAAAATGCCGACGACGCGGCCCATGACCCGGCCAACCGAACTGATCAGCCCGATCAGGCCGCCTTCGCCGTTGTCCGATGCCGTATCCGTGCGGCTGGACATGGCAGCGGCCATTTCGGCCGGTGTCGGCGTGGCAGCGGCCCCCGCCACCGTGGCTTCCTGCGATCCGTCGGCAAGCTCGATATTGGCTTCCTTGACGCCGGAGACATAGATGTCCTCGGTGATGAACTGGGCCAGCGGGCCGGACTGGCCGACAGGCGTCAGATTGACGGTTGGAATGCGCTTGCGCGGATAGACGCCGCAGCGTGCGGTACCACCGCAATCGACGACGACAACGCCCATTTCGCCTTCGACCGGCGGCGACTTGAAGCCATCGACGGCTTCACCGCCGGTGAGTTCGGCGATCCGGCGCGCCACGGGATGAATCCCGCCGCCCGTGACGGACACAACCTTGTTGCGCTGCGGTGTCAGCTGGATGGTCAGCGGGCCGCCCCAACCGTTGGAGCCCTTGGATATTTTGACTGGTTTATAGGTCTTCGACATTGTTTTTCTCCCCACCCCTGACTTAAAGCTCGATGCCCTGGCGCCGCGCCATGATGGCGGTGATGCGCTCGGTCAGCATGCCTTTGAGGAGGATGACCACGAGACCGACAATGGCGTACCAGATCGCCACCCGGATGTGATAACCGGCGGGAACAAGACCCTTCTTTTCCAGTTCGAGCAGGGCCACCAGAATGCCGCCCCAGACGAAATACTCGCCGGGATTGATATGCGGGAACAGGCCGAGCGGCGGATGCACATAGGACACGGCAGCGTCATAGAACGCCGGCTTGTGCTTTTCCTCGAGGAACGAGCCGAACGTATAGGCCATCGGATTGGTCAGGAAGAACACGGAGAGCAATGGCAGCACCGTGTAACGGGTCAGGGCGATACGGCCCGCGCCGCGCGCGATGCCATGGACACGCTCTTCGCCGACCAGTTCGGTCAGCGCGTAGAAGGCGGTCATCAGCACGACGAGCGTCGGGATGATACCGGTGACGAAACCGGCAAAGACTTCGCCGCCCTTCTGGAAAATACCGATAAAATATTTACCGGCGCTGGTGAGCCAGCCGAGCTGCTCTTCCTTCTGCACGTTCTGCAGCTTGTTCTTGAATTCCTCGACGGAAATATCGCCGCTGGATTGCGCCAGAACCACGAGGTCATTGCCCGCGTGGTGGATAGCCTGTTTGCCGTGCAGCGCAGCATCCGAGACCATCGACCCTGCCACCGACAGATGGTGCATGGTGACGTCGGCGTGCTGTGCCAACATTGTTAGAATTGACATGTTCCCTCCTCCTTATCGGCCATTTGCTTGGGTACGGCCACCCCCGGGCTTGCCCCTATGCGTTGACTGTCTTGATTCCTGCCAGGCCCGGCCGCTTCGGCTCGGCGCGCGCACGATCGATCTGCTCGATGGCGCGCTCCGCCGCCTTGGCCAGGGCCGGGTCTTCCACGCCGGATAGGAGCGGATCGGCGCGCAGGGCGTTCAGCGTGATTCCCTCGAATTCGGTCCGCCGCGCAAACTTCGCGAAAACCGAACGGCCGCGCATCACCAGGAAGCGCTGCACCACGAGATCCGGCGTCACCACCACGAGAGCGATGACGCCTTTGCCGAAACGTCCGCGCACATTGCCTGCACCGACATATCCGTCATTGTATTTCGACGTAATTCCCTTCATCACATCGCCATAATGGCGCATCTGGTACCAGACGCCCAGCGACTGCAAAGCCCAGAGAACTCCAAGGGCAAGCAATCCCCATTGCCACATCGCCATGTCTTCAACCTCCCATTGTCCAGTCATAAACATATGCTATGCCGGAACGGAAAAATATAGAACATTTGTTTTTTGCAATGTCAATATGTATGATTTCCTGTATCATTGAAAACTTGGCTTCCTGTGCATTGAAGCGTAAGACATTGATGGAACTGATCAGAGAGATACGGCATGGATTTTCTGTTTCGCGATGAGCTGGTGAATACGCCCGACCTGCGCCACCGCCTGCGGCGGCTGCGTTGGTTCCGCATGGCCTTTCGCAAGAATGTCGCGCTGATTGCCGAGCATTATGGCTATCGCTTTGTCATTGACGAAACGAAGCTGACCGCCGCTTTCCTCAACTGGATCGAAACCGTCGAGCAGCAGAAATCCTTCGCCCGCATCGACCGCAAGGACTTCATCATCTTCGCCGCCGGTCTGGTGCTGAAGGAACTCATCACCGAGGCGCCCGCCAAGGTCCAGGGGCATACGCCGCAGACCAATGCCGATGCCACCGAAATGGCCGATATCATCGCCTTCTGGCCGGAAGGGTTTCTCTACACCAACTTCTGCGTCGGCACGATTGCCGCCATCTACGAACAGGAATTCGGCACGGCGCCGCAAATCGCCAGCTGCGCCAACGACCTGCGGACCTGGTGGTCCTACAAGGAAAATGTCACGGAAATGCCGGGCTACGCCGTGGCCTTTCTCGACAAGTTCCTCGGTGCGGAGCCAAACTGGGTCATGCCCAACCTGGCATCCGCCCGCAGCGCCATCCAGCGCGCCCTCGTCGCGTCGAAGGGCGGCAGCCGCCTGACCGCGACTACCCCGCCGACCGGCTGATTTCCCGCAGGATCCGCACGACCTTTTCCCGTTGCTCCAGCTGCGGCATGTGCCCCGTCCCGGCAAAGACATGGACAGCGATCTCGCCGGGCAGGCCTGCGGCATGGGCCGCCGGAATGATCCGGTCCGCCGCCCCGACGATCACCCGGACCGGCATGGCCAACCCGGCAAGGTTTCTGCGGATATCGAAGACCTGCGTGCCATCGGCAAAGAAGCGGTCGGCCACCAGCGTTTGCGCCGCGCGCAACCCCTCGTCCTGCGACTGGGCAAGCGTTGCCTTGACGAAGGACTTGGTGAGGAGGCTCTCGTCCTGCACCAGCAGTTTCATCCAGGCGACGAGACTGGCTTCGGCCCTTGCGCGGACGAACCCCTGCAGGAACGCCCCGTTGATTTCAGGACCGAGTCCGGCTGGCGCGATCAGCGTCAGGGCGCGGATATCGAGGTTGCCGCGCGCCGCGACCTTCGCCGCAATCGCCGCGCCGAAGGAATGCGCCGCCACCACGACCGGCCCCGCATGATGGGCGGCAATCGTCCGCTCCACCAGCGCGGCAATGGAATCAATGTCCGCCGGAATGTCGCGCGGTGATTCGCCATGCCCCGGCAGATCAATGGCCAGGATCGGGCTATCCAGCGTTGTCCCGGCCAGCATCGGCCGCCAGCTGTTGAGATCGGAACCGAAGCCGTGGATCAGCACCAGCGGCGCGAGCGCCGCATCGTTGCCCTGCCGCAACCAGACCGCATGCAGCGGCGCGTCACCGGTCCTGGCCTGCACGGGAACAGCAACAGCCGGTTGAGCCGCCGCCGGCCGCGCCTGCGGAACATTGGCTTCGACATCCCTGCGCTGAATCCGGCCCTTGGGACCGGAGCCCGCAACGGACGTAAGGTCGATCCCGCTTTCCCTTGCGATCCGCCGCGCCAATGGCGTCGCGCGGACACCATCCGCTACGGCAGCCGCTGCGACAGGCAGGGTTTCCGCAACCGCGGCAACCGGCGAGGCAATGGCGGCATCCAGCGGCGCGCTGGAGATGGCGGTCTCCACGACATCCGGCTGGCTTGCCGGTGCGGCATAGGTTTCGCCTTCCGCATAAATCCACGCGACGCACTGGCCAACGGGCACGACGGCGCCTTCCGCGGCCTTGACGTCACGCAGGATGCCGGAGGCCGGCGCATCCACTTCCATGGCGGCCTTGTCGGTCTCGATTTCGAACAGCAGCTGGCCCTTGGAAATGCTGTCGCCTTCCTTGGCGTACCAGCGCGAGATCTGACCGGTCTCCATATCCATGTCGACCTTGGGCAGGATGACTTCGGTAGGCATGAGCTATCGCACCCCCTTCACGAGATCGCGGGCGCTGGCGAGAATGCCCGGCACCTGCGGCACGGTGGCCTTTTCCAGCTCCGGATTATACGGGATCGGTGTTTCCGCCCCGCCCAGCCGCACAATCGGCGCGTCGAGATAATCGAAGGCCTCGCTTTCGGCGATCATGGCGCTGACTTCCGCGCCGACACCGAGGGTTTTCACGCCCTCATAGACGCACATCAGCTTCGACGTCTTCTTGACGCTGGCAATGATCGTGTCCTTGTCCATCGGCCGGACGGTTCTCAGGTCGACGACTTCGACGTTGATCCCTTCCTTTTCCAGCTCCCTGGCCGCTTCCAGCGCCTTGTGCACCATGATGGCCGAAGCAACGATGGTCAGGTCCGTGCCCTCGCGCACAACAGCCGCCTTGCCGATCGGCACGGTGTAATAGCCTTCGGGCACCGGGCCCTTCATCTTGTAGAGCAGCTTGTGCTCGAAGATCATCACCGGGTCCGGATCTTCGATGGCCGCCAGCAGCATGCCCTTGGCATCGTAGGGCGTGGATGGCTGGATGACCTTCAGGCCGGGAACGTGGCCGAGCCAGGCTTCGAGGCTCTGGCTGTGCTGTGCCGCCGCGCCCGTGCCGGAACCGGCGGGAAAGCGCATGACCAGCGGCACCGAAACGGCACCGCCCAGCATGTAGCGGATTTTGGCCGCCTGGTTGACGATCTGCTCCATGGCCAGCGCCGCAAAGTCGGAGAACTGGAATTCGAAGATCGGCCGCATGCCGGTCAGCGCCGCGCCGACGGCAACGCCCGCACCGCCAAGCTCGGAAATCGGCGTGTCCATCACCCGGTCCTCGCCGAAGCGATGCACGAGATCGCCCGTGACCTGGAAGGCGCCGCCATAGACGCCGATATCCTCGCCCATCAGGAACACCCGGTCATCGGCCTCCATGGCAAGCGCCATGGCTTCCTGGATAGCCTGCGAATAGCTCAGCTCGCGGATTGTCTCATTCATCTGGAAAGTCTTTCAGTCCGTGTACACGTCGCGCGTGAGATTGTTCAGATCGGGAGATGGGCTGTTCCTGGCAAATTCGATCGCCTCGGCGATCTCCTTCTCCACATCCGCGCGGATGGCTTCGATATCCCCATCGGTGACGAAGCCGAATTCCTTCAGCTGGGTCTCGAACAGGTCGATGGGATCACGGTTGGCAATCCAGTCCTCGATCTCTTCCTTGGTGCGGTAGCGGTTGCGGTCGCTCTTGGAATGGCCGCGATGGCGATAGGTCTTGCACTCGATCAGCGTCGGGCCCTCGCCGCGCCGCGCCCGCTCGACAGCCTCGTTGGAAGCCTCGGCGACATCCGACAGGTTGTTGCCGTCGACGATCACGCCCGGCATGTTGTAGCCGGCGGCGCGATCCGCCACGTTCGGCACCGCCGTCGACCGCTTGGTCGAGGTGGACATGCCGTAGCCATTGTTCTCGCAGACGAAAACCACCGGCAGTTTCCAGATCGCGGCAATATTCAGCGCCTCGTGAAAGGCGCCTTCATTGTTGGCGCCGTCACCGAAATAGGAAATGACGACCTTGCCGTTCTTCTGCTTCTTGGCGGAAAGCGCGGCACCCACGGCAATCGGTATGCCGCCGCCGACAATGCCGTTCGCGCCGAGATTGCCCTTGGACACATCGGCGATGTGCATGGAGCCGCCGCGGCCCTTGCAATAGCCGGTTTCCTTGCCGAAGAACTCGGCAAACATTTTTGACACTTCCGCGCCCTTGGCAATGCAATGGCCGTGACCGCGATGCGTCGAGGTGATCATGTCATTGTCGTGCAGCGGCATGGATATGCCGACGGCGCTGGCTTCCTGCCCGATGGACAGGTGCATCGTGCCGTGGATGAGCCCGCGCGTGTAGGATTCTTCCGCGCCCTCTTCGAAGCGGCGGATGAGATACATCTTGCGCAGGGCTTCCTTCAGCTGCTCCGGAGAATAGTGCCGGAACGCGAAAGGAAGATTGCTGCCATCGTCCTTGAATTTGGCGTTTGTGGCGGGAGCCATGCTTGGCACTCCTTAGCTGTTTGCCCTGAATTCTGGTTGCCGGACGTCACGCGCCATAGACGAGCTTGTCCTGCCGCTGTCTGAGCTCGACGATCTTCGAGCCGGGGATGGGGGCGGCATTGGCGCTGGTGATGAGTGCGCCCTTGGCGATGGGCGCCGTCACCGTGCCGCCCTGCAGCAGGCCGCAGGGAATGGCTCCGGCGGCGCGCGCCTCCGGCGCCGTCATGATCCAGGCGCGGTAGCAGTATTCGCCGATCGCATCGAGCGTGTCGCCGACCTTCAGGTCCTTTTTCGCCACCGCGCAGACTTCCGCCACCGGTTTCGCCAGCGGCACCATGTCCGCCTTGCCGTAGAGCACGACGCGCGCGCAGGTCAGCGGCACTTCCAGCGAGGTCAGGTGATAGGGCCGGTGGAAGGTGAAATAGGGGCCCTTGCCCATCTTCAGATCCTCCATCCGCTCCGAAATGCGCGGATGCGACATGTCGGCAACCACGAACACGCCCGGCGCCACGCCCTTGCCGATGGAATAGTCGACCACACCGACGCGCGACAACAGCCCGCCATCCCTCTGCGGGATCAGCGTCTTGTTGAGCTGGTCCAGCGTGGCGGCGGGGCCATGCATGCCCGCCTTGTCGGGCACCAGCCCCGTGGCATTGGCGATCGCCGCCATTTCCACCATGGTCTTCGAGCCGTCGACGAATTCCACCAGCATGCGCACATTCATGTGGCGCCGCGCCGCCTCTTCCGC
>Ga0310690_10000183_pt1 | contig 149378 bp, 101 predicted proteins | sample AusTroGonzalo_MG_2_FD_207661 | JGI IMG/M metagenome (GOLD analysis project Ga0310690, IMG submission 207661) | Bovine rumen microbial communities from tropical cattle in Woodstock, Queensland, Australia - Gonzalo_04 (v2) (version 2) | ecosystem: Host-associated > Mammals > Digestive system >...
GAAGAAGGTGCCGGGCCTTCATTTGCATTATTACTACAGCCATACACGCTGCCCAAGATGTGGCCGCCGCGCACGTTCACGGTCTTCAGGTTGCCGTGGCCGGTGTAAAGCGTCGGTGGCGTAGTCGTACCGTCCGCGTCGGGGATGGTGTTACTGCCGCCAAAGACCGAGCCGTTGATGGTGCCGTTGTTGACATTGACGATTCTCGCGCCTTCCACGATGCCGCTGTCGCCGCCGCCGAAGACGTGGCGTGCGATGGTACCGCCGTTGATGTTGGCACGAGCAATGCCCTTCACACGGCCGGCATTGGGAACGTAATGGCCAGTGTAACTTGGGTCGGGGTTAATGTCGGTGTCGGCACCACGACCGCCACCATACACGTTGCCTTGCAGGTTGTTGGCAGCCGAGCCCACGGTGCCTCCGTCAATGTTCACAGTGGCGTCCTGCAACACCCAGCCGTTCTCACTGCCGCCATACACCGATCCTTTCACCGTGGCAGTGCCTCCGATGGTGACAGCAGTACTTCTCACCTCGCCCAAACGGCTATGGTCGTAACCTACTTGTGACGAATTGGCTTGGCCCTTGCCGCCACCGAACACTTGGCCGGACGAAATGCTTGAGGCTCCCGTGCCGATGGTGCCGTTGCTCACGTTGACTGTGATGTTTCCATGGTTAACATCGTCCACTGGGTTGCCATCCACATCCACACCGGTGAGGCCTTGGCGGCCGCCGCCGAAGATGTTGCCCTTCAAGGTGCCGCCCGTCATGATGACATCGATGTTGCCACCCACACGGCCTGCGGTGAGGCTGCTTTCGTGGTAGTTGCGGCCGCCGCCGAAGATGTTGCCGTCCCAGGTTGTGGTGCCGTCAGTGCCGATGGTGCCGTCGGTGAGTGTCACCGAGGCACTGCCCAACACGTGGCCGTCGGAGCCGCCACCGAAGAGGCTACCCCAAACGCGGTTTTTGTGCGTACCGTCGTCCTGATCCATTTCCACCACAACCGATGAGGTGTTCGAATTGGCATAGGGACGGTAATCGCTACCTTGTCCGCCGCCCTCAGGACCGCCATAGACATAGCCATTCAGTCCGGTCATATCCAAGGGACCTACCTGGCCACCCGTCATGTTGACCGAGCTGGCGCCCTTCACCATAGTGCCGTCTTTCACCCAGCCCACACTAGCGATTTCGCCGCCGCCGAAGACGTTCTCCAGCACCTGGCCGCCGCTGAGGTTGACCCTGGTGTCGCCATAGACGCGGCCTGCGAGATAGACTGCCGCCTTAGTGGAGTCGTTGACAGCACTCAAGTCTTCATAGCCCTGGCCGCCGCCATACACGCTGCCATAGTGGAACAAATCAGTGCCAGGCGTGGTGCCGTAGGCCGTGCCGATGGTGCCGCCTTGGATATAGACCGTGGCGTTGTTACGCACCGAGCCGATTTGTCCGCCGCCATACACCGAGGCCTTGACGACCGCTGAGCTTTGGATGTATACTTTAGTTTGCTTGACACGGGCCGCCGAAGGCCAGATGCTTCCAGGAGCATCGCTGAAGATACCTCTACCACCGCCAAACACGTTGCCGCCGATGGTGGTGGGATTAGCTTGGCTGGCCGACTCATTATTATTACCGATGCGGCCGCCGCTAATGGTCACCGTAGTATAGCCATAGGTGTGGCTGCCATCATCTTCCCTCATCTTGCCGTAATAGTCAGAATTGGGGGTGATGCCGTCTGGGAGGAACTCATCCACGAGATAGGTACCCACCGAGCCACGGTTGCCGCCGCCATAGACGTTGGCAAGCACCTTGCCGCCCAAAACGTTAAGGGTAACATTGCCGCCCACCGAGCCTGCGGTAAGGGCTTCGGCAGTGGTGCCTCGACCTGCGCCGAAGACGTTACCGTCGGCCCTGGTTGTGCCCGAGCAGCCGATGACAGTGGGGTTGTTCGTGCCATTGGTCTCGCTGATGTTCATCGTAACGTCGCTCATGACGTGACCATCCTCGCCGCCGCCAAAGAGGCAACCGTAGATCTTGCCACCCGTCAAAGTGATGTTGGTCTTATTAACGTTGGTCCAGGTGTTGAATTGGGGGCGCGGGTCGCCCTTGCCGGAGCCATAGACATAGCCTGGGATGGGAAGCGCCGTAATTTGCGCGTTGGTGCGCGGCACACCCACGGTGCCACCTTGCATCACGACGGTAGCCGTGCCGCCCGACAACCATTCCTCGCCGTGAATCGTAGGATTGGTCTGGTACAATCCCACGTCAACGGTCTCGCAGCCGCCATACACACAGGAGAGAATATGACCGCCGGTGATGGTCACGGTGGAGTTGCCATACACCTTGCCCGACTCGCGGTTCCAAACGCACTCGTACTTTCCAGAACTGGGAGAAGTTTCCTTGATATATGGCAGGAAGCCAGAGCCGCCACCAAACACGTTGCCATACCAGGTCTTGCCATCGGTGGGTTTATAAGTATAGTCATCAGGATAAACACCTGTGCCAGTGATGCCTTTATAAATTTCCACGAGGTCGAAGGGATAGAGTGTGTTTGCGTCATACTCCCAGTGGTTGGTGGGCTTCAAAGCGTTTCCGTCATTGATTGTGGTGGTGCTCGCATCGACGAACTGATCGTCGCCGTATGGGTCGATATCCGCCGTGCTACTGTCGCCGGCGCCGATTTGTCCGCCCGCGATGTTCACCACGGTGTTGCCCATGACGTGACCGCAAGCCGAGCCGCCATACACCGAGCTCTTCACCCAAGGCTTAACCGTTGTGGACTGGTCCTCGACGGTCACTGTGGTGGAGCCCACCGTGGCCATGAGGTCGAGGAGATACTTGCTGTAATCACGACCATCGATGATGCAATCGATACCACCTGCATAGGTCGTGGGATCCACCGAGAGGCCCTTGCCGCCGCCGAACACGTTGCCAGTGGGGTTGGTGGCAGGGTTGTATCTGGTAGCAGGATCGGAACCGCCGACCAATTGGTAGCTCATCTCCATCCTGTCCAAACCGATGGTGCCGCCCTTGACGGTGACCTCAGTTTCGCCATCTGATATCAATTGGATATCCTCAATGTTTCCTCCGTTTACAGTCCAAGAGTAATGGCCCACGTTGCCCACCTCGCCGCCGCCGTAGACGGAGTTGAGAATGCGGGTGGGAACGCTGCTGCTGGTCTGCGAGATTTCCACCTCGGTATTTTTCACCAAGGCGATGAGCAACGGCGATGCTGCGGGATGTCCTGTGATGCCCACCATGGTGCCCTTGCCGGCGCCATACACCTCGCCGATGGGACGTGAGGTGAAGGTGGACACGAGGGGCTTGTAGCCCACGGTACCGCCTTTCACCTTGACGGTGGTCTTGCCGTGGTCGCCAGTCGTCGCGTCATTAGCACGCATGGTCATGCCATCGATGCCGGTGCCTACCGTAGCGTGACGGCCGCCGCCGAAGATGGCGCCGTAGATATAGCCGCCGTTCATCTCGACTTCGGGGTTGCCCGCCACACGACCTGGGGCATAGTTCTTCTTGAGGAAGTTGCGTCCGCCGCCGAAGATATTGCCGCCGTAGTCAGTGATGGTGTTCCCACCTGAATCGTAAGTACCGATAATGCCGCCATTGAGGACAACCTTGGTGTTGCCAAGCACGTGGCAATCGGAGCCACCGCCGTAGATGGAGCCGTAGATACGGCCGTCGGTGGTCGCCCAACCTGCCTCGGGATTATCGTCATTGGGGTTTTCGTATGTAAGGTTGACCGTGACCTCCGTGCTGTTGATGTTACAGTATTTGTTGTAGCGGTAAGGGATGGGGTCTTCGCCTATGCCCTTGCCGCCGCCATAGACGTAGGCATTCAGGCCGGTGCCGTCCATGGGGCCGATTTTGGCTGTGCCGGTGATGCTGACCGTGGCCTTGCCTGTGTTGGCCTTAGGCGCAAAGTCGATGAGGTTGCTGCTGCCATCCAACACATTCGTCCACTCGCCCACGCTAGCCATATCACCGCCACCGAATACGTTGCCACAAACTATGCCACCCGTGATGGCTACATTCGTGTTGCCGTAAACACGTCCAGCAAGGCGGTTGATGGAGTCGGTCTGCTGTTCAGTAGGACTGACGATGAAGGAATAGCTATCCGCACCATAGCTGCCGCCAAAGACGCTGCCGAAGCTGTAGGTGCCTGTGCCGCTAGGCGAAAGTTTCGATGTCAGGCCTGTCTGTCCGATGGTACCGCCCGAAATCTCCACCTTGGTATCGCCCCAGACTGCGCCTCGCGCAGAGCCGCCAAAGACACAACTTTTGATGGTGGGTGTGCCGCTAATGTTGACCCTCGTGGTTCGGCAGTGTCCCTGTTCAGTGCCTTCAACGTAGCCATGCGGTGTCTCAATATTAAGCTCACCCTGGCCACCGCCATACACGTTGCCCGTGCTGGTGTGGCTGATCATCGTCGCATTATTGATGGTTTCATACCAGGTCTTTGTGGGTGATGCGGTATAATCAATCACGAACTCTTTCGCCGTACCAATGGTCGGAGAGCCTGTGATGGTCACCGTGGTAAGACCTGTGCCTTTAGAGTACTGGTCGGTGTAATTGTTCCAATGGCCGACATTCGCCCTTTGGCCGCCGCCGAAGACGGAGCCATAAATGGTAGGACTGCCGCTGATGCTGACGTTGGCCTTGGCCGCACGACCATAGTCGTCTTCTCTGTAGTCGGCAGTGTTACCTCGTCCACCGCCATAGACGTTACCCACTTGTTGGTTGCACGTCAGCAAGTCAAGGCCATCGTTGACGGCATTGCCTATGGTGCCACCGCTGAGCGAAACCGAGGTATTGCCGTGATTGATGGAATCGTATACATTACCAGTGATAAAGGCCCAAAAACCGTTCTGCGAATAGTTTTCCTCGCCCTTCTCACCCACGCCAGTGAGGGCAATCATGCCGCCACCATAGAGGTTGCCCAAGACAGTGCCGCTCGACATCGTCACACTGGCATTGCCACCCACACGGCCACAGTCGAAGTTGGGATGGGCCGGGATTTCCGGATTGGAGCCTGAGGCGTCAACCTTTGGATAGGGGTCGTAGTTGGTATCGTCGCCCCTACCGCCGCCAAACACGTGGCCGTCGTAGCCCGAGAAGCCCGTGCTGCCGATGACGATGGTTTTTCCAGTCGCTTCAGCGATGCTCACCTCAGCATCGCCCAACACATGGCCCATCTCGGCACCGCCGAACACGGAGCCGTAGATGGTGCCGCCCGTGATTTGCACGTCGGTGGAAGCCACATTGGTAGTGCCGTTGAGAATGCGTCGCGGGTCGCCGGCGCCGCCACCGAAGACGTTGCTGGTGGTGGGCTGCAAGGCGATTTGTGCGGCATCACGCGGCACGCCAACGGTGCCGCCGCTGATTTTCACGGTGGCCTTGCCGCCCACGTCGGTGGACTCGTTGGCGCCATACACGTTGTTGAGGATGTGGCCGCCCTCGATGTTCACCTCGGTGTCGCCCCAAACCTTGCCCGAGAGCGGGTTCCAGTGGGATTGGTAGTTGCTCGGATTATCTCCCGTAACATACGGGAACCAGCCCGAGCCGCCGCCAAACACATTGCCGAACCATGACCGGCCATCCTTAGGCGTGTTGTCATTGCTCAAATATGCCGGGTCGAAGGGCGTGTAAGGTGATTCGTATGGCCAGTGGGCCGTTGTGTACCAGGTGGTCGAAGATGGGTTGGCGAATTGATCATCAGTGTACAACACATCCGCCGAACCGTTGTCGCCTGCGCCGATTTGTCCGCCCTTGATGGTCACCTTGGTGTCGCCTCTCACGTGGCCGCTCTCGGAGCCGCCAAATACGGAGGCTTTCACCCAAGCCGTGCCACTGATTTCCACCTCAGTGCTTTGCACCGTGGCGATGAGGTCAAGGAGGCTCATGGTACTGGTAGCGCTTTCTTTAACATCAGGATAGCTAGCGGGGTTGTCTGACCAGCCTTCGCCGCCGCCATACACGTAACCGAGGTCGTCGTTGTACTTGAGCCAGGGGCTGCCTGTCGAAACGGTTTGAGCTCTCATCTGGGAATAGTCGTCGCCGATAATGCCGCCGCTGATCTTGACCGTGGCCTTGCCTTCCGTAACCGCAATGTTGGAAATGTTGCCGCTTCCGTCCTTGGTCAAGGTGTACTTGCCCACGCTGGCCAACTCGCCGCCACCCAACACGATGCCGTAGACATGGGTGTTGTTGCCCAAGGTGTTTGAGATTTCAACCTCAGTGTTCTTGGTCAAACCCAAGAGCAAGGACTTTTCCGCATCATTTTGATCGGGATGATCAGTATCAAGGTAGCCCTTGCCGCCGCCATAGATGTTACCCATGCTGAAGTTGGTAAAGGTCTCGATTTGGGCCGTGTTGCCCACCGTGCCTCCCTTCACCATGACCTTGGCTTTGCCGTGGTTGTCACCGCTTTGCATGACGCCGTTTTCGTCAACACCCGTGAGGGCGAGGCGACCACCGCCGTAGATGTTACCTAGGACGGTTCCAGCTCTCATATCCACCGTGGTGTTGCCTTCCACGCGACCATCGGTAAAGCTGTTTTCAGCGCCTTGGCCGCCGCCAAAGATGTTGCCGTCCGTGCCAGTCATGCCCGTCGTGCCGACGGTGCCGCTGAACAGATTCACGCGGGTATTGCCCGTGACAGCACCCAAGGAGCCGCCACCGTAAACCTCACCAGCAACTTGGACATGGCGATTGGCAGCATCAGGAACAGTGTAGGTTGAAGGAATGCCTGTCATGGAGGCGTCATAGCCAATGTTAACCACAGGATTGGCCGCAACGGTAGACCCGCTACCCAAGGAGCCGCCGAAGACATTGCCTCGGATGTAGCCCGGGGTCAGGTGGCCTGTGATCGTAGACTCTTTGATATTCACCACATTGATGACGGGGCTATTCTCCGTGAGGCCCACAGGCACATAACTTGCCTGATTGCCTGCGCCGTAGATGTTGGTGATGTCGAGCGGACAATCGGGATTATTAGGAGCTTCATCAATCACATTGACGATGATTTGACCTTCAACATTGCCGCTTTCACTGCAGCCACCGAACACGTTTGTAACGATACCGCCATAGAGGTTAACCGTAACATTACCGCCTGTGCCATAGAGGCCTGTATGCGCAAGCAAGTAATCATGGAGTGCTTGAGGATAATTCTGGGGATTTGTAGTCCAATTGTAATCGGCTGCAGGATACTTCTTGACATAGCCTGCCTTCGCGCCGCCATAGAGGTTGGTGGTGGTGCCGCCATGCACATTGACGGTGACGTTGCCCCAATGGATACCTTCGTTGTTGGCACCATAGAAGTTGATTTGGGGGGCATCGCCGCATTCGATCTCGGATACAATGTCGCCCATGGAGGGAGCCGCATTGTTGCCGCCGAACACATCATAGATGAAGTCGTCGCAAGTGCCAGCGTTACTGTGGGTGATCTCCAAATTGACGTCGTTAATGACACCCTCATGGTTGCAGCCGCCATACACTTCCTGAATCACACCAGCATTGATTGTGGTCGTGGCCGTGCCATTGGTGTTGGAAGGTGTCCCAGTGCCATTACCACCGCCAAAGACGCGATAAATGCGTCCACCATCCACAATGACATTGGAATTGGCAGAGTTGGTTGAAGAGCCGATGTCGGCTGCGTTACTGCCGCCATAAAGGTCCCTGATGGTGTTTTCACAGGCGTAAACATGCACCGTGGTGCTTCTGGGTACTGTTCTCGAAGGCGCTTGATTGGGGATAAAGCTTGCCCTGTTGCCGCCACCGAACACTTCCTTGAGGGCGTATTGTTGTGCTGTCGTATAAGGAGTGGTTCCAGCGGCATTGGCCAACAGCAGTTCAGGCGTCCAACCTCCTTCAGGCGTTGCAGGAGCCTGGTTCGCAGTGGTATGTTTCGTATGGTAAACATGCACTTCCACATCGCCCAGAGGCGTACCACTGCGGTTGTTGGCACCGAAGACGCTGCCGAGGATGGTGGTACCAACGCTGTTGTCACCCACTTGTCCCGCATTGCCGATGTACAGCTTCGTGGTGCTGGTGGTTGCGTTATCGTCTGTTCCCACATAGGCGAAGGCTGCGCCGCCATACACATCGCCTTGGATGGTGCCGCCGAGCACTTCCAAAACCGAGCTGCCATACACACGGCCAGCTACCATCTTGGCGGTAGTGTTAACACCATTAACAGTAATTTCATGGTCGCTTTCATTCGGATCATCGCTACCATAGCCGGCGCCATAAACGCCACCGAAGTAGTATTGGTCAATACCTGTTTGGTTTACCTGGGAGCCGATGATGGCCGTGCCGCCACTGATGGTCACATGCGTGTCTCCATCCGTCGTGCCTTGCTCGGAACCGCCAAACACCTCACTCATGATGTTGCCGCCAGAAATGGTGACGGTAGCCGTCTTGGAACGACCCATGGATGGCCAGTTGTTGGGTTGAGTATTCCAGTTCGTAAAGTCAACATCGCCTTGGCAGCCGCCAAACACGTTGCCGGTGCAAGTATGAAGAATCGTGCCGTCTTCGTTGTACATGGTCCATTGGCCAGGGTTGGAGTTGGAGCCACCGCTATTAGGCTTATCGTAGGTCAATTCCGCTGCTGTGCCGATGGTGCCGCCACTGATGGTGACGGTGCTTTCGCCAGTACCAGTTTCGAATATGTTTGTGGAGGAGTTCAAATAGCCGATACTTGCCATCTCGCCACCGCCGAACACGGAGCCACGGATGGCGGGGCTGCCGGAGACGGTAACCTCAGTGTTGGTGACACGGCCGGCATTTATGTTTTGATAGGCTTCCACGTCGCCACGGCCGCCGCCGAAGATGTCGCCCACACTGAAGTTGCTGGCCAACAGCTGCGCAGCAGTGGCATTACCAACCGAAGCGGAGCCGCTGACGCTGACCGTGGCCTTGCCTTGGCTGGCGCTGATGAATTCGCCATTATGGTTGATGCCGGTAACGCCGAGACGACCGCCGCCATATACGCTGCCTTGGATATGGCCTGCCGTCATGGTGACGTTGGTATTGCCGGCCACACGGCCTGCCGTGGAGCTGCCAACAACGCCCATGCCGCCACCGAAAACATTACCATCCCACGAAGTGATGCCATAAGTGCCGATATTTCCGCCGCCCACATTGACATGGGTAGTGCCTACCACGTGGGCAATGGCACCGCCACCGTAAATCGAACCGTAAACTGTGGGAGTGCCAGAAGTCGTGATGGTGGTATTGTTGACGTTGCAATAGGTCTTGTAATCGGTAAGGGTTCCAGTCGACACGCCCTTGCCGCCGCCAAACACGTTGCCGCCCAGGGTTTGCGTTAAAGGATTGTTGGGGTCGTAAGTGGCATAGTCGGTTGTGTTGCCAATGGTGCCGCCGCTGACGGTGATGTAGGTATCACCCGTTCCATCATCGCAAGTGAGGCCACTGGAGGTATTGTAGGTGCCCACCGAGGCCTTTTCGCCGCCGCCATACACATTGCACCCGATGGTGGCCGTGCCGCTGATGTTCACCGTGTCGTTGCCGAACACGTAACCGGCAAACGCTGCGGGAATCACACCTGAGGCTGGGGTAAGTTCCTCACTACCATAGCCGCCGCCGAAGACGTTGCGCCTGATGGTGCCACCGCTAACGACGACATGGGAGTTGCCCGAGAGTGTTTCAGTATGCTTGGCCACCGTGCCCAACTCGCCGCCGCCATACACATCACCCTTGATGAGGGTTGACGAGCCGCTGATGTTCACCTTGGTGTGCTTCGCTATGGCTTGTTGGTACCAATTCGGGTTGACCGTCGAGCCATCAAGCTTTTCGATACGGCCCATGCAGCCGCCAAACACGTTGCCGCCCTTGGTGTGGGCCACATTGTCTTCTTTGTCGTTGCCGATGGTGCCGCCCGTGATGTTGATGGTGATGTAGCCGTGTTTATCGGTACCATCATCGGTCATCAGATGGCCGTAATTGCTGGTGTTACTCGCAGGCACAAGGTAGGTGCCCACAGCCGCCAGACGGCCGCCACCATAAATGGAACCGAGCATGGTACCACCCGAGATGTTCAGCTTGACATTGCCTCTCACCACGCCTGCGGTGAGGGCTTCGCCCGTGAAGCCACGACCGCCGCCGAACACGTTGCCGTCCACATAGGAAAGGCCCGTGGTGCCGATGATGGCACCGGTTTTCACATACACCGTTGCGTCGTAGAAGGTGTGACCGTCCTCGCCACCACCGAAAATGGAACCGTAAATGATACCACCACTGACTTCGACATCGGCTTTCTTCACGTTGGTCCAAGTGTTGAAGGCAGTGCTCGGTTTACCCTTGCCTGCGCCGAAGAGGTAGCAGGTGACGGGGTGCAGCTCAATTTGGTTAAAGGTGCGCGGTACGCCCAAGGTGCCGCCACTCATGGTGACGGAGGCTTCGCCGCCCGAAACCCATGTGCCACCGTTGCTGTCGTCGTAGGTATAGTGGCCCAAATCGGCGACCTCGGAACCGCCATACACGGAAGTGAGGATGTGGCCGCCAGTGATCTCCACCGTGGCGTTGCCATAGACCTTGCCCGCCTCACGGTTCCAGAAGGCCTGATATTCAGAGCCAACCAGCTTATAGTAAGGATAATATCCCGAGCCGCCGCCAAACACGTTGCCGAACCAGGTCCGGCCATCGGTAGGCTTGGAATTGGAGTGATTCGTCTGATCTGTGTCGGTCTTGAGGGCAATCGGGTCGAAAGGACGGTTGGTGTTCTTGTCATACTCCCAAGAATGGCATTCGGCCAAGGCAAATTCAGCCTTCACGTCGCCAGTCGTCGCATCGAATGCGTTCGTCGTGGTAAGCGGGTTGAAGAGTTGGCCTGCAGTGCTACCTTCTTCGTATTTGGGTTTGTCGTCACCGCTGGGATTGTAGCCCGCGCCGATTTGTCCGCCGCTGACGGTCACCGAAGTATTGCCTAACACGTGGCCGCTATAGGCACCGCCATACACCGAGCCTTTCACCCAAGCCGTGCTACTGATGGTCACCTCGGTAGTGTTCACCGTGGCCATCAAGTCTAAGAGCGACTTGTTGTTATGAATGCCAGGCGAACCCGATGAGGGGTTGATGGTCTCATAATCGGCAGGGTCTTCCACCCTACCCTCGCCGCCGCCGAACACGTGGCCGCGGTCGTCGTTGTATTTGAGTTTGTAGTTGCCGTCGTTTTCGTATGAGGCCAAGTCCCAGCGCATTCGCGTACGATTGGGGCCGATGATGCCGCCGCTCACGGTAACCTTGGCCAAGCCGTTGTCTCTCAGTGCAATGTCGCCAATGGCTTCATCAGAAGGTGGCGTTACTCCCGTATAATCGCCCATCTTCCATTCATAGTTGCCCACGTTGGCCACCTCGCCGCCGCCATAGACAGAGCCGAGGATTTGGGGGCTCGGAATCGAGGTTCCACCGATGGAGTCGCCAACGAAGATTTCCGTGTTTTTGGACAAGGCGAGAAGCAGTGCAGAGGCTTTGGGGTGGCCTGTGACATTGAGGCCTTCCATGGTTCCCTTGCCGCCGCCATAGACGTCGCCCGTGGCATAATCGATGGAGGTCTCAATCTTGTTGGGATTGCCAACGATACCGCCAAGCACCCTGACTTTGATATTGCCGTGGTTGCCATCCAGCATGGCCGTGTATTTGTTTTCACTATCTTTATAATAGCCCATATAGCCGCTACCCGTCAAGGCCTGACGACCACCGCCGTAGATGCAGCCATAGATATTGCCGCCGCACATCAGCACATTGACGTTGCCACGCACACGGCCTGCGGTATAGTTCTTCCTTGCATAGTTACGTCCACCGCCGAAGATGTTGCCGTCATAGCCCGTGGTGCCTTTAGTGCCCAAGTAGCCGCTCTTGTAGACCACCTTGGTGTTGCCCAACACGTGGCCGTCTTCGGAGCCGCCGAACACGGAGCCCCAGATACGGTTGTTGACACTATCAGTGGAAGCGGTGGGCATGGGGATGTTCACGATGACTTCGGTATAGTTGACGTCGGCGATTCCCTGGTAGAGGCCAGTTGGGTCGTCGCCGATGCCCTTGCCGCCGCCAAATACGTAGCCGTCCTCGCCGTTCAAGCCCACGGGGATGTTGGGTGAGGTGCTCGGTGCCGGACCCACCTGGCCACCGGTGACGGTCACCGTGGCCTTGCCGGTAATGTGATCGCTTGCGTCGAGTGCGGGTTCGTAGTCGAGGTTATCGCCGCTGCCAATAGCATTACGCAAGCCCACGCTGGCCATCTTGCCGCCACCATACACGTTGTAATAGACATGGCCGCCGCTAATGGTGACATCGGTGTTGCCTTTCACGCGCGCTGCCTCTTCAAATCCAGAGGCCATGTCGCCCATGCCGCCGCCATACACCGAACCGTTGCCGCAATCGGGCTGACCGAGGTGGACGTAGGCAGTGTTACCTGCATTGTAACCGACGATGCCGACTTGACCGCCTGAGACGGTCACTTTGGTGTCGGTAAGCACTTGACCCATGGCACCGCCGCCATACACATCGCCGGGAACGGTGCCCTCAGTGAGGTTGACCTCGGTGCTACCAGTGAAGGCGTAGGTCGCCAACATGGAAACAGTCTTGGTGCCACGACCGCCGCCGAACACGTAGCCGCCGTAGTCGTAGTTCCTGAAATCAGCGAAATTCCCGTCCGCCTTGCCGATATTGTTGTTGACGGTGACGGTAGCCTTGCCTTCCACTTTGGCCAAGCTGCCGCCGCCATACACGAGGCGATGGATCAAGCCGCCATTGATGGTCACGTTGGTGCCTTCCAACACCGAGCCGGCAATGGGGCTGTAATTCCCATCTTTCTGGCTGATGCCCGAACCGCCGCCGTAGACGTTGCCACGGGTGGTCCAGTTCTCATTGGTGATAACGTCGGTGCCTACCGTGTTCGCGGCAGTAGTGGGATCCACATATTCCACGCCGATTTTGCCGCCATTGATGGTGACGTTGGTGCTGCGCCGCACATGGCCGTCCTGGGCACCGCCGTACACCGAGCCGTAGAGACGCGGTGTAGTGAGGGAACCAGAGCCGTCCTCACCTATCTTAACGAAGGTGTTGTTGACGAAACCGAAGAGGTCGTCAGTGTTGGTTGTACCTGACACGACCTGTCCGCGGGCGCCGCCGAAGACCGAGCCGTAAGGGATGTTGTCCTTAATCACATCGTCGGGGTTGGTGGGCTTAAGATAGCCCAGCTGGCCGCCCGTGATGGTGACATAGGTACGTCCGCTGTTTTCGGCGGGGTCCGTGCCCAAGGTACCAACCGTTTCGCCAAGATCGATGTAGTTGCCCTTACCCACAGAGGCGAGGTTGCCGCCGCCGAAGACGCTGCGCACCACATAACCGCCTTCGATGTCGATTTGGGTATCACCGTACACCTTGCCTGCGGTGGGGACATAGGCGCTGCTGTATTTGCCCTTACCTTTGCCGCCGCCATACATGGCGTGGCCGACGAGGCCCTCGGTGAGGACAATCCATGTGTTTTCATCGACATGGCCGTCCTCAGCGCCACCATACACGGCACCCGAGATACAGGCTCGATTCGCATTGGTTAATGCAATCCAATTCGACCATTCGTAATAGAAGCCCGTGGCATAGCCAATTTTATCGTTTAGGAGGCCTGGGTCGACGGTAGTCGGCTTGTAGTTGGTCGGATTTGTCGGATCCGAGGACAGTGTGGGGATATTGATGGTAATCTTGGTAGTCTTAACATTGCCCATGTGGGCCGCCAAGTATTTGGGGCCCACCTTGCCCTTGGAGCCGCCATAAATGTCGCCGTTGTCCTGGCAAGCGTCTTTAAGGGCTGCGTCGTGGCCAGTTGTTTCATGATCATAAGAAACATAACCATTACCATCATCAAGATCAATCATAGGAACGTTAGATGCGTTCCACGGGCCGAAGAAGTCCTTGCCCGTCATGCCGATACGACCGCCCGTGACTTGGATTTCAGCCTTGCCGGTATTGGCGGCGTAGGTGAATGCGAAAGGCCAGCTGAGGTCATAACCCGTCGTGGCATTGTGCTTGATGGAGTCGGTGATGCGGCCCACGCTGGCCAACTCGCCGCCGCCGTAGATGCACTTCTTGATCCAGCCACCGCTGACGGAGATGTTGGTGTTGCCGAACACGCGGGCTGCCATCTGCATGGGCGTGACGGTATGCGTAGGATCGACCTGTGCCAACTTGGTGGTGTTGTCGCTACCGAAACCGCCGCCATACACGTTGCGCCAAATAGTGCCACCATAGATGTTAACGTGGGTATCGTGATCGTCTGTAGTGTTGGTACTTTCACCACCCACGGTACCTAGCTCACAGCCACCAAACACATTGCCCTTGATGACCGTGGATTTCCCTTCTTTCTCACTGATATTGAGGGTGGTGTTCTTCACACGGCCTTGGAGATGCCATTGATTGTCAGTGCTGCCATCGGGCTTTTCAAGACGGCCCATGCCGCCGGCAAAGACGTTGCCGCCCGTGGTGTGTTCTTTGTAAGGTATATGCAATTTCGACTCATAGTCGTTACCGATGGTGATGTTGCTTTTTTGGTTGCTGCCACCGATGTTGACTACAACGTGGCCGTGGGTTTCCGTTGGTCCGTTATCTGGCATCATCTTGCCGTAGTTGCCATTGTTTTCTGCCACGAGGTAGGTGCCCACCGAGGCCAAACGGCCGCCTCCATAGATGGAGCCGAGCATGGTGCCGCCGTCGATGTTCAACTCGACATCGCCGCCCACCACGCCTGCGGTGAGGGCCAAGCCCAAGAAACCACGACCGCCGCCGAACACGTTGCCGTCCACGTAGGAATAGCCCCATGTGCCGATGAAAGGTGACTTGCCTTCGTCTTTACCGATGTTCACTATGGCATCGCCGCGCACGTGGCCGTCCTCGCCACCGCCGAAGACGGAGCCGAAGATGGTGCCACCCGTGACATTCACTTCCACCTCATTCACGTTGGACCATTGGTTGAATGCAGTGCGCGGGTCACCCATGCTTCCTCCGAAGAGGTAGCAGGTGACAGGATGTTCCGCAATTTGCGTCAAGGAGCGAGGCACGCCGAGGGTGCCGCCGCTCATCTCAACGGTGCATTTGCCCATGACATCGGTGATTTCGTTGCCGCCATAGACGGAGGTTAGGATATGACCGCCCGTGATTTCGACATGGGTGTCGCCCCAAACACGGCCCGCCGAGCGACGCCAAACGCCGGGCGCGATGGGATAGTAGCCCGAGCCGCCGCCAAACACGTTGCCGAAGAACGAGTGGCCATTGGAACCCTGTAAGGAACCGCCATTGGAGGTATATTGATTGGCATATATGTCATACACATAATATACATCGGGGGTAGCTGGATTATTATCATCATCGATGCCGTAGGGGAAGGCATCGCACTCGTGGAATCGGCCCGCAGCAGCGTTGATGGCGGTGGGGTCGCCGCCGTTGACGGCTGTGATGGCAACAGCCCAGTCTTCAACTTCATCATAGACGCCATCAAAAGTGCCCACAGGCGGGTTGCCTGTCGTCTTTGAAACCAGTCCCGTACCAATCTGGCCGCCCGTGATCTTCACATGGGTGTTGTGGAGGGTCAAGCCGTTCTCGCTGCCGCCATAGACGGAAGCCGTGACGACACCTCCGCTGATTTCCAAATAGGTGTTGGCGACAATGCCCAGCAGGTTGGCCTTCGGGTAAGTGATGGAGTCAGCATGGCCACGACCGCCGCAGAAGATCCAACCACGGTCGTCGTCGTCAGGAGCAGGTGGGGCGCTCGTATTAGGCATGAGCGAGCCGTTGCGTCCCACATGTCCACCACTCATGGTCACCGTTGCCGTGCCGGTAAGCGGATCGAAGCCTGAGGGTTCGCCCGAGACGTGGGCACCTGTGGCCGCTGAGTAATAACCTGTATAGGTACCCACATTGCCTAACGAGCCGCCGCCGTAGATACTGCGTTCCACGGTGCCACCCGTCATGGTGACGGTGGTGTTGCCTTGCACCAAGCCGGCGGTTTCGTCGGTCAACACGCCTTCGCCGCCGCCATAAACGGAGCCTTCCACGGTGCCGTTGTTGATGGTGACGGTGGCGTTGCCATAAACGCCCGCTGCATCCGGATTCTTCACTTGGCCTTTCAAGCCGCCGCCATACACGTTGCCTTTGATGCGTACCTGCGGTTCCTGCGCCTGGGCAAGGCCAGCGGACAATAGCAGGGTTAAAACAAAGAAAGCCTTAACTCGTTTTTTACACCTATTATTAATATATGTTCTCATAGTCATATCGGTTGTTATGGTAAGGTTCATGATCAATTTGCTGCAAAAATTGCTGTTATCGTGGCATCCCCCTCCCCTGTTTCCATGGTAAAGGTGGAGGAGGCTTCGTTCACATTCGCTATGGTTCCATTTCCTGTGACCTCCCAGCGCACGAAATGATAATTCGTTGCTTGCGTGGCCACAATGGTGAGCACCACGTTTTCGCCGACGGAGGCGGGACTGGTGATGTTTTGTCCGAGAGGCCCCGTGACCTTGATGGTGCCTTGATTAGGATCTGGATCGGTAATCGTCAGAATATGTGCGGTGATGAACTCCGCTGCCAAGGTGGCATCGTCCGTTCCCATGGTGAAGACGGTAATTGGCGCGTTTGCATTTTCAAAGGTAGAACCCGTGTCGCTGACCGTCCATTGCTTGAAGGCTTTTCCTGCTTTGGGCGTGGCCTTCAGCTTGAGCTTTGCGCCTTCGCCAATCTTATAGCCGCTGTTCACGACTCCGCCCAAGCCATCGGTGACCCTGATGGTGCCATCGCTGCTTGCTGGTGGGGTGATGGTCAAGGTATGGGTTTCCGCGAATGCAGCCGTTATCGAGGCCGCTTCTTCTCCCATGGTGAAGGTCGTCGTGGCAGCGACAGGATTCGCCACGGAAGAGCCCGCACCCGTGACTGTCCATCCGCTGAGGGCGTAGTTCGTGGAGGGCGTGGCCTCAAGGTAGAGCACCGCGCCTTTGCCAATCACAGCACCACTGCTCACAGTATTGTTCTGATAGTCTTTCACCGTGAAGGAACCGCCTAATGCGGGTGGGGTGATGGTCAATGGGTATTTTTCCGAAATTTCCTCGAATTCAGCTGCTATATTGGCGTCGGTCGTTCCCATGGTAAAGGTGGTCGTGGCAGCATTTGCATTCGCCACGGAAGAGCCCGTACCTGTCACCGTCCATTTCTTGAACTTGTAACCATAAGGAGAGGGTGTGGCCACGAGGTTGAGCACCATGCCTTCGCCAATGGAAGTTCCACTGGTCACGGAACCGTTGGCACCTGTAACTGTGAAGATACCGTTCGTCGGTGAAGTGAGAGTCAATGTGTACGGGGTTACCGTCTCAAAAGAAGCTGTTACGGAAGCTTCGTCCGTTCCCATGGTAAAGACTGTCGATGCAGCACTGGTGCTCGCGATGCTGGCGCCCGTGCCTGAACACGTCCAGCCTGTAAACCTATGTGCATAGTCATCGGGTCGGGCGGTAAGGTTGAGGTCGATGCCCTCGGCAATATCAGTACCGCTGGAAACGGCGTGACCTTGGCCGTCTGTGACCGTGACGGTGCCGCCATCTCCTACGGTATAGCTAAATGCATGTTTATTGGGGACAAGGATTACATTAGCGCTTCCAGTAATATCGCCCTCGTTGCCGCCACCGTACACGTTGCCATTGATGGTGACGTCGGCCGACGGGTCATCGCCCACAATCACTTGCGGGTTGGCATTGGCTTCACCGAAGTTGCCTCCGCCAAACACGTTGCCTTCATATTCCGTAGCAGACGCGCCAAAAGTGTTGTTGACGGGAAGGTTGGGATTGGAACCACCAATTTCGCCTCTGAGAATCTTGACATTAGGAGAAGTGATGTCGCTATTCACCGGATGGTAGTACCACAAGTTGCTGGCGCCATACACATCGCCGACAAAGAGCGGACAGGAGGTGCTTTCGGCATCAACCACGGTGACCGAAATCTTGCCTTCGACATTGCCCTTGATGTCGCAGCCGCCAAACACATTGCCGATGGTGCCGCCAGTAACAATCAGGTTGATGTTGCCGCCTGTATGTGCGAGTGAGGTATTAAAAGTGGACTGATTTGCTGGATCATATCCCATGTGAGTTAACAACGCCGCCGAATACTTTCTTTGTGCTGGAAGAAGTGATTGATCTTCAGTAATTTCCGCATAGGTTGGGAATCTTCTGACATCGGCGCTGTAATTCTCATAGCCACGGCAACCGCCGAACAGGTTTTCGATAATGCCGCCGCACACCGTGAGCGTGATATCGCCATAGACGATGCCCCAACGACTGCCAGCGTAGACGCTTCGGTATTCGAAGTCACCGGCTTCGGCGCAAGTGATGATGTTGTTCAAATCGCCATAATGCTCGGCCTCGTTGGTGCCGAAGAAATAGGAGTCCACAAACAGGCCGCCCATACAGGAAGTACTGCCTGTGATATCATAAGTTTCTCCATAGTTTTCACCTTCCTTGTTGCTGCCCTCGAAGAGGAAGCCGACATTTCCGGCTAGGATGCCGAGACCGATGCCACCCAGGCCTATGTTGGCAGCGGTCACACGACCGTTGCCGCCGCCATAGATCTCGCTGAAACGTCCGCCCTCGACGATGGTCCTCACGCCTACGGCATCGGCGGCGTTGCCGCCACCATAGACATAGTTTACGGTGTTTTCGCAATCATAGACATGCACAGTGGCTCTCTTATCAGAATTAACATTGCCGCCATCAGGCGCATAGTGGGCCTGATTGCCGCCACCAAACACTTGGTAGATGGCGTAGCTACGGTCGGATTCAAAATAGTCTGCAGCGTCCTGTGGGGTGTGGTTTGTGTTGTACACATTCACTTGCACATCGTCTTGCGGCGAGCCGTTTTGGTTGTTGCAGCCATACACGTTGCAGTGGATGAGGGAAGCCTTGCCTGCCTCCTCCGAACCGATATTGACAAACACCTTGCCGTTAACCAATGCTGCAATGGGGGGATTGACCCCATCTGCTTTCCGTCCCAGTCCGCCGCCAAACACGTTGCCATAGTGTTCGATGTCTGAGCTAATGCCTTCTATGATGCCGTTATAAATGTTGACGGTGGTGGTGTTGGAGCCATTGGTATTGACGCTGCCCAAGGCCGAGCCGCCGTAGAGGTCGCCGTATAATCTCAGGTTTTCATTATGGGTGTTGTTGTTCTCGCCGAAGTTGATGGTGACGTTGCCCGCCACCATGGTGCTTTCACCGTAACCGCCGCCAAAGATGCTGGCACCGTTGCCGACGCCTATGGCTCCGATGGTGCCGCCCGTGACGTTAAGGACGACATTGCCCGTGACGGTGCCGGAAGTGTTGCTGCCGCTATAGACACCAGAGGTCACCGTGCCACCGCTGATGTTCGACAAAGTGGCTCCGCTACCGCAGGCATTGCCGCTGGCGTAGAGGTTAGCTGCCGTTCCAGAAGTCATATCGACACCCGATTGGACGCTGTTGGGCGGAGTCGTAACACCTGTAGCCACTAATACCGGGTCACCCGATGTGGGAATGGTATAGACATTTCCTTCACTGTAAGTATAGTATCCATTGCCACCGCCATACACATTGCCGACGGTGCCGCCCGTGACAGCCACACGCGAGATGCCGCTCACCGTGCCGCTGATGTCGCTGCCGCCAAAGAGCGGAATGGCGGAATGATTGCCGCCCTCCACGAGGACAAGGCTGTTGTTGGTCACGCCGTTCATGCGGCAACCGCCGTAAACGGCATTGGTTACCTTGGCATCAACATCGACAGGAGTACCCGTACCGTTAGGCGTGTATTGATTGAGCAGTCGCACATAGCTGCCAACATCCTCGTAAGCGCCGACATCCCTACCTTCGCCAACCATGGCACCACGGTTACAGCCGCCATAGACTGTACCCACATGTCCATGCACCAAATAAATATCAGGCGTTACATTCAAGTCACCCTTATTGTTGCCGCCGAAGATGGTGTCTATATTATTGAAATCGTATGCTGAGCCAGGTTCCGTGTTGTTGAGGAACACGGTCACGCCATGTCGCACGGTAACACCATTGCCACCGCCATAGACAGTGCGGATATGTCCGCCATCGGTGCCTCCATTAATATGGATGTCCACGAAGGTGAAGGATTGGATAGGCTCGAAGTTGTCGTAACAATACTGAACGCTTCCCGGAAGATAGTCACCATTGCCACCGCCATAAACGGTACCAATTTGGGAATTGCCTTTAACGCCCACGTAAGTCTTTACGCCTAATGCAGTCAAAGAAGTTACACCATCGGAAGCAACAGTGTAATTATCAGGCAAGACGCGGTTGGTCTTTTCGGCCACCTTTCCCGAACAGTCGTTACCACCATAGAGGCCAAGCGTGATAGTGCCACCCGACACCCTCACCTCGTTGCTGCCATAGATGGAAGCCATATTGCCACCGCCATACACGTTGCCAAGCACCGTGCCGCCGTCCATACGCACAGAGGCCATGCCCACAAGTTCAGGGTAATTCCTGTCACCGTATGTACCCATATAGTCATCGAAACCGACACAAGCCAGGTTGCCGCCAGCATACACATTGCCACGGATGGTGGCTCCATTTCTGATGACCGCATGGGTCACGTTATGGGTAGGGACCGTCATTCCTATATAATTGTTGCTGCTGAAGCTACCCGAGGTATAATGAATACCATCTTGGCTGCAGTGGTAATAACCATTACTGCCGGCGAAGAGGTCTTTGTAAACGATGCCGCCAGTGGCCTCAACGTAGGTAGCACCCCACACCTCCTGATATTCAATCGAGGGACTCGCTGCACCATCGTGAAGGTGCGTGCTACCCACGTCGCCGCTGATGTTACAGCCACCATAAACGGTGCCCACATGACCATCCTTCATCTCTACCCAAGTGCTGTAAAGCACATCGCTCATCTGGCAACCGCCATAGACGTAGTCCGCTATCAGGTTGGGACAGTTGTCCAACGTCACATGGGTGCTATACTTAAAGGTTAAATTGTCAAGTTCAGGATCGCTGTTGAAATTGATAGCACCACCAGTTTGGTTTTTCACCATATTGCCTGCATTGCCGCCGCCATAAACGGTGCCCACGCTTCCAGAGGTCAGCGTAAGGGCAGGCACTACGTTCATCGTAGCCTTGTTGTTGCCGCCAAAAAGGGCGCGCACATTGTAGATGCCTGAAAAACCATCCCAAGCATAACCCGTTGTTTTAATAGTGACACCATCAGTTGTGGAATACGATGCAATGGCATCAGAATAAACACTGCCGAAAGTATTACCAGCACCTTCACCGATGGGGCAATTCAGCTGCAAAGTAGCCGCTGTTGCCACATCAGCCGAGTTGCCACCGGCAAAGACGGTGTCGCAAAGGCCACCCGTGATGACGACCTCCGTAGTGGAAGCCTTCACCTTATTGCCGCCACCGAAAAGGTAACGGATGCCATAATCGCGGCCATAGCCCGTGGTAGACGTGTTGACAATGCTACCTGAAAGCGTGGTGGGAATCTTGGTTCCAGTCACCTCAACATGCTGCTTTGCAGCCCCTTGCGTACCACCATAGTTGTTGCCACCAAACACAGCCAAGACGATACCGTGGTTGATGGTGACGGTGGAGCCATTGCCACTACTTGCAGTCAAGAAAGCGTTCTTGGCACCGCCGAAAATGGAGTCCACAATAATATAATCGTTAGCCACCGTGATGGCAGTCTTGATAATGGAGGGAATGTAACCAGAAGTCATATAAACTTCGCTTCCTCCAACCTCGGTGACGCTATTGCTGAACTGGCCGTTAGCATGATACGTAGTACCTATGTCCACACCAGGCTCGTGGCCGTCGTAGGTGTAATAGCCGTTGCCACCGCCATAGACAGATCCGATGCTGATGTTGCCAGTGGTGGCAGCGGTACCCAATGTGATAGACGACCCATCTGCATCCAAAACTTGGCCAGCGATGTCGTTGCCCCCATAGATGGTGTTGATGCTTTTGCCATTGACGACCTCCACCTCGGTCTTGCCCGTCACATTCGCCATGCGGCCACCGCCGAAGATGGCACCGTAAACAATCATTCCAGTGGGTTCAGTGTTGGTTGTGAAGGAATAAGGTATAGGATTGGGCATTTCATCTCCACCACAAATGGCACTGACTTTATAGGTATAAGTTGACCCGAAAGCCAAACCCGTGATGGTGTATGAGGTGACGTTGCCCACCGATACGGAACTCCAGACATCGCCGTCGCCGCTCTTTTGCCAATACACCACGTAACTCTCCGCAGTGGGGTACCACGACACGGTGGCACCCACATCGGTAATTGCAGGATCGGCTGCCTTCGCCGGATTTTGGCACGAGGTCTTCGCCGTGACCGTAGTCGTGCGGGTTTGTTTTGAGCCGTCGTTATAGGTAACAGTCAATTTCAGTGTGGCGGTTTTGTCGCCAGTGGTGTTTTCAACACGGTAATAGAGTGTCGGTTGGGCTTCAGTAGTTGTCAGCAATTGGCTTCCAGAAGCGAAAGAAAGATAGGCCACGGCATCACCCGATATGGTCCAAAGGTATGACGGATTATTGGCTTCTATCACACCCGAATTAGCGGGTACATTGGTTCCTTGGTCTCCATTGTTGAAATAGTTATGGGTCCCTTCATCAAATACATAGGTGGTATATTCCGGTGTGAAAGAATACTTATAGGGAAGCGTGATTATCGGATTGCTTGACGGATTCAATGCTTGGGACGAGCCAGATGTGCCATAAGTCATCTGAAAATCCGACAAGTTTGCTAATCCTCCAGATACGGTTGTAGTGTCTTGAGGATGCTCGGTAACCGTCACGGGATAGTACTTTCCGCCATTGGTCGTAATGTTATAAGACTCATCTGACAGCTTCCATGTGTTTGCCGTCGCGTTGTATTCCACCCAATACACCTCCCAACACTCATGATTAGTACCATCCCAACCATGTCCATTCCCATCGCACCAATCCCCATCGACTCCATAGATCTGGACACCACGACCCAAACCATTGTCCCAACGATAAAAGTAATAGCTGAATTCAGGATTGTTCAAGTCGGTTACGGTCGGCAACGAAGCGGAGAGGTCGAGCGAAGCCCCTGCTTCAAACAACGGAGCTTCGAGGAAACGATAATTCGTCCCATCAAAATAGTAATAGTTTTTGTTGGTACCGCCTTGGGTGAAATTATTGTCTGAAGTCCAAATACAGTCGGGGCTGAATGCTGTGGCATCGCCTATCGTGTTACCAGCATGTGACAGATAATGGGTATTCGTACCCGTACCCGTCTTGATGACATGAGGTCCTGGAGCCTGCGCCATCAGGCTACCCGCGAAAGCAAAAAGCAAAAGGCAGCCCGCGGCCACGCGTCGTGCTGTTTTTGCTACACCTATTTTATATATGTTGTTCTTCATGTTTGAATGATTATTCATAATATCCGGTTGTATCTTCATAGTCGTTCATCAATTGTTAGCTCCATCCACAATTACCTTAGTATCGCCGTCAACCTCTCCCATGTTGCCGCCGCCGTAGACGTTGCCGAACACTTTGGACTGGTTTTGGAGACGAATTTCCGTATTGCCTTCCACCTTGGCTGCGTCGCCGCCACCGAAAACGCTGCCGGAAATGATGGCTTTCGAAGTAGAAGGCACTATATAAGCATTCGAACCCGTTGATGGAATGTATCCGCTCATGCTGGCATCATAGCCGATGTTCACCAAGGGGTTGGCCTCCACCTTAGTGGGTTCCGAGGCTCCCTCTACACCCTTCGAGCCACCATACACGTTGCCACTGATGCCGTTCTTGGCATGAACCACATTGACTACAGGACTTGTGATAGTGGCACCACTAGGCGTATAGTCCGTCAAGTTGCTGCCGCCATAGATGTTGGTGATATAGAGCGGACAATCTGGGTCTTCCTCATCAAGCACATTGACGGTAATCGCACCGGCAATGTTGCCGTTGACGTCGCTGCCACCGAAGGCGTTCCCTATGGTGCCGCCATACAGGTTGAGGGTGACATATCCTCCAATGTCGGCAGCATCTTCTGGATTACTGCCAGGTCGCCCTTTCGACCCACCAAAAACATATTGATAGGTCCCGCCATAGACATTGAGGACGACGTGTCCCGTAATGTCGGCTTGGTTGCAACCACCGTACAGTTTGGTGACATTCATGCCCTCGCTACAGGTGATGGTGGTCTCCAAATCGTCATCGATATTGGCGAAGTTGTTGCCACAGAAGAATTCATCGATTACCATGCCAGTCTCACATACCGCATCATCCACCGTGACCGTCGAGCCGCCACTGATGCTACCCTGCTGGTTGCTGCCGGCAAAGATCTGCCCGATGGCGCCACCGTGGATATTGAGGGTGGCGGTGCCAGTGACATTGGCAGGTTCGACTTCACCATTACCGCCGCCATAAACCTCACCGATAGTTCCACCTTGAATCATGGTCCTCACGCTGTTGGTGGCCGCAGCATTGCCGCCACCGAACACGCGGCCGATTTGGTTGCCGCAAGTGTAGACATTCACGGTCGCCATTTTCCCAGAGACTTGGAAGTTGGCCTGGTTGCCGCCACCGAACACGTTGTGAAGAGTAGAGGCCATCTGGAAGATGTTCACGGTGACATCCTGCTGCGGCGATCCATTGGTGTTGTTGCAGCCATACACGTTGCCGTTGATGGTAGCGCTACCGCTAAGACCCGTCGGCAAAGCGAGATCATTAGTCACAGTGCCGCTGCCGATATTGACCGTCACCGTGCCATTGACTTGGCCTTTAGTGGGACTGCCGACTTCACCGAGACCACCGCCAAAGACATTGCCGCCGTGATAGACTTTGAAGCCACCGGAGAGTGTTTCCACCTCAGAATGAAGGGTACCATTGAGGATCTTGACGGTGGTCTTGTCAGCTGCTGCGTCATTCACCTGTCCAAGGGCCGAGCCGCCGTAGACGTCACCGTAGATATCGCCGCCGTTGATATTGACTTCGACATCGCCTGAGGTGGTGGTGCTTTCACCATAGCCACCGCCAAACACGTCCACGGTAATCGGGGTTGATTGTTGAAGGTTGGTCAAAGAACCCAAGGTGCCTCCATTGACGTTTACGGTAATCTTGCCACCGATGTTGCCACTACTGTTGCAGCCGCCATAGACACCTTCGGTGACTTTGCCGTTGGTCAGGGTGACCGTGGAGGTGCCGCTGACACCAGCCGCATTGCCGCCGCCGAAGAGCTTGCCCACGGTGCTGGAAGCGTTGTTGTCGTTATAGGTCACGGAGGTGTTGCCCGTTACAGCTGCGGCATCGCCGCCGCCATAGACGTCGCTGCCGACAACGGCGCAATGGCTGGCATTGCTATCTCCAATGGCCACAACGGGATTGCCGGTGACGACTGCAGTGCTACCCTTGCCACCGCCATAAACATTGTTGTCAACCGTGCCGTGATAGATGTTCACGGCAGGACTGCCCGAGTAAGGTGCCAAGTTGCCAGCACCGTAGACGTTATATAGATGCATACAATCGTCGGCTTTGGTTACATTCACCGTGATAGTGCCACTAATGGTGCCGTCGGAGTTGTTGCCGCCGAAGACGTTCTTGATGGTACCTTTTGTAATGTTAAGAGCAATGTTTCCTGAAGTGATATTGGCTTCGTTGGCGCCGCCATACAGATACTCAATGCCCTCATAATTGTCCCAATCGGTGAATGTTCCCGTGCAGTTGACGGTGATGCTTCCTGCTTGGCTTGCCGCCACGTTACCACCGCCATACACTTCACCGATATGCATCGCGCACGACTCATGTCCGGTTTCGGTCTGCTTGTTTATCTTAACACTGATACCACCCGTAATGCTTCCGCTTTGGTTGTTGCCACCGAACACCTTGCCGATGGTACCGCCATATATCTTCACATCCGTACCGCTGTTGGTGACATTAGCACCATAACAGCCACCGAAGACGTTCCCAATTGTATTTCCGCCATAAATGGTGACATCGGTACCTCGTACCGTGGCGGCATTGCCACCGCCATAGACATATTCAATGCTATTGTCGCAGTTGTGAACCGTCACCACTGGCGTGCCGTTATATGCAGCTTGGTTACCGCCCCCAAACACAGCGGCAAGGGCGTAGCCCGAGCTGGGAGTATCAGTACCGTAGATATCGACATGCACGGTGCTTTTGGGAGCACCGTTTGCGTTGTTACAACCGTAAACGGCATCAGTTACCGTGCCGCCGTTGACGGTAACTTGCACAGGGCCCCAAACATCGGCAGCATAAGTGTTGTCGCCTAAGCCACCGCCGTAAAGAGAACCATTGATTATGCCTTTGTTAAGGGTAACCGTGGTCGTAGCGCTATTTTGTTGCGCTGTGTCACCATTGGTTTTGCCCTTTGCCGAGCCGCCATAGACATCGCCATAAACTGTAACATATTCAGTAGCCGTATTGGAAGTGCCAAGAGTAATACTAACGCTATTAAGGGTACGTGTCAAGTTACCCAGACCGCCACCATGAATGTTAGCCGAAGAAGTGCTGTTACCCACTTGACCGCCGTTAATACTCATGGTCACGACACCACTTATTGTACTGTTCACGTTGCCGCCTCCGTACAGACCGGTGAGCACAGTACCACCCGTCATGGTGATACCCACTGAGCCGGTGACATTGCAAGAGTTACTATTGGTTCCATATCCACCTCCAAAAACACCTTGTTCCACGGTGCCTCCAGAAATGTTCATGGTGACATTGTTGTTAATGGTACCCGATGTGTTACTACCACCGAAAACTCCTCCTTCAACTGTTCCGCCTTTCATAGTGATATTAATAACAGGTCCATTGTTCTGGTTTGAACCGCCAAAAATACTACCTCCAACAGTACCACCTGTGATAAAAAGTTTAGTTGATGTAAGCGCAAAACCATAATTGCCTCCACCATATACATTATTCTCAATTTCGCAATTATCGGCAATAACAACATTTGTTCCGTACGTCATTTGTCCGCTCAAAGTGTTTCCTTCAACACCTTTCCCTGCTCCAAACACGGTTCCTCCAGTAGATCCGTTGATAGAAACATTGCTACCCGTACCACCAGAAACGGCATTTCCTCCAAAATACACAAAAGACTCACCATGTGTTTGACCTTGGTAGGCGCTTCCTGATCCTGATTCACCGTTACAGCCAGCACCCAACCAACCCGTAATGGTACCACCGGTGATAACATAACGCCTATCTCCGCTTCCTATGGAACGTGCTCCTCCTCCGTAAAGCACACCTCTTATGTGTCCACCTGTCATTCTTACAGTAAAAGATTTCACATGGTTGTTATTCTCTCCCTGATTCTCGCTATCAATACCACCAGCAACAGAAGCAATTTGCCCCCCTTCAACAAAAAGGAGCCGATTTCCTTTTGCGCTAGTTGAGGACACACCAAGGTACATACATTGTTCTGCAGCAGCTGTGTAACTATTATTGATAGTAAAACCATCACCTATTTTTCCACTCTTGACCCAGGTTTTGAGTGTTTCGTTGTTTTCATTACCACTTATGGTGTTGTTATGACCTAGAAAAATAGCATAGTTGATTTTAAGGTTGTCTGTAATACCATATATGGTTTTATCGTCTAAAGTACTATTGTTTGAAGCACGGTCATAGTCACAACCCAATATGGCTTTAATTGCCATCGTACCAGAAATAGTACCACCGCCATCCGTAGCACTGTTTGGACTATCGTATGGGTAGTATCCTTTCAAAAACGATATATAATTGAACGTTCCACTTTCAAGACGAATCGTATAATTTGGATTGCTTATATTGCCACTGATTCCTCTCACATAATTAACCGTTCCCGTGACACCACGGCCAACAATAAGATTATGGTTGTTTGCTGTAAGGGTTTGGCCATTATTGTTATATTGTGCAAAGGTTAAATTTTCAAATTTCGTATCGGCAGCACAAGTAAAATCATCACGAATGGTAATGGTTCGTTTTGTACCTGCTCCTGTCGCGGGATCTAATGTGGTGTAAGTGACGGGATAACTTAAAGCCCCATTCTGAATAGTAGTGTTGCTGGAAAGATACACAAAATTACGTTCATAAGAAACACTATTATTAAGTCCCGAAGTTGTATTACTTGTTACCACATACGCCCTCGCCCACAAAGCTTCGAGTTCTACTTCCATGCCCGTTGAGGCATTCGGGGCAAAATAAATCTTTTGGTCACCATCGATGGTGCCGCCCACGCCAATGCTGTTGCCGCCGGAGGCAGCGTCGTAGATAGAGCCGCCGCTTAGCTTCCTGACGCGCCACTTGTAGAATCCACAGTAATTGTTGTTGGTTCCACTTGCATAAGTATAAGTCGGTCTGACACTGAACGGGTTGGGGATGGCAGTGTATTCGCAGCGTCCCGAGGGGTTGTTGCTGCTACTACCGTCGGTGCGTTCCAAGGTCTTGTAGTAAATAAAGACGGAATCGGCCTCGCTGCTGCTCACCTGCACGGTTGTAGCATTCTGCGTCCAACTATTGTCGAGCGGTGTGGGGTCGTTAGTTGTACTAATAGTGTTTTTGCCATTACCGTGGTAGGTAATCTTCACATCGGCAGGGTTAAGACTGCGCAGCTGCTCAGGCAACGTGGCATCGCTATAATAGCTCCAGCTATGGTCCTCAAGGTCATTGAGAACCACTTTTGAGCCGCTGACGCCGCTGGTGATGTATTGGGCTTCAGCCACTGGGGAATCGGTGAATCCCTCCTTTATGGCAATGGCTTTGATGGTCTGTTCGTTGGAAAGCTGCACGGGTGAGGTGTAAGTGGCCGATTCCTCTGTGGGCGTGGTGCCATCGGTGGTGTAGTGGATATCGGCACCATACTCGGCGGTAATGGTGGCCAAGCCCGTGCTGTTAATAGTGATTTCTGGCTTAGCCAGTGTTATAGTGAAGGTTTCCTCAGCCACCGCCGAGCTGTGTGTGTCGCGGATGGTGATGGCTTTCACGGTTGTGGGGCTTGTCACCAAGTCGAAAGGAGCTGTATAGGCTGTGCCGTTGCTTGCCGAGGGCGTGGTGCCGTCGGTGGTGTAGTAGATAGTGGCACCTATATTGGTGGTGGCAAGGCTGATGGTGTTACCCGTCCTTGTGATGTGGGGAGCCACCATGGGGCCGTAAGCTGTGATGGTTGCCGTGGCCGTCTTGGGGGTGACACCCGTGGCCGAGGCCGTGACGGTCAGCGTGGCGGTGAGGTCGGAAGGACTTTGCGAGCTGTGCGTCACCGTGGTGCTATTGCCCGTGGCGGGGGTGCACGTCAGATAGCTGGCGGCAGCGCCGCTGAGGCTCCAGGTGAGGGTGACGTCGAGAGGAGTTTCCTCAAAGGTACTGAAGCCGTCGGTGCTGGCATAAAGCGTGCTGTTGTAATAGTAATAGGTGTTGCCACCGCCCGTGAGGGTGGTGTGGGCGGGGATGGTGGTGACAGTGCGGGTAGCCGTGGCCGAGGAGTTAAAGGTCTGGGAGCCCTCATTGTAATAGAGTGCCGCCGAGGTGGGACTCATCGTGGGGTCGGTCATCTCGGTCACATCAATGACATTCTGCGCGATGGGGGCTGGTGTCAGGGTGAAATCCACCGGCTTGTCGCTCAGCGGGCTGATGTTGCTCACCGTGAGGCGCACAGTGATGTCGGCAGTGGGAGCGCTATTGATGGTCAGTACACCGGTGGAGGTGTTGAAGGTAGCCGCGCCGTCACCGTCGGAGACGAGGCTCCATGTGTATGTGGGGTTCAGTGTGTTGGCATTGAAGGAAGGTACGGTGCTGCCATAGTCGGTGCCGTTATACCAGTTGTGGGTGATGGTAGAAGAACCGTTACTGTGACTATAAGTGGTATATTCTGGGGTATAACTGCCTTCGAGGTATGTGTGGCTAAAATTAATCTTGTTGCCATCAATGCTGTTGATTGATATAACAGGAGAGGTAGTGTTGTCCGTGAGAACGTGCGAGTTTATATTGACATTACGAACATAACCATTATTACTGTTAGTGTTATTCACCTGCCAAGTGGTTCCATTCTGGCGAAGATAGTAATATGTAACCCATATGGTTCCGGTACGATGATATACCGTATTACCATTAGAAGCTTGATACCACTGAGAGGAGCTTCCAATACTGAGGGACGTATTTTGAAGATAGTTATTGCCTCCAAACGATGTACCTGTGCTATTGGCAGTGCGAATATAGCGATTATTGACGTACCACAAACAAGTTGAAGGATTGAATGTGTTGGTGACCTCTGAGCTTACGCTTGTTCCTGTTTCATTGTGAGTCAGATAATAGTCGCCACTCATAATAACGGATTGTCCTTTCGCCGTCATCCCAACTAAGAGCAGTGCCACCATCACCGCGAAAAAGAGGCGAGACAGCGGCCTGTTAGCTTCATGCTTCATTCTATATTCATTCTTGCTCCATTCTATCTTCATGCTACCTTCATTCTTGCTCTGGGAGCCCTTATGGGTTAGTGTGTTCAGGTTTGGTTTCATATCGTGCTTTTTATATAAGTAACTGTTCAAAATTAAACTGCGTATTGTTTTGACACGGAACGCGGGACTTAGGACTTAAGACCTTCCGTCCTCCGTCTTCCGTCTTCCGTCTCGTGTCTTATATTGTGTAAAACCGTGTTCATTTTTTATTATTTATCATTTATATCGTTCGCGCGCGTGCGCATATTGGTGGCAAAAATAAGAATAATCCTTGAACTAACAATAGACTAAGGGCTTTTTTTTGCAAAAAAGATGCCATTTTGTCCAAAATTTGGGGGATTTCGGGGGAAAACATCGTTTTTTCCCTTGCGGCGAAGGAAAAAGTTGTATCTTTGCCGCCAACAAAAAGCGAGGCAAAACAGCATGACCCACCCCGAATTGGCACCTTACAGCCAAAGGCTGAGGCTCCAAATCGCCGACCTTCAAGAACTTGACCACGACATCAAGGCTTTTCGCGTCGACGCCTCACAAAACACCGCCCTAAAAAGCACCCTGAGCCAAATCGGAGCCTTGGACTTTTCCGCACTCAATTAAGACCAATGAACCATTTTGCCAGCATTTCTTCAAAAACTCGATCAGCTTCTGCGTGGCGCGCCCGCGGTGGCTGATGGCGTTCTTGACCTCGAGACCCAGCTCGGCGAAGGTCTGGTCGTAGCCGTCGGGCTGGAAGATGGGGTCGTAGCCGAAGCCCTCGGTGCCGCGCTGCGCCTCGGTGATTTGCCCGTCGCAACGGCCCTCGAAGAAATAGGACTCCCCGTTGAGGTTCAATGCGATAATGGTGCGGAAGGCCGCCTTGCGGTTGGTCTGGCCCTGCATGGCCGCCAGCATCTTGTCGACGTTGTCCTGATAGCTGCAATGCTCGCCCGCATAACGCGCCGAATACACGCCTGGGGCGCCGCCCAAGGCCTCCACCTCGAGGCCAGTGTCGTCGGCGAAGCAGTCGATATGGTAGCGGCTCGTGACGAAGTCCGCCTTGATTTTGGCGTTGCCCTCGATGGTGTCGGCATCCTCGATGATTTCCTCGTGGCAGCCGATGTCGTCAAGGCTCAGGACCTCATACAGGCCTTCCATGATTTCGCGCATTTCGCGCAGTTTGTTCTTGTTGTTGGTGGCGAATACGATTTGTTGCATAATTTGGTTTCCTTTGCCGCATCACGTCATTGCGAGGAGGTACGACGAAGCAATCTATAGAATTTGCCTGGATTGCTTCGCTTCGCTCGCAATGACGCAAAGCGCGTCCTTATGTTAAACTCCAATCTATTGGTTCTATTCCGTTCTGTATCAGATAATTGTTCGTTTGCGAGAAATGGCGGCAGCCAAAGAACCCCCTGCTGGCCGAGAGCGGCGATGGGTGCACCGACTTGAGAATCAGGTGTTTGAAGGGGTCTATCAAGGCTTGCTTGGCGATGGCATAATTGCCCCAAAGGATGAAGACGAGGTGCTCCCTTTGCTCCGACAAGGCGCGGATGGCCGCGTCGGTGAACTGTTCCCAGCCATGGCGCGAATGCGAGGCCGCCTGGCCCGCGCGCACCGTCAGCGAGGCGTTGAGGAGCAGCACCCCTTCCCTCGCCCACTTCTCCAGGTTGCCCGAACGCGCCATGGGCACGCCGAGGTCGTCGTGCAGCTCCTTGAAGATGTTTTGCAGGCTGGGCGGGAAAGGCACGCCATCAGGCACCGAGAACGACAGCCCGTGCGCCTGTCCCGGGCCGTGATACGGGTCTTGACCTAAGATGACGACCTTCACCTTGTCGAAAGGCGTGAGGTTGAAGGCGTTGAAAATCAGCGGCCCTGGCGGATAGACGGCATATTGGCGTTTCTCCCCCACCAAGAAAGTCTTCAGCTCGGCGAAATACGGCGCCTCGAACTGGGGACGCAACACTTGGTACCAGCTTTCGTCGATGTCGGGTTTTCTTACTTCCACTTTTTTAGTTGTTTAGTTGTTCAGTTGTTTAGTTGTTTAGTTTACAGTTATTTAGAATGTCATTATGCAGTTATTTGGAATGTCATTGCGAGGCCGCAGGCCGTGGCAATCTCCTCAATTCAATTGTCAGTTGTTTAGTTGTTTAGTTGTCAGTTGTTTAGTTGTTTAGTTGGCAACTGGCTTCTGGCTTCTGGCAGGTTCGATGCGTTTGTCCGTGCGTATCACCTGCCAGAAGCCTGTGGCCGGAGGCCAGTAGCATCTCGCATTCCAAAAAACTTTTGCAAAGATGGAAATAATTTCCCGAAAATTCCGTTATTTTGCAGTCCAAATTTCATTGAAATGAAGAAAAAAATTGCCATCGCACTGCTAATCGCCTTTGTATCAGGCATTATCATGACTTCTTGCAAGTCCAATGCAAGTTGCCCGGCCTACGGCGAATCGCAAAAATTCATCAAGGAAACGCGCTACTGATAACGAAAGAAACTGAAGGTCATGGACATCCCCAGACGGTGGATAGGACGTTTGCTATGGCTCACGCTTTTGGGAGCGTGCCCTTTTGTATTGTCCGCGCAAAGCATTGACATTCAAGACGAAACAGACAAGCCCTTGGAGGAGAAAATCGTTTACTCCAACCAAAATTCCTTTCATATCGACATCCATTCCCAAGGCTTCGGTTTGGGCTTCAAAATTGGGAAAATCAAGACTATCGACAAGACGGTGAACTGGGAAATCGAGGCCGTCTCGCTACACTCGCAGAAGGAAATCAAGTCCATCAACGTGTCGGAATACTACACGCGGCCTTTCGTCTACGGAAAGCTGAATTACGTCTACGTGCTGCGCTTCGGCTACGGCCAGGAAAACCGCATTTTCGGGAAGCCTTATTGGGGCGGTATTGAGACACGGTGGACCTACGAGGTGGGCGCATCTTTGGCCCTGATGAAGCCCTATTATTATTACGTCGCCGTCTTCCAAAGCGTCGGTGATACCTATAAGGAAATCCTTGACGAACAGACCTTTGAGAACCATGACCAATGGCTGAGCATCCTCGGGCGCTCGGCGTTCACCAAGGGCCTCAACGAGACCAAACTCTCGCCCGGAGCACATGCCTCTGTGGGCCTCACCTTCGAGTTCGGGAAAAACCGCACACGCGTTCAGGCCATCAACGTGAAGATGGTCGCGGAAGGTTACCCGATGGGCGTTCCCATCATGGATGGACAGCGCAACAAGTGGTTTTACCTCACCCTCCACCTGTCGTACAGCTGGGGTTCAAGGTTCAACAAATACTAATTATCGAAGCATTTCAGATGCTTTTTTTACCGCTTCAACAAAAATTTTTACCTCTTCAAGTGTGTTGTACAAAGCAAAGGAAGCCCGCACCGTGCCCGGGATTTTGAAGCGTGTCATCACTGGTTCGGCGCAATGGTGACCCGTGCGCACGGCCACGCCCATCTTGTCGATAATGGTGCCCAAATCGTATGGATGCACGCCGTCAATAATGAAGGAAACCAGTCCCGAACGCTGCGTTGCCTCGCCGATGAAACGGATGCCTTCAATCTCTGAAAGCTGCTGAATAGCCAATTGAAGCAACTGCGTTTCATGCGCTTCAACTTCCTTTCTATCAAGGCTTTGTAAAAATTGAATGGCAGTCTCTAAGCCAAGGGCAGCACCCACATTGGGCGTGCCGGCTTCAAACTTGAAGGGCAACACATTGAAGGTAGTCTTCTCAAAACTCACCGTATCGACCATCTCGCCACCAAACTGATAGGGCGGCAGCTTCTCCAACCATTCCGCCTTGCCGTACAAGCCGCCGATGCCCATCGGGGCGTACATCTTGTGACCGGAGAAGACGAAGAAATCGCAGTCAAGGTCTTGAACGTCAATGGGATGGTGCGCCATGGACTGGGCGCCGTCGATGACCACGGGAATGCCGTATTTGTGCGCCATCGCAATCATCTGCTTGATGGGATTGATGGTACCTAACACATTGGAAATATGCGCAATGGAAACCACCTTCGGACCTTCTTGCAGCAGTTTCTCGTATTGCTCCAAATCCAACACGCCCTTGTCGTCCATTGGAACGACGAGCAACTGTCCCTGATGCCGCTGCACCATCTGCTGCCACGGCACGAGGTTGGAGTGGTGTTCCATCGCCGTTACCAGCACCTTCGGTGATGTCAATGTAGGGGCAGACCCGCGTGTCTGCCCTGATAAACCATCGGAATAAAAAAGATGTTCAAACGCCGTGGCAAGCAGGTTCAAGGATTCAGTGGTGCCCCTCGTAAATACAATCTCCCTTGATTCCTTGGCGTGGATAAAATCGGCCACGGTTTGGCGGGCGTGTTCGTAGGCCTCGGTGGCCTTTTGGCTCAGGTAATGCACCCCACGGTGAATGTTGCAGTTTTCGTGCAGGTAATAATCACGCTCGCGGTCAATGACACACAAGGGCTTCTGCGTGGTAGCGGCATTGTCGAGATAGACCAAAGGCTTGCCGTAGACCTGCTGGTCAAGGACAGGGAATTGGGCTCTTATTTCGTTGATATTCATCAGATTTTCGAATAATCAATTTCAAAATTGTAATCCTTCGGGTGGCTGCAACGCAGCACGCAGGTCTCACAGCTCGACAACTCGCCGCGCAGACGGCGTTTGATCATGTCGTCGATGTGCTCGTGCAGCATGTCGTTCCCAATGTGGTTGCTGACCTCAGCGGCGAAGGCATACATCAACAGAATCCTCGCATTGGCCTTACTGATGCCGCGCTGACGCATGTAGAACATGGCCTCTTGGTCGAGTTGACCCGTGGAGGTGCCGTGTGAGCATTTCACGTCATCAGCATAAATCTCCAAGAAGGGCTGGCTGTTGATTTTGGCCGTCGGAGTGAGGATGATATTGCTGTTATTTTGATGTGCGTCAGTCTTTTGTGCGTTTTTCGCCACGTAGACATGGCCGTTGAAGATGCCTGTGGCCTCGTCGTCCAAAACACCCTTGAACTTCTCGTTGCTGGTGCAGTGCGGCACATTGTGGTTCACCTTCAGGTAATTCTCCACGTGTTGCTTCTTGTCGATGAGATAGAGGCCATAAATCTGTGTGTCAGCACCTTCGCCGTCCAAGTCCACGCGATACGAATTGCGGACATCGCCGCCGTTGAAGGTGATGACCACGATTTTCAGTCGGCTGTCGGCCAGCTGCCTAATCTTGAACTCACGTTGGATGGAGGCCTCGTTGTTCACGTTTTGCAGCACATACAACTCAAGGCTGGCGTTCTCGTTGAGGACGATTTCGGAGACCTTCGGCTCTGCCGACAGGTGCGCATCATCGTCATACTCAATGATTTCGCGGCTTTGGTTGGCGGCAATGATGAGTTGGTTGTCCATAATCAAAGTTCCTTAATCCATTCGTAGCCTTTTTCTTCGAGTTCGAGGGCGAGGGTCTTGCCGCCCGTCTTGACGATGCGCCCGTCATACATCACGTGGACGAAGTCGGGGACGATGTAGTCTAACAGCCTCTGGTAGTGCGTGATGACCACGAAGGCGTTCTCACTGTTGTGCAGTTGGTTGACACCATGCGCCACGATGCGGAGCGCGTCGATGTCAAGGCCTGAGTCGGTCTCATCGAGGATGGCAAGGCTGGGCTCCAGCATGGCCATCTGGAAGATTTCGTTTTTCTTCTTCTCGCCGCCGCTGTAGCCCACATTGACGAAACGGTTTTGCAGCTTCTCAGTGATTTCCACCATGGCCTGTTTCTCCTTCATCATCTTCATGAAATCGACCGTGCTCATGGGCGGAAGTCCCTGATACTCACGCTTTGAGTTGACGGCGGTGCGCATGAAGTTCTGGATGCTCACGCCCGGAATCTCAACGGGATACTGGAAACTGAGGAAGATGCCCTCGTTGGCGCGGTCTTCGGGCGACATCCCGACGATGTTCTTGCCTTTGTACCAGATTTCGCCCTCGGTGATTTCATAGCCCTCGCGACCCGTGATGGCCGCCGCAAGGGTGCTTTTTCCCGTTCCGTTGGGGCCCATGATGGCGTGAATTTCGCCCTCGTTGACGCCCAGATTCAATCCTTTCAGGATTTCCTTGCCTCCGATGGAGACGTGTAAATTTTTGATGTTCAACAACATAATATGTCAATTTTTAATTATTCATTTGTCGGGGCAGACCCGTATGTCTGCCCAAGAATTTGTTCGGTTGGGCATAGGCTGATTTTGCCGTAACGCATATAATAAGCGTGTTTAGCCCAATGTGTGTATTCCTCTTGTGGGATTTCGATTATGTCTTTGCCATCAGCTTCCGCAACCCGTTTTTTCACCTCTTTGATCAAGGCCTCGTCGCGGCCATATTTCCCGATGTGGCTCACATTCAACACGATGCCGACCATCAAGACAACGCTTGAGGCTATCATCATACAATTCCTAGTTTTCGGCTTGATTTCCAGCAACATCGCGTTCACCATCGAAAGGGAAAGATGCCCGAAAGCCAAGGCGAAAAAGGGCAATGCCGTGAGCATGTAAAAGTCGCGCTGCTTCACGCTCAGCATGATGGGCAACACGCCCGTGAGACCAAGAATCAGGAACATGAAGAACCATTTCCTATCGGGCAGGAACTCAAATATCCCTTGCTTCTTTTTATTAAACAATTTGCTCATTATCAGAATAATAGCAAATATCACCAATGGAGCAATCAGCTGCATCAAAAGCCTGAAAACGATGAAAAACCGCGTGTGGACTGTGGCTTGGTACAGGCCGCCGCCAATCACCTGAACGTTGATATATTCTTTCAGATAGGCGAACGAGGCTGGGAAAGCCAAAAACATCACCCCTGATAACACGGCCATTGTGAAAACGAGCAACAGGGTGTCAATGGGACCTTGAATCCAACGGCGCTTGTCGTCAAAAATGCAAAAGATGACGGGAAAAACCAGCGGAAACAGCCCTGTAAACCCTTTTGACAGGAAGGCCAAAAACAGCGAAACACCCGCCATGAAAAGCCATACTTTGTTATTGCGTTGATAACTGATTATCAGGAGATAAACCGACAGCAATACGAAAATCGCCATCGTGTTTTCAAGCATGTTGTTCGTCGCGCTCCAGGTGACCAATGGCATGGCGACCCAGAAAAGCAGCGGCAGCCACGCCCAGCGCAAGTTGTTGGTGGTCCGTTTCCAAATCAGGGCAAGCAACAAGCCTGAGAGCAGGAATGTCAGCACGGAATAGGTTTTCTCGACCCACCAATGGTCGCCTAAAGCCTTGAAAAACAGGGCTTCCAAACCCATCGCCAAAGGCGGATGCTGTCGAAATTCAGGAAAAAGCGTTTGCGTGTAATGCGGATTCCAAAACGTCCCCTGCCCTTCCGCCATGTTGCGCGAAATGGTGGCGTAGGTCACGCCGTCAAAAAACATTCCTTCGGTCAATAGACTGTTGCTCAACAGGATAAGGACTATCCCGATGAGGAACAACCAAAAGGGGGTGTTATTTGTGCGGGTTTGTGACATTTATTCGTTTTCATTGTAGAGATGCGATTCATCGCGTCTCTACAGGGTTATCCAACGCTGCCTTCCAATGTGATTGACAATAATTTCTGCGCCTCGACCGCGAATTCCATAGGCAATTTGTTCAAAACATCCTTGGCATAACCGTTGACAATCAATCCAATAGCCTTCTCTGTCGGGATGCCGCGCTGCTGGCAGTAGAACAGTTGGTCTTCGGAGATTTTTGAGGTGGTGGCCTCGTGTTCGAGGATGCTCGACTCGTTGCCGCACTCCACGTAAGGCCATGTGTGCGCGCCGCATTGGTCGCCTAATAACAAGGAGTCGCATTGCGAATAGTTACGGGCGTTCTCGGCTCTCGGGACGACCTTTACCAAGCCACGGTAGCCGTTTTGGCTGTGGCCGGCGGAGATGCCCTTGGAGATGATGGTGCTGCGGGTGTTTTTGCCCAAATGGATCATCTTCGTGCCTGTGTCGGCTTGCTGGTAGTTGTTGGTCACGGCAACGGAATAGAACTCGCCCACGGAGTTGTCGCCCATCAGCACGCAGCCTGGGTATTTCCAGGTGATGGCCGAGCCCGTCTCGACCTGCGTCCAAGAAATCTTGGAGCGGTCGCCGCGACAAAGGCCGCGCTTGGTGACGAGGTTGTAAACGCCACCTTTGCCGTTTTTGTCGCCAGGATACCAATTCTGAACGGTACTGTATTTCACCTCGGCATCAGTCTCAGCTATGATTTCCACGATGGCCGCATGGAGCTGGTTTTCATCGCGTTGCGGTGCCGTGCAGCCTTCCATATAGCTCACATACGCGCCTTCATCAGCCACGATGAGGGTGCGCTCAAACTGGCCCGTGTTGGCCGCGTTGATACGGAAATAGGTGGACAATTCCAAAGGGCAACGCACGCCTTTCGGGATGTAGCAAAACGAGCCATCGCTGAAGACCGCCGAGTTGAGCGCAGCGAAGAAGTTGTCGGTGTAAGGCACTACCTTGCCGAGGTATTTCTTCACCAAGTCAGGGTGCTGCTTGACCGCCTCGCTGAACGACATAAAAATAACACCGTGCTTGGAGAGCGTCTCTTGGAAGGTCGTTTTTACCGAGGTCGAGTCCATGACCGCATCGACGGCCACGCCCGAGAGCTTTTTCTGCTCGTCTAGGGAGATGCCGAGTTTATCGAAGGTGGCCAAAAGTTCCGGGTCGACCTCATCGAGGCTCTGTTTCTGTTGCCTTTTGCGTGGCGCGGCGTAGTAGATAATGTCCTGATAATCAATTTCGGGAATATCAAGATGCGCCCAGTTGGGTTGCTTCAGTTTCTGCCAATGGCGAAAGGCTTTCAGGCGAAACTCCAGCAGCCATTCGGGTTCCTCTTTCTTCTTGGAAATCAAGCGGATGATGTCCTCATTCAAGCCTTTCGGCACAAAATCGGTCTCAATGTCGGTCACAAAGCCATATTCATAGTCCTTGTTCGTGACCTCGCTGATGATATTGTCTTTCGGATTCGAGTCCATTTTCTTATTAAGAATGATTTCAAATTAGGCCGCAAAGTTACATAAATCTTTGCTTCCGAATAGACTTTGTCAAGAAAAACTTTTTGAAAATATCCTTCCTCGCAGCGACAAAAAATACAAAGGGCGCAGGTCTTTTGACTTGCGCCCTTTGCGGTCCGGACGAGACTCGAACTCGCGACCTCCTGCGTGACAGGCAGGCATTCTAACCAAGCTGAACTACCGGACCAGCCTGAAAAAGAACTCTATTGCTTTGCTTTGCGGGTGCAAAAGTACAACCTTTTTCGTTATCCGCAAGCATTTTTTTTCATTTTTTTGATTCTTTTTTTGCAGAAACAACACAATATGTTGATTTCTAAACACTTAAATAAGTTCAGGTTCGCACATTATTCCATTTTCACCTCCAAGGCACACGTACCCAAATCATGGTATGGCAAATGCAAGGCCTCCGCTTGAGCCATCCATTGCTCCGCCAAATAGCGGGGAACCGTCCCGTCGATGAGGAGCAACTTAGCTTCAAAACCGTTTACAACAGACTGCACATCAGGCTTTTGTCGACCCATAACCAACATATAATCCACGGGCAAACGGTAGGTCAAGCTGTCTCCAACGGCCCAACTGTCGTCCCAAAGGGCGAGCAATTTACCCTCAAATGACACCAAATTCGACGATTTCCGCATGAAAGGCCCATCGAAATCTTCCTCCAAACCAACCACTTTTGGATGCGAAGTGAGGTTTTGCCTCGTCCAAAAACCACTCAAACTGTAATCAACCGTCGACACATCAGCTATTAAAGCTGTGTCAGCCAAAAGGATGTGCTGTTCACCCTTGACGAAATCCACCGCCGTGTGTTTGCGCAGGCTGAAACAGACCATGCTATCCTGTTTGTCAGCACGATACAAACGAACGGTTATGGAGACCACAAACAGCAGCATTACAGCAAGAAGCTCGAATACCATCCGTTTCTTGCGTATGGAAACCAAAAGCAGCAACAGAACGAAAGCCGTAAGCAGCAGAGCAAACTCAAACGGACTGACATACAAGCCTTTAATGATGGAGAGCGGCAGCCCGTCAATCCAGAGAACCAAATAATCCATCACGTAAATCATGCCCCAAACAACATAGCCAAACAGCACGTTGACAAAGGGAATCCACGACACCAATAGCAACAACATGCCGCCCATGACCACAAAAAACGAAATCGGCGTCATGAACAGGTTGCTGAGCCAGAAATAGGTCGTGAACTGATGGAAATAGAACAAGGTGAACGGCAAGGTGGCAAGCTGCGCGGCAAGGGCCACGGACGTAATCTCCCAAACCTTATCCAACAGCTTGTTTTTCACGAAGATAAGGTGATATATCGGCTTTTGCAGCACCACGATTCCGATGACTGCAACATACGAAAGCTGAAAACCGATTTCGAAAAGATTGTTTGGATTGACACAAAGAAGAATAAACGCCGAAGATGCTATCGAATTGATTATAAACCCCTTGCGACGTATCATCTCTCCTATGATGACAATGGTAATCATCAATGCCGCGCGAAGGATGGAGGGAGATAGTCCAGTGATGAGGGCGTAAAACCAAATGATGGCCAACAACAGCAGGTGTTTCAGCCTCTTCTGCCAAAGTTTCCTATTGAGGAAACCCAGCAGGAAAGAAGCCACCAAATAGATGACACCCACATGCATTCCCGACACACAAAGGATGTGCATGGAACCGGCGGCCACATAATGCCTCCTGATGTCGTCGGCGAGGCTCTCGTCATAGCCTAAAAGAATGGCTGCAGCCACACCAAACTCCTTGTCTTTCACGCCACAACGTTGCAAAGAAGCCATCAGGTAGTCGCGGAAACGAAACGCGAAAGCATATACAGGATTGGCTTTGTTTGTCTGCAAATCTATCCAGTCATTATCGCGCAAAAAGCACTGTCCCGTGATGCCCTTTCGCATCAGATAAGACTGATAATCAAACTCCTCGGGATTCTTGGGCGGCGACACCTCCCCTATCGGCGCCACCACCGCAATCAGGTCGCCATAGCGCAAGGCGAAAGCGGAATCGGACTTCTGGAAATAAGCCATCACAAGACCCGAAACCGCCCGAGAAGGCAAGCTGTCGCCAAACTGATACTCCAGACGCAATGGTACCTTGAAGTTGTTCTCACGTTCCGAAGGATAGTCATAAACCCTTGCAACATAATACTTTGCATCGGATTCGTAGTTCCTATAGAAGTCTTTCTGCACCACCGCATCATGGGCGCGTGTCAAGGCAAAGCCCGCAATAAAAAGATAACAAGCCATGATACTGCCGAAAAGCCAAGCAAAACGCCGTCTTTTCAGGAGCACTGAAGCTGCCACAGCCACGGCAAACAAGGCCAGCATAACCGCCACCAAAACCAAACTGGGGATTTGCAGGGAAGCAAAAAACACCCTTGTCCAAATGCCTAACGCAAAGGGAATCAGCATTCTCAGGAAGGGGTATTTGCTCAGATCAGACATAGTTGTACATCAATATTCACAATTCCGTTTCATGGCACAAGCATCATTCAAATGCTTGCGCAAAGGCACCATGATCGTCAAACGGGCTTCCACATTCTGCAAATAGCGTTTGCCAAGGGTTTCGTGCCCAATGTCGCCCCACCCATAAAAGTCAAAACCATCGTCTCTCCCTTCGTGCGCCGATGCCTCAGCCTTGATTTCTTGCGGCGAGAATGTATCCATCAAGCTGATGCCATACGAAACGTCGAATTTCAAGAACAGACGCAGGTTTCGCACCATAATCAATTGTCGGAAACCGATGCCGCCCACCACACCGACATCGACGGGATTCACCATGGCCTGCGTCAAAGGGGTGTCGTACACCAACGAGACATAACTGTCGTCGTCGTAAGTGCGTTCCCACTTCACAGTGCCACCCAGCCAAAGGCTAACGTGCGGTGCAAGATAGACGTAGGGTCGCCAATTGTCGTTTGCGCCAATGTAAAACGTCAGCGGCACACGCAACTCAATGCCATTCAGCCTCATCCCATACTTCACCCGCGCCCAAGTAGACGAAGTAAAGCTAGTCAGAAACTCGGAATCCGTTTGCTCGTTGGTGCCTCGCATGACATAAGAGGTACCCATGCCTACTGAGAACCTATCCATAATGTTGTATTCAGCCGTCAAACCGAAAGTAGGGCCAAAATAGCCTTTCAACTGCGACGTCTTCACGGCGGTGTAAACCATGTCATTGGCGGCAAAACCGCCCGAAACGCCCAAGCTCAGCGCACTATTGTTGAAACTTCTCTGATACCTACTGCGCAAAGGCTTGGCAAACTGAGCCCGTAGCGGAGCAAACCACATCAAACTGATTGTCAATAGAATAAACATCCTCTTGTAATTCATGGCAATGTCAGTTTGTGGGTTGTGGAGGCATCAAAGAGTCATTGAACCAGAGCTCGGTTTCGGCCATGCCGTCAACATCCTTGAAAATGAAAATGGTGTTGACGGGATACACCGAGGAAGGCACGACGGGGTCGTTATATCTTATGATCTTGTAGCCGTACCTGAAATCTCTCACGCCCGCATCGGACTTCTTACCCGAAAACAGCACAGCATGAACGGGGCTGCCTACGGTGTTGGGTTGTTCGAAATAATAGGCGGTAAACGCCGTGTCGCTGCCCATCAGATAAACCGGTGAAATTATCTCGCAGTAGGTTTCTTCCTGCGTCATGCTGTAATAATCAGCAATTTGCAGATATTTTTGGCTGATTCTATGGTAGTGTTTGACAGGGCTTGTAGTGCCCACAGAGGGATGGCTCTCCGCCGAAGTCAACACCGCCTCATACTGGTGCTTCGAGACGAACTCCATATCAAGATTGAACGGCCTGTCGCCAAAATGGATGTTCTCCTCGCCGAAAAGTTGAAGCAAATCCATGGGAAGATAGTCCGTGATGAAAGGGATGTCCTGCGGGTCGTTGAAAAGGATGCTCGACTTGCCTTCCTCTTTCAAGCAAGCGCTAAAGCCCCAAAAAACTGCCATTGTCAGCATCAAGAGCCCTACCCGTTTCCAAAAACCATGTTTCATTGCACCTTCAGTTTGGTTTATTGACTATCGCACAACAGCCACTTTTCGTGTCAGTGTCGCGCCCTTGTTTTTCAGCACAAGATAGTATATGCCACTACTGACCTTCGGCAAGGTGTAGCCCATTTTCTTCACCGCGCCAGCATCCACTCTGAAACAGTCAACCAACTGGCCTTGACCGTTGTAAAGGCTGATTTCGGCAAGATCTTTCAAACTGCCAAAACCAAGCGTAATCTGTCCATCTGTCGGATTGGGCGACACCTCAAAATCTTCATTGTCAGCGTGTTCGTCAACGTCAAAATACGTGGTTTTGATAGGAAAGCTCTCCCTAATGGTGTCGCAACGGTTGACTACGGTAGCTTGAAGCATGACGGTGTCTTCGAGGAATGAATAAATGGTCAAGGTGCAACTTTCGCCCTTGCCATGCGAACTGATAATCCAATCAGGGCAACTCACCTGCCATAGCACCGTATCAATCGAGGCTCTCTCCTCCTTGAGGCCGATGGCATATTCGTTCATACTGATGTAGGTCTCGCTGCCACCAATGGGAAAATGCGAACCTTCGATTTCAAAATCAGGCGTGAAGTCCATATCGAGGGTCAGGTAATATCCATAGCAGCCATTTTCGTCCTCCCCTTCCATCACGTAATAGCCCGATTCGGTGTAAACCATGCCATGATACTCAAACGACGAAACATTGCAAAGTTGCATCGTATCATTATGATAATCAGCATTTCTCACATACACTGGAAAAGTCAGCGTGTCACGGAAAATCTCTTGGGAATAGGTATTGACACCTTCAATCAACGCCTTCACCGCAAAATCGCCGACCTGCATGAATACATGGTTGGCCGAGGCTCCCTCGGCACTTTGGCCGTCGTCAAAATCCCAATGCACCTGATGAAGCTCGTAATTGGTCTTCAACTCAAAGACAGCCTCTCCCCCAACACACATGTTCAAGCCGTTGTGGTAAGAAGACCCCAACACACCGTTTACAAACAATATTGCATTCATGCTCAACAAGTTGGACCCTGCACAATAAGCATATCCCTTGTCCGGGCCAAAGCCGTAAACATGGGCGACTACACCCCAAGGACAGGCCAAATGATGGTTGCCGTGACTGATTTCCCTTCTGGTAAAATAATAGTCATTGTTGCCATTTATTGGATGAAATGCCGCTGGATCTATCAGCGAGCCGTCAAGATGAACCATGCCGATGCTCGAACGGTCAACCACGATATTGACATAATGCTCAGAAATCGGGGCCTGATAGTGGTGGAAGGTACAAAATGTTATCTCATTGATTCTCTGCTCAATCGGAGGAATCCAAACCACGGAAGGGTCGCCCTTCCTTTCCTCAGTGGACTCGTCGTCATAGCTTGTGGTGTTGTAAAGGCAGACATGGCTGGGCTGCGAGGTTTCCACGAAACAGGAGCCTATAGGCCATTGGTCGCCCGACGCATAAAGCCAAAACGAGTAGGACTGCCCACTATTCAAGGTGATCAGGTAAGCCCCATTGCACCAAACCGAGTCGTTGTCAGCGGCTGAGGTGACTTTCACACGGTCGCGACGGCGGCCTACCGAACCCGTGACGGCGAACTGCCTGCCCCAAGTATCCACCGGGATGGCCTGCTCAAAGATGTGGTCGTGGCCCAAACCCATGTCACCCGGGACACAAGTCAGCGTGTTTCCGTTGAACAAAGCAATTTTTTCCCCGTCCTTGGCGACCACGCTCGTGCCCGACAAATCGCGTTTGGAGGTGATGTAATTCGACCTCACAGAGAGGGTCTGTCCCGCGTTCAAAGTGACCGTAAAAGGTTGTCCCGCCTGATGGCCATCCAAGGTCTCCACCGTAGGCGTCACCTCGACTTGGGTATCATCCTCAACAGCCACGACAAGGAATGCGCTGGTCTCCTTGTCGGGAACATGCTGATGCGACCGTGACTGCTCATCGCATTGGACGATATACTTCGACCCCAAGCTCTCAATGGGCAGCACATAACTCGCATCAAAAGAGTTGGTCGCGAAATTGGTAATGTAAACCGAAACGGTATCATTCACCGTCAGTTTCAGGCCCAAATCGGACACTAAATTTGCCCCAACGTCATGATAACCAGCCGATATGGGAATGTCAATCACCACCGTGCTCTCGTTGCCCACCGTGAAAGTGGTCTGCCACAAGGTGCGTGGATTGACAATCGTTCCGCTGCAAGCCCGCTTCGCGCTGACCATCACTTGCGTTTTCACCCAGTCGTCCCAACCGTTTACCTTGTAGCCGTTTTCCATGAAAGAAAACCAAAACTCCTTGCCTTGTGTGGAGTTTTGCGCCCAAGTGGAAACGCCCAACAGCAACAGCAGCCAAAGCAACAGCGTCCTCATCATCACCTCCCCTTTCTCAGTTCCTCACCAATCACCTCGGCAGCCATAGCCGATGCCCCAGCGTTGCCCAAACGGTCCTTCAGCTCCTCGTAGTCCTCCAAAAGTCGTCGTTGACACTTGGCGTTGTGAAGCAGTTGGTCCAATTCCTCCACCAAGTTTTCCTCAGTCAAGTCTCTTTGAATCAGTTCTTTGACCACTTCCTTCTCCATCACAAGGTTGACCAAAGAGATGAACTTCACTTTAATCAGCCACTTGGCAATGAGATAGGAGAACCCGTTGGCCTTGTAGCACACCACTTCGGGCACCGAAAACAGCGCCGTTTCAAGCGTGGCCGTCCCCGAGGTGACAAGCGCCGCGCTGGCGTTTTGGAGCAGGTCGTAAGTCTGATTTTCAATTAGGAACACGTCCGAATTGCCGATGATTTTCTTGTAGAGGCTCGTGTCGACAGAAGACACGCCTGCCACAACAAACTGATAATTAGGAAAATGCGGCACCACTTTGAGCATGGTCGGCAACATCCGCTTCACCTCCTGAGTGCGACTGCCAGGCAGCAAGGCGATGATTTCGCGCTTCTCGCCCAAGCTGTTGCGACGTAAGAAAATGGAACGGTTGCCCGAACCGAATTTGGCCAGTTCGTCGAGCAATGGGTTGCCGACATAGGTCACATCCACGCCGTAGCGCTTATAGAAATCCTCCTCGAACGGCAAGATAACCAGCATCTTATCCACCGACTTCCTGATTTGCTGCACGCGGCGACGCTTCCATGCCCACACCTGCGGCGAGACATAATAAAACACCTTCAGGCCCTTCTTGTGGGCAAATTCCGCGATGCGCAAATTAAAGCCGGGGTAGTCCACCAAAATGAGGGCATCAGGCTGATATTCCTCGATGTCTTTTTTACAGAAGTTAATGTTGTTCAGCACTTTGCGCAGGTTGACCGCCACCTCCACAAAACCCATGTAGGCCATCGTGCGGTAGTGTCGCACCAGCTCCATGCCCTGCTTTTGCATCAGGTCGCCGCCAAAGCCGCGAAACTCGGCGTTGGGGTCTTTTTTCCGCAACTCAGCAATGAGGTTGGAAGCGTGCAAATCGCCCGAGGCCTCGCCTGCAATGATGTAATATTTCGTGATTCTCTTTTGTTTGGTCATAATGCTACATTTTACTTGAACAAAAAGAAAACCAGCAACATACCCACCACCGTGACAGCCAAAATGCCTCGTCCCATCAAATCATATTTCCACTTCACTAACAGCATCCTGAACAAGATGATGCCTGGAATGAAGGCCAAAAGATAAGGCGCACGTCGATATGGCTCGCCCCATGGAATGAGGCTCAGCAGCAGGAAAAACAGCCCAAAACTGGCCGCTCCCGCCAACAATCCAATCCAAAAGTTATCCTTGATTTTCATGACTTTATGCTAATTTGTTCGTAGTCTTTCATCGTTTCGAGGCAAGCGTAGGCCGTCCAGTCGTAACAGGTCGGCACCACGGCAACATAATTCTGCTTGATGGCATATAGGTCCGTGCCAGGCCTGACGTCGTTGCTCACCAACTCCCCTTCCAGGTCGTAGTACAGCTCGCCGTTCTCGTCAATATGCTCATGAAAATATTCCACCCAACGGCAATTGGCTTGCCGACACACCTTAATGCCCTTCAAAGGCTCCTCCGACCTTTTGGGGAAATTGACATTCAGGCACACGCCCTGAGGCAGGCCTTCCTTCAACACCTTTTTCGTGATTTCGAGGATGGCCGTGTCGAGATGGTCTAAGTCGGCTTCGGGATCAAAGCTGTCGAGGCTGAAACCGATGGCAGTCAGGCCATTCATGCAAGCCTCGATGACCGCCCCGATGGTGCCTGAATACACCACCGTGGAGGCCGCATTGGTGCCGTGGTTGATGCCCGAAACCACCAAATCCGGGTGACGCGGCAACAGTTTCTGGTAGGCCAACTTCACGCAGTCGACAGGTGTACCATTGCAGCGAAACTCCTTGAAACCCTGTTCTTCATGGATGAGACGGGGGCGCAACTTCTCATGGATGGTGCAGGAATGGCTCTTGGCCGACATCATCTCGTCGGTGGAAATGACCGCCACGTCCCCGAGGGTGCGCATCAGCGTTGTCAGCTTGTGCAGGCCATTCGCCGCATAGCCGTCGTCATTGGTAATCAGAATCAAAGGTCGTTGGGTACTACTCATGGGTTCTTTTTATCTCGCAAAGATAGGAAAAAATCACCACACCTCGATTTCGTCCACGAAAATCCAAGCGGGATTGCCAAAGCCGCTATGGTCCTCGGGCAGGTCGAAACCCGAAACCACGACTTCGACAAACCGCGCTGTAACAGACTCAAAATCAACCTCGAAAGCGAAGATACCGTCATTGTCAGCCCAAGTGGAAATCGGGAAGTCTTTTTTCGCCACCTCTCGGAAACTTTCTCCGTCGTCGGAAGCCAGTACCTTGACTTGGCTTGGGTTGTAAATCCAAGCACCTTTGTTCACTAAAGCATGGATGCGAACATGTTGCATTTCAGCGGCTTGCTCCAAGTCGATGACAGCATCCAAAGGATAGCCACAGAAACCCAACCAACGTCCTGAATTGTAGGCTCCACGGCCTAAATTACCGTCGTTGAGCAAGATAGCGCCTTCGTATGTGTATTTCTCGGCAGGCTGCTGACGCAAGGTGATAGGTTTGCGCGTGGCCAAATTCGGTGCAACGGTATCCGTCCAAACTCTCGGGTTGAAAATGTGGTCGGCGTAAGTGTAATGATAAAGGTCATAAAGTTGGGCCATGTGGCGGCATCGCTCTACAAACGCCTCGAAATCACGCTCTTTGGGGTTGTTCCATTGCAATTCAGTCAAGGCATCCATGCGCGGCATGGCCATGTACTGCACATGGCGGAACGAGGCGATGTATTCCGTCCAGATGTTGGCCTGCACACCGATGATATGTTTTTGCTGCTCGGGCGTAAGTTCCTCAGGCAGCGGCTGGAACTCGTACACACGCTCCACGGGCAGGTAGCCGCCGATGCACATCGGCTCATTGGCGATGTCATCGCTCTGGTAGTAATCGAAATAGAGGTGCGAATAAGGCGCCATAATCACGTCATGGCCCTTGCGTGCCGCCTCAATGCCGCCTTCCGTGCCGCGCCAGCTCATGATGATGGCCGTCTCGGAGACGTTGCCCTCCAGAATCTCGTCCCAGCCGATGACGCGTCTTCCGCGAGCCTCCACCACCTTCGCCATGCGGTTCATCACATAACTCTGCAGGTAGTCTTCCTTCGAAAAACGCTCGTCGCCCTTGATGCCTAATTCCTTGATTTTGGCTTGACATTTCGGACACTTCTCCCAGCGCACTTTAGGACACTCATCGCCGCCGATGTGGATATAGGGCGAGGGGAACACATCCATCACCTCATTGAGCACATCCTCAACGAATTGCATGGCTTCTTCGTTGCCCGCGCAAAGCACGTCTTCCGATACGCCCCAACGTTTCCACACCTCGTAAGGGCCTCCCGTGCAGCCTAACTGCGGGTAGCAGGCTAAGGCCGCCTGCATGTGACCCGGCAGGTCGATCTCGGGGATGATATTGATGTGACGTTCGGCAGCGTATTGGATGAGGTCGCGGAGCTCGTCTTGGGTATAGAAACCGCCGTGACGGATGGTATCATACAAATTTCCATTGTGCCCAATGACCGTGCCATTACGATACGCGCCAATCTCTGTCAACTCAGGGTACTTCTTGATTTCGATGCGCCAACCTTGGTCCTCGCTGAGGTGGAAATGGAACTGGTTCATGTTGTGCAAGGCCAGCATATCAATGTAAATCTTCACCGAGTCCAAGTCCATGAAATGGCGGCAGGGGTCCAAATGCATTCCGCGATAGGCGAAGTTGGGCCAATCCTTTATTGTACCACAAGGCAGAGCCATGCCCATGTCATTCCCGCGTTGGCGAGTGGGTTGGCTGGAATCTATGGGCAAACTTTTACGCAGCGTTTGGATGCCGTAAAACACGCCTGCGGCATCGGCACCTTTCACCATAATCTGCTTCGGCGTGATGTTGATTTCGTAAGCTTCGGCTTGGTCGAAACTTTCAGCCACTACCTTCAGCACAATGCCGTCGGCTTGGCCTTGATATTCTTGTGTTTTCAAGACATAGCCCATGATATCATTGACATATTCACTGAGGAATTGTGCCTCGCGCTGGAGGCCAGCCTCGTAATAGATGACGGTCTTAGGCCCCAATTCAAAGGGCTTTTCATCATTCAGTTGCACCTCTTTGGGTTGCGGGATGATGTCGTAAGAAGCCTGAGGCAAAGGTTGTTTCGTGCAAGCGGACAAAAGCATTGCTACTGCACATAGGATAAGGAAACGGTTTCTCATATTTCTAAATCATTTAGTAATACACTTATCACCCCACAAACTCAACAAACTTCTCGGCCTGCTCCTTCAATTGGGCCAGCTGTTCATCAGTAAGGCTGAATTCGCCTTTGGTCCAGGCTTCCACGCCGAGGGCAATGCCCGTTTGCGGTTCCTTCATTACGTCCATTTTGATGAATTCCAGCAACTCGTTCAGTTTGGCGCGGCATGTGGCGGTCTGGTTCTTGCCACCGGCACCGCTCGCAGTGACTTTCTTGCCCACCACCGCCGAAGGACCGGCGAAATTGCTGATGTCCATCGGGCGCGAGAGCCAATCGAACAGGTTTTTGAGCAGCCCCGGATAACTGAAATTATACTCAGGCGTGAAAATCCAAATGCCATCAGCAGCGAGGATTTCCTTACGCACACGGCTTACTGAGGCAGGCACCGAGGCTTCCAAGTCTTGGTTCATCAGCGGGACATCCTCGAAAGCGAGGTAATTGATATTGTAGCGACCAGCCAACATCTGCTCGGCCAAAGCCGCCAACTGACGATTGAACGACTGCTTGCGTAGCGAACCGACGATAAAGAGAATGTTTTTCATATTTGTGTGATTTTGAGATTTGTTTCGGCAAAAGTAAGGATTTTTTCCAATTTACAAAAAAAAGCGCACTCCAAAAATCTTGGAATGCGCTTTTGTTTGGATAACCGTTTGAACTTATTCGCCCAACTTGATGCGAACGAAGTTCACCACAGTGGCTTCCTTGTCGGCGGCGGCGATGTACTCGGCAACCGTCTTGGGATCGGCGACCAGAGAGACCTGGTTGAGCAGGCAGCTCTCCTTGAAGAACTTGTTCAGACGGCCCTTGGCGATGTTCTGAATCATGCCTTCGTTGAGTTGCACCGTGCCGGGCACATTGGCCTTGATTTCACGGGCCATAGCGCCTTGTTCCTCGGTGATGTAACCCTTGGTGATGTTCGAGTTGATGTGGTCATCGCTATCGACGTGGTTGGGGTTGATGCCAGCCTTACGGAGGGCTTTCTCCACTTCCTTGCCGATTTGCTCTTCCTTAGTCTTGTCGATGGCAACGGCAAACTCGCGGTCCTTCACCTCTTGCGGGATGGAGGCCTCGCTCACCGACAGCGGGTTCATAGCGGCGACGTGCATGCACACCTCGTGGCTCACTTCCTCGACACCGTCGAAGCTCTTGTTCATCTCAACGATGGTGGCAAGACGGTTGCCAGGGTGGTTGTAGTTGGCCACGTAAGCACCTTCCAAAACCTTGAAAGCACCGAGTTCGGTCTTCTCACCCGTGACAGCGCTCTGGTTGGCGACGAGGGCCTCAACGGTCTGGCCGTCAATCTGCATGGCCTTCAAGGTGTCGATATCCTTCACGCGGTTGTCGACAGCCATGTCGAGCACGTCCTTCGTGAACTTCACGAAGTCGGCGTTGTTGGCGACGAAGTCGGTCTCGCAGTTCACCATGATGATGGCGGCGTACTTGTGGTCATCAGTGGCCTTGGAGAGCACGCAGCCTTCAGAGGCATTGCGGTCGGCGCGCTTGGCGGCCTTGGCCATGCCCTTCTTGCGCAGGATGTCGATGGCGGCCTGGATGTCGCCGTCGGTCTCGACGAGGGCCTTCTTGCAGTCCATCATGCCGGCGCCCGTCATTTGTCTCAGTTCATTGACTTGAGAAGCGGTAATATTCATAATGTGTGTTGTTTTAAAAGTGATTATTTGAATTTTTGGCTTTCAGCTTTCAGCAGTCAGCCTTCAACTCGGTATTACCATAGCTGACGGCTGATTAGCTGATGGCTGATAGCTCAAAAAATTAGTTCTTGGCAACGGGGCGACGGGGACGACGGTTCGAGCGCGGACGGCGTTCGTCCTTGCTTTCCTCTTCCTCGATGTTTTCCTTCATCTCGTCGGTTTCTTCCTCTTCCTCTTCTTGGACGAGGTCCTTGTTGTTCTTGCGCTCGGTGATGCCTTCCTCAATGGCGTCGACCATCTTGCCGACGATGAGGGCGATGCTCTTCGAGGCGTCGTCGTTGGCCGGAATCGGGAAGTCGATGAGGTTGGGGTTGGTATTGGTGTCAACGATGGCGAAGGTGGGGATGTTGAGCTTGCGGGCCTCGGCCACGGCAATGTGTTCCTTCATGATGTCAACCACAAACAAGGCGGAGGGCAGACGGCTGAGGTCGGCGATGGAGCCAAGGTTCTTCTCGAGCTTCTCGCGCTCACGCTCGATTTGCAGCTTCTCACGCTTCGAGAGGCTCTTGTAGGCGTCGCTAGTCATCATTTTGTCGATGCCCGTCATCTTTTTGACGGCCTTGCGGATGGTGGCGAAGTTGGTCAGCATACCGCCAGGCCAACGCTCGGTCACGTAAGGCATACCGACTTTCTTGGCGAGGTCGGCGACCACGTCCTTGGCCTGCTTCTTGGTGGCCACGAAAAGGACTTTCTTGTTCGACTTGGCCAGTTGGCAGAGGGCATTGGCGGCCTCGTCCATCTTGGCTTGGGTCTTATAAAGGTCGATGATGTGAATGCCATTGCGCTCCATGAAAATATAGGGAGCCATGTTCGGATTCCATTTTCTCTTGAGATGGCCGAAATGACAACCGGCATCCAATAATTCTTCAAATGTTACTTGTGTCATGAGTTTTCTTTTTAATGTTTACTTTCGCTGAATACAATCGCCGAGTAGTCTTAATGATAAGAATCTCAGCAATTTGGATACTAAACAAAATCGCTCGGCTTCTGAGGGCTTAACGTTTGCTGAATTGGAACTTCTTACGGGCACCGGGCTGACCGGGTTTCTTACGCTCAACCATACGCGGGTCGCGGCGCATCAAACCTTTAGCCTTCAGGGTGGGACGATACTCGGGGTTGATTTCGCAGAGCGCGCGGCTGATGGCGAGACGCAAGGCCTCGGCCTGGCCGTTGATGCCGCCACCGTCGAGGTTGACCTTGATGTCGTACTGGCCAAGGGTCTCGGTCAGCATGAAAGGCTGTTCAACCACATAGTGGAGGATGCTCGTCGGGAAATACTCCTTGTAGTCGCGCTTGTTCACCGTAATGTTGCCACTGCCGGCCTTCATGTAGATGCGGGCGACGGCGGTCTTTCTTCTACCTAAAGCGTTGATAACTTCCATGATTACTTCTTATTCTTGATTGTGTTGATCTTGAGTTCGATGGGCTGTTGGGCCTCATGTTTGTGGTTGGGACCTTCGTAGACGTACAGGTTCCTGAAGATTTCGTTGCCGAGTCTCGTCTTGGGAAGCATACCCTTGATGGCGTGCTCAAGAACGAAAGTGGGCTTGCGCTTCAGTTGTTCGCCGATGGTGCGGATGCGCTGACCGCCCGGATAACCGGTGTGGTGCACATAGTACTTCTGGGTCATCTTGTTTCCTGTCAAAACGACCTTCTCTGCATTGATAATGATGACATTATCACCACAATCGCTGTGGGGAGTAAAGCATGCCTTCCTTTTGCCACGCAGAATCATGGCAACCTCAGTGGCCAAGCGGCCGAGGATTTGTCCTTCAGCGTCGACGACGTACCATTTCTTGTTGGCGTGTTCCTTGTTGACGCTTACTGTTTTGTAACTTAAGTAGTTCATTTTGTGTTTAATAATGTTTATCCAATTCAATAAGACACTGCCTTTTTTAAGGGCGTGCAAAATTACACCTTTCTTCCTTACGCTCCAACTTTTTTGTGCATTAATTCATGTTCGCCCATAAATCAACGCGTTAGCGCGTCCGAAAGACAGTTTTGGATGATCTAACGAGGCCGCAAAAGTACGACTTTTTTGGTTACTGGCAACACATTAATTGATTTTTTTGACTACGAGACTACGAGACACGGGACTACGGGACTTGGGAGGTATGACCACTGACCTTAACCTTGACCACTTTCACTGATGTTGAAGTTGTCACAGTCATTGTCCAATCCCTCTTGTCCCGAAGTCTCGAAGTCTCGCGTCATTTTTTTTTCTATATTTGCAGCCTCAAATCCAACGAAAATGTCCATCGAAATCAGCCATATCACCAAACGCTACGGCGAACAGCTCGCCCTCAACGACGTGACGCTCACTATTAATAAAGGTATCGTCGGACTGCTCGGCCCCAACGGCGCGGGCAAGTCGACACTGATGAAAATCATCACCTGCTTCATCCCTCCCACCTCGGGCACGGTAAGCGTGGAAGGCCACGACGTCACCGACGAGCCTATGGCCGTCAAGCGCATCGTGGGCTACCTGCCGGAGCACAATCCGCTGTATCTCGATATGTATGTGCGTGAATACCTTGAGTTTGTGGCAGGCGTCCACCAGCTGAAAGGCGAAGCGGCCCACAAGCGCATCGAGGCGATGATCGATGAGACAGGCCTCGGCCTTGAGGCGCACAAGAAAATCGGTGCCCTCTCGAAAGGCTACCGCCAGCGTGTGGGCCTCGCCCAAGCCATGATGCACGACCCACAAGTGCTCATTTTGGACGAACCCACCTCCGGCCTCGACCCCAACCAGCTCATCGACATCCGTAACCTCATCAGCAACCTTGGCAAGGAGAAGACCGTGCTGCTCAGCACCCACATCATGCAGGAGGTGGAAGCCATCTGCGAACGCGCTATTATTATTAATAAAGGTGTAGTGGTGGCCGACGACAAGATTGAGAACCTGAAACAAGAAAACTCAGCAAGTAACGTGGTCGTCGTAGAGTTTGAGAGCGAGGTGAGCGAAAACCTCTTGCGTGGCATCCCACAAGTGAGCCAAGTGCAGCGCGTAAAAGGCAACCACTGGATCATTGAACCACAAGGCGACATCGACATCCGCGCCAACCTCATGCGGTGGTCGGTGGAGAAAGGCCTCATCATCAAGACTTTGCAAAAAGAGGACTTGAGCATTGAGGAGGCGTTCCAGAAGTTGACGAAATAATTGATTGTTGTTTTTCGACTCGATTAAACAATTAAACAATTGTCAATTTGACAAAAATATGTATTTTTGCGGCAAATATCTATGACAGACACATTTATGACCGCTGATTTGGGATTACAGGCAAGTGCCAACAAGATAGGTGCATTATTGGAGTATGTATGCAACCAAATACCTCATATCCACCTGCGAAAGTTGCTGAAAGTGATATATCTCATGGACGAGAAATCCGTGCAAAAGCGGTCTATCCCTTTGACATGGCTTGATTATTATGCGTGGAAGAAAGGTCCTGTAGCGCCTGGCATCTATGAGGTCAAGGAAGGTGCTTTTGCGGACTATGTAACATGTGCAAAAGAGAATGACAACAAGTGGCATGTGTCGGCAAACAAGACAAATCCGTATGCTATAGACCAAGACATGAGAGTCTTTAGCGAATTCGAGATGGACATCATCAATAGCGTGATAGCCTATTGCAAAAACAAATCAGCCGACGATTTGACTGATGAAACGCATAGCGAAGGCTCGTTGTGGGCCAAAACCGTTGCGGAACATCAAATTTCTTTCGATGAAGGCGAACGTTCCGACTATCCGATTTGCCTCAATGACCTAAATGACGATGAGGGAAAAGAAATCTATGCCGATGCACAGGATAGCGTTATGATGCAAGCATCTATTAATTCGGCCATCCATGTTTGAACCGGGATCTGTCACATACGGATTTGCCAAAAACATCAGTCATCCCAAAGACAAATACGCCATCAGCATCTTCAGGGATGAAAATGTGCAACTTTTGATTCATTTTACTACCAGCAAAAGGCGTGCGGGCGTGCCAGACAATCAGGTTTGTCATGGCATTAATCGTGACATGGATGGCAATGTCGTTTCGTATGTATTCGAACCTGATGTCGAAATTGGCGACACGCCAGAAGGCGAACGCTTCCATTTCCCTGTGCGCACGGTTATGCAGTTCGATTACGGTTTCCTTCGTGGTGACGATTTGAGTTTGCAAAGACAGTTTGACAACTTGGAAATCAAATGCCATTTGGACAAGAAAGAATACCTTGATTTGGTGTATGCCATGTATTGCAGCAAACGCACTCCCACTGAATACAAGCCCTATCTGGAGAAAGTGCTTGAAGAGAATTGCGAATAAAGCTCATTCTCTCCAAAAGTCAGATTTTGACAAACTCGTCATTTTATGGTATAAGAGTTGCCCATACTACCTGTCTATTACTCAATGAAACTAAAAGTTGAGAGTTCGTTTCGCAACAGCTCTCTTCTGGTTGCAACAAATTGCTCAAAGACATCCATTGTGTATGAGTCCAAATGCGGAATAAGGTGGCGACTCTTAAAGTTTTCGTCACGTTCCGTTATCCAAACATCAAAAGGCTTGGCACGTTTTTCATTGTTCTCTGTTTCGCTTAATAATTCAAGATTACATATCGTATCCCTCAAATTCAAATAGCGTTCAATTCTGTCATCATCATACCCTAACTTTTTCAACTCTTTCCTTTGAATACTTGAATACGGGAAAATGTGGTCTTCCTGGAACAGCCTGTCTTTCCAATCTCTACCCGGATAAAGCAAGGAAAGAATAAGATAACTGTATCTTGTGCCGTGCTTGTACGAAAGCCAGTTTTCGATTTCATCATCCGTAAAATCAATGCGAATACCAAATTCGCCAATAATATCTTGATAAGGGAATCTTGTTCCGTTGTCACCTATAATCCTGCGTATGCGATTAAGAGTACTGTCTGTAGATGCCCCTAAAAGATTTCTCAAAGTAACCAGTATCAGCCATTTTTGTATATTGTTCTGGTCTTTGACATCTTCTATTTCGGAAGATTCCAAATACTTTCTCGAATCCTTGTTTCTTAAGTATTGGGCAATTGGCAATAGAGCCAACTTCGTTACAAGATTCTTGTCATTAAATCCGAATTTACTGACCAACTCAATGGCTCTACGTATTGCTGTTTTTGTGTCTTCCCAATGATCTTCTATGCACTCTAGATTCTTTTGAGTAAATGAACTGAGTTTATATTGTATTGGCAAATCCTCCGTTAGATACATGGAACCTTTCATCACGAAATCCTTTCCGAAAGAATATCCAAGGCCTATTTTATTGATGTCATCAGTAAAAGAGTTAATCTCTTCTCGCGCATTAAGAGTCTTCCACTTTGCTGTGGCAGTTGACAATAAAATGTCACTATACTCTAGTTTCTGTCCGCCTGTGTTTGTTCGGATAAAGATTTCCATGACTTTGTCGTAGTCAGTTGATTTCTCTTCATAATAATTGACAACTTTAGAGATCTTAATGCAGGTGTGCAAATCGCTGATCATCCTTAACGCAGTTCTCCTCTCAGGATCCGTATACGTTAATAGTCTGGTTTCTATAGCATCTTTTGCGTCTTCTGGATTCTCATAATTCAATATGTCACCTACACGATACCAAAACTGTGGCTCGTTCATTTTTGGATCAACCACATCATCTTCCCTAAATTTAAACTGATAAGTCAACTCTTCAGGATTATCATTGCTTTTTGGATGCAATAGATTTAAAAACAGGTAGGTCTTTCTCCACTTACGATAGAAATACCGATACGACCCTCTAAGTGCAACGTTAAACGATGTGATTCGTTGCTGGCCATCCAAGACTAAGTAAATGTCATTATTGACTCCGTCAAGGTTGGCAAATTTGTTGTGAGGCTGCTCCGCATCAAAATCTCGTAAAAACTCGTATGATGTCCAGTTTTTCTTGTTCTCTTCTCGAATCTTCCAAAACAAGAATGTACTAATTGGGTATCCGCACATAAGGGAGTCAAACAGTTTCTCAATCTGATAAGTTGTCCAAACATACTCACGTTGAATGGCGGGTAAAAAAGTGTTGCGATTCACCATCTCCATAATGATGTCGCTAATGGTTGCGCTTCTGTATTCTGCCATAGTAGATTTTCATTAAGGTTGTATTGAATGACAAAAGTACAACTTTTTGTTTTAATTGAATCCAAAAATACTTCGACGACACTATTTATTGATTCATGATATAGTACAGCAATTTGCTAATTTTGTGTATCTTTGCACTATAATTCAAAACTTAATTCCACATATTTGAACAAATGGAAACAGAAAAGGATATAGAATCATCTGTAGATTTGCAAAGAGTTCGTCAGTTTATTGACACTCACGAGTGGCATTTCGCCAAAACAATGCCGGAGATTCCGCATTGGTATTGCTTGTTGACCGAAAAAAACGATGTCGAAGAGTTCCGTTGGTTTGCCGCCCATATTCGGAAATACAGCAAAGCAGGTCAATTCTATGGACGCACCTACTATTACTACTATTTGGATGATTACAAATACTGGTGGATGGATGCCACCGTCGAAGAGTGCGACCTTATTAATCGAGATAAGGTTAATAGTTAGTATTGTTTTGGCACGCTCACGATAGTCGTTGCAAAATAATGATTTTCAACTCTATATCCAACAGCAAACGACAACAAACGACTACTGTCGACTACAAACGTTTAATCAACGGATAATTCTTGACAAGTGACATAACTTTGCTGCATAAGAACTAAATGTAGTATCGTTATGGAAACACCGAAACCCACCAAAGTCATCCCAACTAATGTACAAACAGGAAACCTCGAAACCATCAAGAATGTAATCAATGAGATTCGTGGTCAGAAAGTGATGCTAGACTATGATCTTGCAGCCCTATACGGGGTTAAGACAGGAACATTGAATCAAGCTGTAAAACGCAATATTAACCGTTTTCCTGATGATTTTATGTTTAAGTTAACCGAAGCAGAATGGGAAGAAATCATTTGTAACTTGCAGATTTTCAGCATGCGGTCACAAATTGTGATAGCATCCCCAAAACAAAGGAACAAATCCAATCCACCTTACGCATTCACCGAACATGGTGCCGTGATGCTTGCCTCCGTATTACACAGTCCCTGTGCCGTACAAATGAGTGTAATGGTGACAAGGGCATTTATCGCAATGCGAAAGGCTATAGCAACAATGCTGTCAGTCGACCTAAAAATGGAACAACTTTCCCATAAAGTCGACCAATTAAATGCTTATATCGAGGAAATCCTGCATGACCAGAACGACATCAACGAGCAGCAGGAACAGACCAACCTGGAAATTGCCGTACAAATAGAAGCCCTCAATGACGCCCTTGACCAATTAAGAGAAAAAAAAGCCGAACCTCGCAAGCGAATCGGGTACAAAACAGATGAATAAGAAAAACTCTTATTTTGTCACACAATAAAGAAAAAACCACTATCTTTGCCGCCGCAAACGTGGAAAGATTTGATTTGATTGCAACCACAAGAAAAAATGCTAAAACAATGCTTTTTCCTTCCCTTTCAGTCAACTGCTTCCCACACAAATTTCTTATTAACTATCTAATAAACAATTTGTTATGGGTTATTATTTCACATCAGAATCTGTCTCTGAAGGCCATCCCGACAAGGTATGCGACCAGATTTCGGATGCCGTCTTGGACGAGATTCTGCGCAACGATCCAAGCTCGAAAGTGGCTTGCGAGACTTTAGTTACAACCGGCCTCGTCGTGGTAGCGGGCGAAATCCGCACCAACGCCTACGTTGAGATTCAAGACATCACACGCCGCGTCATCGAACGCATCGGCTACACCAAGGCCGAGTACCAGTTTGACGCCAAATCATGCGGCGTGCTTTCCGCCCTTCATGGCCAATCGAACGACATCTTCCAAGGCGTAGGTCGCGAAAATCCTGAGAACCAAGGCGCTGGCGACCAAGGCATGATGTTCGGCTTCGCCTGCAAGGAGACCGAGAACTACATGCCGCTCACCATCGACCTTTCGCACCGCCTGCTGCGCGAGTTGGCTGCCATCCGCCGCGAAGGCCGCCAAATGAAATACCTCCGCCCCGACGCCAAGTCGCAGGTGACGGTGGAATACGGCGAAGGTTGGAAACCGCTACGCATCGACACCATCGTCATCAGCACGCAGCACGACGAGTTTGCCGATGACGACACCATGCTGGCCAAGATTGAGGCTGACGTGCGCAGCATCCTCATTCCCAGAGTAAAAAGACAGCTTCCCTCCCGCCTGAAGAAGCTCTTTGGCGACGATATGAAGCTCTACGTCAACCCGACGGGCAAGTTTGTCATTGGTGGTCCCCACGGCGACACTGGCGTCACAGGTCGCAAGATTATCGTCGACACCTACGGCGGTCGCGGTGCCCACGGCGGCGGCGCCTTTTCGGGCAAGGACAGCTCGAAGGTGGACCGTTCGGCAGCTTATGCCGCGCGCCACATCGCCAAGAACCTCGTGGCCGCTGGCATCTGCGACCAAGCTTTGGTGCAAATCGCCTACGCCATCGGCAAGGCGGAGCCCGTTGGCTTCTACGTGAACACCGACGGCACCTCTCACGTCAAGATGAGCGATGCCGAGATTGCATTAAAAGTCAAGGAACTGGTCGATTTGCGCCCGTATTTCATCGTGAAGCGTTTCGGCCTCACCAACCCCATTTTCGAGGAGACGGCTTCCTACGGCCATTTCGGTCGCCAGCCCGAGACACGCAAGGTGGAAGTGTTCTACGAGGACAAGATCACCTTCCGCGAAGGCGAGCACATCTTTAAGAACGTGGAGTTTTTCGGCTGGGAGAAACTCGACTTGGTGGACCAACTGAAAGCGGCCTTTGGCTGCTAAATTCCCTCGGGGAAACAGAAAAGCCTGCGAAAGTTTTTCGCAGGCTTTTCTGTTTGAGGAAGTTACGCTTACTACTCCACTTCTTCGATGTCCCACACTCCTTCTTCCACGTCCATTTGAGACATCATAATATCGCCCATAATCTCTTCCGCCGACCAACCGAGATATTTCAGCGAAGACTGCACCGACGGAATCACGTCGCAGTCAGGATAATCGTTGATCACCCTCTCATACAGCTCGCGAGCCTTGTCCAAGTCCTTCAGTTGGTCCTCATAGATGAACGACCCCAAAAGATAAAGGGCACGGGGTGTCCACTTGGATTGCGGATACTTTTCCACCAGCATGTCGCACACCCTTTGGCTGTTGTCGACATCCTTCAACAGGACATAAATTTCAAAGGCGTTGTACATCCAGTTGGCAGAGGTCGGGAAATCGGGATTTTGCTTCGCGAAACGGATGTATTTCTCCGCCACGTCAGGAGCCACGGCCTCGTTCACGGACTGGTCTTCGTTGAACAAGGTTTCTTCGGCCTTTTTCAGGTCGTCTTCAGTCAGTTTTTTCTCGCCGCAAGCAAACATGCCGAATGCCAGCAGGGCGACGAGCATCAGTCTCAGTGTCTTTTTCATTGTAATATTTATTGATTTCAAATTTCAGAGTTCAGATGGGGATCCATCACCATTTTACCTACGTCTTTTCTTGTTGTGCGGGAAAATCATGCGGTAATCGACATCGCAACGGCCGTCCATGATGGCTTTCAGCTTGCCTTGCAACAGGGTCTTGCGCAGCGGCGCGATGTCATCCACATAGACATGGCCCTGTAGGTGCTCGTACTCATGCTGGATGATGCGCGCACGGACACCCTCAAAGACCTCCTCGTGTTCGTTGAAGTTCTCGTCCAAGTACTTGATGCGGATTTTTTCAGGACGCATCACCTCCTCGTAGATGTTGGGCAGGCTGAGACAACCCTCCCTGAAAGGCACCATTTCGCCGAAGGTTTCAAGGAGTTCCGCATTGATGAAAGTTTGCTTAAAGTCCTTACCGTCAGGGTAATCGGGATAGAAAGGGTTACCGTCGACGATGAAAAGACGGATGGACTTGTTTACTTGCGGGGCGGCCAAGCCGACGCCCTCAGAATGTGCGAGGGTCTCCCACATGTCCTCAAGGAGTTTGTCCAACTCGGGATAATCCGGTGTGATGGGCTGTGCGATGGCCTTCAGCGTGGGATGACCGTATGCTACGATGGGTAATATCATTTTTAGTTGGGAGTTGTTTAGTTGTTTAGTTAATTCCGCATTTTGATGGATTCCATATACGATTGCAGGATGATGGTGGCGGCGATGGTGTCGACCAGTTCCTTGTCCTGGCGTTTTGATTTCTTGAGGCCGGCGTCGATCATGGTTTGGTGCGCTATCACGGAGGTGAAACGCTCGTCATAGCGCACGATGTTCATCGTGGGCAGCAATTTTTTCAGACGGTTCACGATGGGGTCGATGTATTTCGAGCAGTCGGAGGGATTGTTGCGCATGTCCTTAGGCTCGCCGATAACGATGGTCTCGACCTCCTCTTGTTTCAGGTAATCTTGCAAGAAATCAACGAGTTGGGATGATGGGACAGTCGTCAGGCCGTTCGCAATAATCTGTAAAGGGTCGGTCACGGCGATGCCGCAACGTTTCCTCCCCATGTCGATTGCCATGATTCTTGCCATTTGCTTCATTTTGAGGCGCAAAATTACACATTTTTTGTGCATTACGGTTCAAGCGAGAACAAATTCTATCAAAAAACGGAAATGCAGCCATTTGAAGAAAAAAAGTTATTTTTGCCTCGTAATCAAATCCACCATTATCATGAAAAAACTTCTTTTTACCTTATTAATGATGCTCACCCTAAGCGTTGGCTTTGCACAAAAGAACGTCCTCGTCGAAGAACTGACCGGCACTTGGTGCCAATGGTGCCCAAGAGGCATCTACTATGGTGATTCGCTGTGCTTTACCCACGACAACGTCGTTTTCGTCGCCATCCATTGCAGCGACCCGATGGCCAATGAGGCCTACTATCAGGCTTCGGGGCTCGTCGGTGCGCCTTCGGCCAACATCGGTCGCCACTTCATGGCGCAGGAAACCCAAAGTTGGTTCGCCAAAGTGGAACAAGAAAGCCAAGTCGCGCCAAAAGCCGACCTGAATGTGGTTTGCTTCTACGACCCTGCGACACGCCAACTGACCGCTTCTGTCATCGCCACCGCCTTGGAAAACATGAGCGGCGACTACCGCTTTGCGGCCATCCTCACCGAAGACGGCGTGACGGGACCAGCACCGTCCTACAACCAAAGCAACTCTTACAGTGGTGGCAGCCACGGCCCGATGGGCGGCTACGAAAACCTGCCCAACCCCATCCCAGCCGAGCGCATCGCCTACGACCATGTGGGACGCGAACTGCTTTGCGATTATAGCGGCCAGGCTGGGTCGTTTCCGAGTTCTTTAGAGGCGGGACAAACGACCAGTTATGACTTCACCTGTACACTGAATGAGGAATACGATTATAACTATGTGCGCGTCATCGGTCTGCTCATAGCTCCTGATGGCACTGTCGAAAATGCCGCCAAGAGTCTGTATCTCAACGGTAATGAAACAGCAGCCCCGCTGTTCACCTCGACAGCCAAGACTGAGGCTTACGCCAATCTGAACTATCTCTATAACGTTTATTTCCACGACCCCGACGATCTGTATGTCAACATCAGCCTTTCGCAAGCCCCGAGCTGGCTGAATTTGGAACAATACGATGGAAAATCGGCCTGCCTCTATGGAACTCCCGACCAACCAGGAAGTTATGAGGTGCATCTTCAGCTCTCCGATTGCATCAACAGCACCAGCCAAATCTTCTCTATCGTAGTTGATGAACCCCTCAGTGGCAGTTGGGAATATGTGGGCGAGCGCGGATTCTCGCAAAATCCATTTCAAGTATTTGGCATAAAGCAGGATAACGATGGAAACCTATATGTTTTTGGAAACCAAAGCAGTACGCCAGTATTATACAAAAACGCTGCGGGCACCGACACCTGGGGACAGATGGGCAGTATCAACACTGCTTGCTCTGTTTCGGCTGGCGGTATAGATGTTTCCTCCAATGGTGACGTTTATGTGGCCTACTCCGACCAATCCGACACCGGACATGCCTTTAAATGGGACGGCAGCCAATGGACTACCATAGGCAGTGCTTTCGGCAGCGTCGAAACGCATATCGTCCTCGACAACAACGACTTGCCCTATCTCGTTGCGCGCGATATTTCGCAAAATTACATCGGGGTCGTCTTCAAATTGGAAAACGACAGCTGGGTGCCTCTGAGCGGTACGGGTATTTATGCACCAAGCAGCGAATATGCCTGCCATCAGGATTTGGTCTTCGACAGCAACAACACACCTTACATCGCCTACGCCGATTATATGGCCAGCAACCTCCTAAAAGTCAGGAAGTTTGAAAACGGCGAATGGACGCTCGTTGGCAATGGCATTGACAACATTTATTTCTATCAAAGCCTTACGCTTGATGAAAACGACCTGCCTTATCTTGCCTATTGCGCCTTCCCTTCTTATCAACTTAGGGCCGTTCGTTTCAATGGTAGCGATTTTGAGAGCCTTGGCGACAACCTCGCTGAAGGAGCCGTGTCGGAACTCAACGCCTGCTTCAACGAGGGCAAGTTTACGGTGGCCTTCATCAACGAAGGGCAGTCCAACTACTTGACTGTCATGCAGTATGATGGAGAGTGGTCGAGCGTCGGCCCCACGCTAATTTCGGAAGGCGCCTCCGACGATCCCTTCATCATGGCCGCCGACAACGCGCTTTATGTGGCCTACTCAGACGACGGACTCAACGGCTATGCCTCCTGCATGAGATACGCCGAGACTGTCATCCTGTACCCGCCCACCGACTTCGCCGCCGAAGTCTTCGGCAACGACAATGTCAGCCTCACGTGGAATCTGCCCGTTGAAGGCTCCCCAACAGGTTACAAGCTTTATCGCGATGATGTGTTTTTGGCCACTGTCAACGAACTGATTTACAACGACTATGACATTCCCTCAGGCACGCATCGCTATACCCTTTCGGCGGTCTATCCCGAAGGCGAGTCGGTGCAAGTCGGCCCGATTGTGGTGGAGACCTTTGAGTGCATTGCCGACCATGAGATGTATTTCAGCGTCTATCCGACCATCACGACTTCCACGCTGACCATCGAAAGCCAAACCCAAGGCACGGCCATGCTGTATAACGCCCTTGGCCAGCAGCTTATGGAAATCCGTATCGAGGCAGGAAGCAACCAAATCGATGTTTCGATGCTGCCCGAAGGGATGTATTTCCTCAAGATGAACGGCGGAAAAACGGTGAAGGTTTTCAAGGAGTGACTTTGACCTTTTTAGAATAGATTATCCGCATTGGTGGGCTTTTTAGCCCACCTTTTTTTGTTCATGTACTGCAACTTCTTCCAATACTACACCGCCAACTTTCTCGAAAGCATAAAGACGCGGACGGGAGAGAATGCCTCATGAATTTCGGGCGAATTCGACCTGTTTTTGGGTAGGTTTCGCCCAGCAGGTCATATCTTTCCACTAATGAAATCCTGATAATTGTTTGGGTTGACAACGACATATTCGTGATTAGGGTATTGCTGGGCGAAAGTGCTACTTATCTTTGGGTGTTTTGATGGACTCCACTTGAACTCGTAGGCATGAAGGACACCTTCGAGGTCTTCAATATAATCAATCTCTTGCCTTTGTGTGGTTCGCCAGAAGTAGCTCTTGCCAAAGAAAGTGCTATAAGAGTGGTGCTTTAATCTTTCGCTGACAAGGTAATTCTCCCACAAAGCCCCGACATCGTCTCGTAACGATAAGGATTTGAACTCGCCTATCAAGGCATTGCGCACGCCGTTGTCGTAGAAATAGACTTTTCGGCTTTTTTTCAACTCATTACGGACATTGCGACTGAACGAACGCAGATGAAACAAAATGAACGACTTCTCCAAAAGGTCGATGTATCGTTGAACGGTTTGCGAGTTCAAACCTACCAACTGCCCCAGTTCGTTGAACGAAACCTCATTGCCTATTTGCAAAGCCAAGGCTTGGAGCAGTTGTTCGACAACCTCTGGCTTGCGTATGTCTTGAAACGAAAAGATATCTTTGTACAGATAGCTGTTGACAAGATTTGAAATCGTTTCGCGTTCATCTCCTTTAAAATTCACGACATCGGGATAGGAACCGAAAACCAGGCGTCTCTCAAGCAGACGTTTTTCCTCTTGGTTGCCGCTGTTTTCTATCAGTTCTTCTCCCGACAGGGGAAGCATGATGTATTCGAATTTCCTTCCGGTAAGAGGCTCGTTGATGGAATTTGACAGTTCCATGGCCGAGGAGCCTGTAACGATAACCTGTTTTTCGGGACAATTGTCGATGAGCAATTTGAGGGTTATGCCAATGTCGCGCACCCGTTGCGCTTCGTCAATCAATATCAAGTCAGCTTGAGCGGTGTCGGCTTTCAACTGGGTCGATGTCGGGAAGGTCAGCCTTTGCCTGATGTCAGGTTCGTCGCAGTTCCAAAAAAGCACACGCTTTTCCGTTTCCGACATTATCATACGTAACAACGTGGTCTTACCAACCTGACGGGGTCACACTATGACGACAGCTTTCCCCTTATACAAGCGGGGCAGAATCTCTTTTTTCAGTTTTCTCTCGATCATGGTTCACGCGTTTGAATCCATTGCAAAAATACATATTTTTCTGTTATAATGGAAAAATATTATATTAATTTTCTATTATAGTAAAAAAACATGCCAATGGTTAGTCTTTGGCGAACCTTGAAGGACAGGAGAGGAAACGGCTCGCCCGTAAAAGCCTTGCGTAATCCATCCATAGCCAAGAAATCAAAAAAGCAGCCTCGAACTCGAGGCTGCTTTTCTTAGTACCGAAGGCCGATACAAAACCGCGCAAAAATAGGAAAATAAGAGAAAATAAAAGCATTGAAATTGAGCCGTTTGCATAAACGGCTTTTTCACTTGTTTTCCTCAAGGTGTACTATTTTTGTCAAATAGTACACTTTTAGTACACCTCAAATCGAAAATAAATTGTACTTTTGTAGCACCAAAAGAAAACAAAAGAAATATAGTCGTATTTATGGCCAAATTAGAGAACAAACACAAAGACAATCCCCGATTAGAGCAGCGGCTTTTGTCAGATGGCAGAATTAGCCTGTATCTTGAGTATTATTTAGGCAGAGAAAGCGAGCCGGTATTAGATGAAGCCGGAGAGCCTGTATTGTATCAAAGCGGCAAAATGGCGGGAAAGCGAAAATACAAGGTAAAACACAATCGGAGGCAAGAAGACCTAAACCTATATTTGATAGCAAGCCCAAAGACCCCGTTTGACAGGAACCAAAACAAGGAAACCCTACAATTGGCAAAGAAAATCCGATTTGAGAGAGAGCAGCAATTGTTGGAAAACCGCGAGGGGTTTCGATTGAAGAAAGACCGCCAAATTGACTTTATGGAGTACTTTCAGACTTATATTGATAACTACACCAAGAAAGATATTAGAATGCTGCAAATGGCCTTACAGCGTTTCAAAGACTTTCTGAACGATACGCCCGAATACACCCGATTTGCAAAAGGCATTAAGCCGGAACAAATGGATAAAGACATGATGATTGTCTTTGCCGAATACTTACAAAGCAGGAGCAAAGGAGAAGGGGCAAAGAGTATTTTCCAACGTTTCAAGAAAGTTGTTAAATACGCTATCGATCATGACTATATGGCAAAGAATCCATGTAACGGGGTTACAATTAAAACTGATGATCAAATATTGAGGAAAGACGTGCTTTCACTTGATGAAGAAAGAAAACTGATGAGCACCCACTATGAGGGAGAGAATCCCAATATTAGGCGAGCTTTCATCATGTGCCTATATTGTGGATTGAGGTTTTGCGATGTAAAAGACTTGACCTTTGCCAACGTGGACTATTCAAACCGCCTTTTGAAGTTTGAGCAGAACAAAACCAAGGGACATTCCGCAAACAGTGGTGTAGTTATCCCGCTCAACGAAGGATTGCTGCAGCTGATCGGAAAGCCAACTGATGAGCAGAGCAAAGACAGCTTGATATTTCCTTTGCCAAGCTATGAAATGTGTAACAAAGCCGTAAAACGGTGGGTGAAAAGAGCAGGAATTGAAAAACATATCAGTTGGCATTGTGCCAGGCATTCTTTCGCTGTGAATATCCTGAATGAAGGAGCGAACATTAAGACAGTGGCCAGCCTTTTAGGGCATTCGGGATTGAAGCATACAGAAAAATACACACGCGCTGTTGATGAGCTGAAGCAGAAAGCAATCAATAGTTTGCCCGAATTGGATATTACAAACCTCTAATTTCAAGTGCCATGGAAAGAAAATTTGAGTGCATCGATGAGCAAACCAATATAAACAGCCTTTCAATTGAATTGTACTGTAAGAGGATGGCGGCCAACTATAAACGCACCGCGCAACTCCTGGACGCTTTATTGGAAGACAGCAAAGGGGCGGTGATCCCAACTATGGGAGACAAAATCCTCATCAACACAGGCGATGAAAAGCGGTTGGCCGTGGCAATAGTCCAGGAGATAAAGCATTATTTCGGAGAGCCTAAAAACAAGCCAAAAAACACCGCTGACGAGGTTTTGATTATAAACATGGCCGATGATTGGTTGGAGGGCGTAAAACGCAGCTCCGCCAAAACAACGCGCCAAGAATACGTTAATTATGTGGTTGAGCGAACCAAGCGAGAATACACCCCCAATACTGACAGAGCAAACAGAGGCGACACGGCCACGACCTTCAAAGAGATAATCTATGCAGTAGAACAATGGGCCAAGGCGAAACAAAAGCAGCCAAAGACAAAGAAAGCGGAGCCCATGCCAGGCAAACCCAGTAACAGCCACGATCGTTTCTGTAGCAAACTTGATGAAGATAACGCCCGAATCCTATTTCAAGCATTATACAATAAAAACTATATCAACGGAGAGGTGACCGATTGGTTGATTTATTGCGGTGCCAAAGATGGAACTCCTACAAAGCGTATGGATTGGCTGCAGGGATTGAACGAATTGGCCTATTTTGTAGCAGGATTATTCGGAACCACAAACAAAAATGACTTATGGTCTGTCACAGCGAGTGTTTTTTCAATCAAAGGAGCAGACGTCAATAAAGCCTCTATCAGGAGCCTATACAATCAATGTAAAATATCGAAAACCAAGCGCGCGGCCCTTGATGAGATTTTGAGAAAAGCTAAAAAAGACAATATAGTAAATGAATTGAGAACCAATTAAATAACGGTTTACAGCAATTTGTTAGGGTTTACGATGTGCAATTGTCGTAAACCCTTGTTTTTTCAGATACTCGGACTTTTACACCGTGAAACAGTGGCCATGGCACGGGTAACGCTTTGACCGCTCAACACACGGGCAAAGATGGGGGCGGATGTTACCCCCGACCCCCTGACAGCCCCAACCCTCAATAACGGACACGATGAGCGAGGAACTGAAACAAATGGCCGAACTGATAACGGCAAACATTATCAATTGTACAAAAGAGGTGCTGACAACCGATGAGGCGGCAAGGTATTTGGGCGTTTCAAAGTCCTACCTTTATAAGCTGACCATGCAGCAGAAAATCCCCCACTACAAGCCCCTGGGGAAGATGTGCTATTTCAACCGACAAGAGTTGGAACAATGGCTGCAGAGCAATAGGATTGCGACCGGGGATGAAATCAGCCAAAAGGCTCAAAACTATTGCATGAAGAAAGGAGGTCAGCAATGAAACCGAAAAACGAAATCATAATATCTGTGAACGCAGGTACGGACGACATTCCGGATTGGCAAAACTTGGACATGGACCCGGGGGAACAATTCGCCCTGGAACTTGTCAACAATCTATTTACGGATATTTCAAGTATCACAAGCAGCAGTACCGATTGTACTATCAAGATTCCGAGAACCGTACACAATGATAAGGTTTTCGATTGCGCATACGACCCAGCCTATAACAGCAGCTTTCCTTATCGGTACCATGAATGCCGATGCAGAATCAATGATATTGATGTTACCGGAAAATCCTACATGTATCTTCTAAGCGTTGAGGATGGTTGCTATAGAATTGCAATAGTCTTTGGCCTGATGCAGAACTGTAAGAAATGGATTGAAGACAGCCCCAGTTTACGGCAACTCCCCGACAATGGAGAGAGTATACAATGGGATTGGCAAGCAGCGTACAACGATGGGCCACACGCAGGAATGCCCGACCCATGGGCTCCGATTTGGTACGGAGAAGACGCAGCAAGCTACGCAGCTCATAACGGGCTGAGCAAGGCAATGTATTTCGGAATCTATAACCCCGGATTTCCTTTGACATACGAAAATGTTGGTTTGGCAAATGTTCACCCATTTGTTACACTCCGTGAGATTTGGGAGAGAATCACTGCAGCCAATAATTTGAATTTCGTATTACCCTCAGAGGTTGAGCGAGATATGGAAGATGTGGCCCTGGTGCTGACAAAGATTGACGGCAATACTCCAAATGGGATTCCGACAATTCACACTACACAGATTTCAAGTCCGCATCTTATGCACCGTCCGGCTTATAGGTTTTGGTTTCACCTGAATGAAGAGGGGTATTTCGACACGGCAACCAATTTGTTCAACAGGGTTTTTTCACAAGGCAACAAACCTGTTACCCTCAACATAAACATTGTGCTTGAAAACTATGAATTGCAAGGTTTATCCAATCTGATTCACTATGTTGGGGGGAATATGAATAGACTGAAAATGAAGATAATGGACATGGTATCCGGCGCCGAACATTATATAACGCCTGTGAATATTGGAACTACTGATTCCCAGTTGTTTTATAGTGGCCGCGTAACACTCGAAGGGAGCGAGGTGGTTGGTGCTGTCATTGGATATCTACTGGTTGAAATCGAACCGACCAATTATCAAGGAGACTGGGTGACAGTAGAAGACTATCTGCGTGATATTTCGGCAACAGGGTCTGTTCAATACATCACTTATCAAGACACCATAAACTATCCGAATGAATTTCTGTTGATCCCCAACCTACCGGATATTTCACAGTTGGATTTTGTCAAGGCTATTTGTGGTATGTATTGCCTTTTCCCGGTCATTGACTCGAGCAGTGAGGAAATTATACGTTTTGTCCGTTTCGATACCCTTGAAGAAAACACGCCCAAGGCCTACAATTGGAGTGATAAGCATTTGGAAACGGATAGACACGCCCCGAAATACGCTGACTTTGATTTAGGTATTTTCGCAAAGAGAAACAAGATTGCCTATAAAAAGGATGAAAAAGAAGATGTGACGAGCGAGGCTTTTATAGAAGTTGATGACGACACATTGGATGATGAGAAAGATCTTGTTGTATTCCCCTGGGCCGCATCAAATGGAAACACTATTGAGCAGTACAAAATTGTCAATGAGAGTGACACATCAACTGACCCACCAACAGTGACACGAAAAGTTGAATTTACCGAATGTGAGTATAGGCTGATGAGAGTTCATGAATGGTACAACCAAGCTGATAAGAAAGTTACACGCCTTTCTTTCTATAACCTTTCCCCGGAGTACCTGATTTCCCAGTATTACACAACCTATATCGGGACCTCAACAGAATCAAAGCGGCTTAAAGAAAATATCACGCTCAACGAGATTGATTTGAAAGAAATGGATTTCACACGCCCGGTGTATTTGGCAAAGTACGGACGCTATTTTGCTGTAAAGTCAATCCGATGGAACACCAATAGCCTATATTCAGAAGTGGAACTGATACAATTAGATTAGCCATGGAAACACTACAACGACCCAAAAAACAGCCATACAAAAAGCCTCAAGCAGTCAGAGACCTTGAAGCGATGGCAGACATTGACAACCAACAACGACACCCCAACATACCGCCTAAATACCTTGCAAAAAGTAAGTACCGGGACGACACGGCCAATGGGCTGACAAAGTGCATCGTTGACTATATCCGATTCAACGGGGGCCAGGCTGAGCGCATCAATACAATGGGCATACCGAGAGACAATAGAAAAACCGTTACTGATGTGTTAGGCCGTGACCGATTGATAGGTAGTGTTGAATGGCGTACCAGTGGAACCACGAAAGGCAGCGCGGACATATCTGCAACCATACGCGGCCAATCCGTTAAGATTGAGGTAAAGATAGGCCATGACCGTCAAAGTGACGCTCAACGCAATTATCAGACCTCAGTTGAGCAGGCAGGAGGGGTGTACTATATAGCGCGCAACTTCACGGCCTTTGTCTCATGGTATCAACTGACATTCGGGAAAGGAGGCGCAAGATGAGTATTTTGCCAAAAGATATGTTGAGCACAGCCACAACAAGACTCCCCGTCGACGGGCTACCTTACAAGGTGCAGAATATAATTACGACCTATGCCCAGGCGTTGAATTGTCCTACCGAGTTTGTTACAGGTGCAGCGATGGCAGCAGCGGCCCAGGCAGCGGGAAACCGTTTCGTATGGAGCAATGGCCAATACACTTGCTATCCTCAGTTCTATACCGCGTTATTGGGCGACAGCACGGCCAACAAAACAACATCAATCAAAAAAATGATGAGACCTTTGGAGGATGGAGACAGGGAGTCTTTTGACCAATGGATACAAGCGACAAAGGATAAGAAAAACGATGAGAAAGCCCGGACACCATACAGAATAGGAATACTCCAGGACTACACATTGGAATCATACCAAGACGCGCTCAAATACAATCCCAATGGAGTCACCGCCTATGCAGATGAGATACTTTCCTTTTTCGGGAACCTCAATAAGTATAGAGCCGGAGCCGATGAAAAATTCTACCTTTCTGCATTTGCCAACTATTCAGATTATAAGAAATCAAGAAGGGGCCGGGGTATTGAACTGATTCCGAGTCCAATTGTACGCATCATTGGGGGAATACAACCCGAGGTGCTGTCTGTGACATTCGCAGGATCACCAATGCTTTCTGATGGTATGTTGCCGCGTTTTCTGTGGTATGCCGTACCTGAGGATTTCCATTTTGATGAGACAGCGACACTTATAGACACACAACAGGCGGAAACCGATTGGAGTAACATAATAAACAACCTATTTAGGCACCAGGGAATTGTCCGGCTTATATTCGACCAAGGCGCGCTCAATGTGTACAACGAATACAAGATAGAGCACGCCAAAGCGAAAAACAGAAAAACCCTATACGGCTACGAGGCCTCAGTATGCGGGAAACTGGAAATCTATGCTATTATGTGGGCGATGACTTCACGCATTTTGCGCTATGCCTCTGAAGAATCCGAGACGGGAGACACACTCACTATATTGGAATACGATATGCAGTATTCGTTGAGGTGTATGGAGTATTTCCAACACACGGCCATGATGGTATACGACACCATCACAGATACCAGTCCAAACCTACGGCCCAGGGATTGCATTTTGGGTCTCAAAGACATAATCAGGAATCAGTCCCAGTTTGCAGAATCAATTGGCTACAGCCAACAATATGTTAGTAAAGTATTAAAAGGAAAATAGTTGTACGGTTGTAGGTTGTAACCAATGGAGATACTTGTATTTATTACAATTTCCGAAAAAACAACCTACAACCTTACAAATCAAGACAAGAAGCCAATTAGTTGTACCCAAAATCCTTGTAACATTATGAATAATAATATAATTGACCACCTACAACCTACAACCTTACAACCAATCCGAAAAAAGTTCTATCCGGTAATCGAAAACACTGTTTCCAACCCTTACGGAGTATCAGATGAAGCAGTAGAATTGATGAAAGGAAAACCAATCGGAGACCGTCTTGTATCTTGCTATGTGCGTACCCCGGTTGATCCAGCTGACTATAACGGTGACATGTTGCCCATTTTTTCAATGCTCAACGCGAACGTGCCGAATATTGAGGCTATGCGCAACGAGACAAACCTGGTTGAAAGAAAGAGCAAGTTTGATGGATTGCCCGTATTCACCCCCTGTTGTGTTCTATCCTATAGTTTCACGGAGGGGAAATACTATCCCATCAATTACACTTGTCTCCTTGATTTTGAAATACACCATGAAGACAATCCGAAAACCGACTTTCAGGAGCTGAAACAGGATCTTATCCAAATTCCACAAATCTATTATTGCGGCCTTGACACAAATGGTAAAGACTTGTTTTGCATTGTGCCTATTCTTGCGCCACAACGATATACAAGCCATGCCAAGGCTTTGAGAGAATTGTTTGATAAACAAGGCATAATCATTCGCACCTACTATCAAATTACACATACACGGACCTTAAGCAGTGACCCCAATGGATATTTCAATGATGGGGCCGTTACATTCACAAAATTGTAATACTGAAAAACTACATAATCGTACAACTATAAAAAAGAGAAACCATGGAAGACAGAGACGAAAAAGGACGTTTCACAAAAGGACACGGAGCCATTACAAGCAAGGAGCAAGCAAAGGAGATGGGAGCCAAAGGAGGCTGTATCACCAAGCAGAACCGCGTTGAAAAATGGATCAAGGCCATTGAGGGACCGGGAGCACACCCCATCACAAAAGAAGAGGCCGCATCTATAGACCGCTACTTGCTTTGCCAAACGAGCACCGAACTCCAAAAGATTTCTGAAAGAAAAGACGTGCCGATAATCATTCAGGCAAGAGCCAAACAACTTGCCGACACCAAAAATGCATTTGAGGCTACAGAGAAACTCCTTGACAGAGCTTTTGGAAAGCCAAAACAACAGGAGGAACACTCTATAGATGGGATAATAGCCGCCCCGGTAATTAGTTACCCCGAACTCATCAAAAGCATTGGGATAGATACAACAATAACCGATGATGAATTGTACGAACCATGAAAACAACAGTAGGGAATCACGAAATTTGGCACCAATGCCCAAACTGTGGCCATGAATACGATGATAGGTTACACTGGGGAGATTGTCCCGCCTGTCATTATCACGATGAATCGGGTATAACCTCGTTCTCATAATGAGAACAAAACACTGATTTTCAATAATTTATATTGATTTTTCAAAAACTATTCCTATCTTTGCATCGTCTTTAAAACTACATACCTATGGAAAAAAAGAAAACCATTCTTCAAGCCTTTGAAGAAGCCCAAAAAACAGGGCAAATTGCAATCACGGAGCCAACAGCAAAGGCGATGGCAGAGCTTATGAAAATGGATGAGGCGTTTTGGAATATTGTAGAAGTATTTCAAAGCCCATATCCCAACAATCCAAAGTATCAAGATGAGATTTCAGACCAATACAGCAAGCTATACTTGCCTTTGTACCATGAAATCCTGAACGGATGGGTTGACTATATCGAAAACGCGGGCGGATTGAGCGAATCGGATTTCAAAGGACTATAAATGAAGCACAAGCATGGAAACGACAAAAACCAGGCTGCAGGCCTTTATTGAGGCACAAGAAACAGGACAAATTGCAATCACGCAACGCACGGCCAAAATTCTTGAGAATATGATGAGACTTGAGGATATAGTGGACACCCTTTGCGACGATCTTTCAGATGGATATCCTGGAGAAGCTCAAGACGAAATCAAAGACAGGATTTATTCCGGTTATGCTCAGTTGAGCAAGGCATTATACGGAGAGTTTGCGGATTATCTTGCAATGTTTTCTTTGTGCAACATTGAGTTTACCGGATTGTAACCCCTGGGCCTATGCTCAACATTTGATTTTTTTCTTACTTTTGCAACGGCTGTTTTTCAACAGCGACTATATTTCTTTTGGCACGGTGTAGGCGGGAACGCCTGCACCGTTTTTTTATGGGTAAAATACCCCCTGAAAGTATCAAAATATTCAAGTAGTACACTTTTAGTACACCTTGAAAAAACAAAAACCCCTCAAAATCAAACGATTAAGAGGGGTTTGGAGTACCGAAGGCCGGGATCGAACCGGCACGAGTGTTACCTCATCGGTTTTTGAGACCGACGCGTCTACCGATTCCGCCACTTCGGCATGGTTCGACCAGCTCACCATGTATGGTTCATCGCGTCAAACGCGGGTGCAAAAATACGGCTTTTTTCCATTCCCGCAAGCGGCTTTTGAAAAAAATGCGATTTTTTATTTCCAAAAAGGGCTATCTCAATTCCGCATCCTTGTAAAACTCAAGGATTTTGCATCGATACAGGTACTCGTAACGGGCTTGCAAAAGGTTGGATTCGGCCTTGTGATAGCGGATCTTGCTTTCGTTTAGCTCCAAAAGGGTCTTTTTACCCATGTCGTAGCCAGCATTGGCATACTCGTATGCAACGCGCGAAGCCTCCAAACTGTTTTCCATAGCAGCCATTTTTTGCTGAGCGGCACGAGCATTGCCGTAAGCCTGCTGGATTTCCTTGCGCAAGGTTTTCTCCGTGTTTTCAAGGTTGAGTTGCTGGTCGGCGATGGAAAGTTCGGTCATCTTCACACGGTATTTCGTCCTCATTCCGTTGAAAATCGGGATGTTGAGCGAAACGCCAAGTTGCGCCCTGCTGTTGCGTTTCAGTTGCTCGCTTGCAGGCGTGTTGGGATAGGTGTCGCCGAAATAATGGTACAATCCATTGGAATAGCCAGCGTAGAAGTCCAAAGAGGGGTACCACGCTGATTTTGAGGCTTTCAAGTCGTATTGGCTCTTTTGCAAGCGCAGACGAGCGGCTTCCATGGAAGGTTGGTTCAATAAGGCTTGCGCGATGGTGGTCTGCGGTGCATCAAGTTCCAGTTTCTGACCAGCATAGAAGCTTTCCGGCGAACTCACTTCAAAACCTTCAAATTCTTCTATTTCAAGGACTTGTGTCAAAGTAAGCAGACTCAAAGCCAAGTCAGTTTCCGCTTGGGTGAGGCTGGCTTGATCCGCGGCCAGCTGGGCCTTGCTCTCATAGACGTCGGCCTCTGCAATGCGCCCATTTTCAAAGAGTTGCTGAGTCTTTTGCAGTTGCTCAGCGGAGAGTTCCGTCTGCCTACGGGCGATTTCAACCTGCTCCTTGTCGTAAAGTACCTGCATATAAAAACCCATCACATTGAGTTTCAGGTTGAGTTGGGCAGCCTTCTGGTCCATCTCGGTGGCTTGCAGGTTCAAGGCATCGGCTTTGCCGGTGTTGTAAAGACCCAAACCTTGAAATATCGGCAGGGAAAGATTGGCTCCAAACGAGGCCGAAGAGGAATTGTCGGACACATAAACACCTGTGTATGAAGGTGATTGACCGAATCCAAGGTATTCGCCCGCATTGGCACTCAACGTGGGCAACCAAGCGTTTTTGCTGGCTTTGTATTGGTATTCAGCCTGTTGCCGCGACAATTGTGTCTTTTGCAAGTCAAGGTTATGCTCGATGGCATAGTCGATGCATTCGTCAAGCGTCCAGACTTTTTGGGCTTGAACCGCGAAAGCAGTTGCAACTAATAGCGTTATCAAAAGTGTTCGTTTCATCATTCTTCGGTTTTTTCGATTCCACGGATTTTGTCGCCGACTTGCAGCCCTTCAGTAATCACGATGTTGACACCGTCAGAAAGACCGACTTTAACGGATTGTTTCTCAAATTGTTGCGGAACGTCTTCTTTAGTGCAACGATACACGAAAGCCTCGCCATCTTCGTAAGTAATGCAACTTTCGGGCACGGTCACGGCGCCTTTGGCCTCGTCTAAAACGATTTCGGCGTTGGCGGAGTAGCCGGCGCGGACGAAAACATCGTCGGGCAGAATGGCGCGGGCTTTCATCTCGAAGAAGACGGCTCCGCTCTCTTGCGTGCCTTTGGGCGCAATGTACTCCAAAACGGCGTCAAACTTGCGGTCGTTCATGGCGCCGATGGTCAAAACCATGGGCATTCCCTCATGGATTTTGCCCACCTCAGTCTCGTCGAGTTTGCCCTTGAAAATCATGTCCTTCATGTTGGCGATGGTCGCGATGGTGGTGCCGTCGTTGAAGGTGTTGGAGTTGATGACCGAGTTGCCGACCTTCACGGGAATGTCGAGAATCATGCCCGAGATGGTGGCCTTGATTTTCGTGTTGCTGTAGCCCGCCGTGCTCTTTGAGATGCCTTCCTTGATGATGTTGAGTTGGTCTTGGGCATTGCTGTAACTCTCTTTCGCCTGCTGGTATTCGAGTTGCGACTTCTCAAATTCCTCGGTGGAAATCAAGCCTTTAGCCTTCATGTTCTCTTGGCGCTTGTAGATTTTTTCCACGTTGTCGAGGTTCATTTTGGCCACGCGCACCTGCGACTCAGCGGCGGCGAGGTTGCTCACATCGGGGATGACTTTAACCACGGCGATGACCTCGCCTTGCTGGACCGACTGACCAGGCTCCTTGAGGATTTCAGAGATGATACCCGACACTTGGGGCTTCATGGCCACTTCGTCGCGCGGGTCGATTTGTCCCGTCACAACCGTGGTTTTTTGAATCGTGTCGATTTTGGCCTCTTCGATTTCGTAAACGACCTCTTGCGGCCTCGATTTCTTGTAGAGATAGACGAAAGTCCAGATGACTCCTACGCCTAACAAAATGAAAAACAGGATTTTGAAAAACTTCTTCATGGTATCAATAGATTTAAAATTCAATATTTAAGATTTAAAATTTCAAGATTTCAAACTTTCAACTAATCACTCCTCCCTAATAGCATCAATAGCCTTGATTTGAATAGCTCTCCAAGCGGGCAACACGCCAGCAAGCAGTCCCGAAATGATGACAATAATAGTAGCTGCAACGGCTGCACCGAAACCGAGGTTCGGGTCTTGGAACATCATGTTGTCGCTGGGCATATTGGCGGTAATGCTCCCCACTATCGCCATGATTCCAACACCGATGCAAAGCCCCACCAAACCCGCCAAAGTGGTGAGTAACAGGCTCTCCGACAGCACTTGCCCGATGATGTCCTTGGGTTTGGCTCCGATGGCGCGCCGCACACCGATTTCACGGGTACGCTCCTTCACGGTCACGAGCATGATATTGCTCACACCGATAACGCCCGACAACAACGTGCCCAACCCCACAATCCAAATGAGAAGGTGGATGCCGAAAAACAAGCCCTTGAAAGCCTTGAAGATTTCCGAAAGGTTGAAGGATTCGATGGCCTCGTTGTCGGTGGGTGCGATGTCGTGGCGCTGCTTGATGAGTTGCTTGACCTCCTCTTCGATGTCCGAAATAGGCGTGTCGTCGTCGGCAACGAAAGCAAAGAAACCGATCTTATCGCCCAAGGCAAACACCTGTTGCATGGTGGTGAAAGGCAAAATGACCGACTCGTCAATGGTGCCGTTGATATTGACGTGTTCAGTGTAAGAACGCACCACGCCCACCACTTGGAAATAGATACCGTTGACTTTCACCATCTTACCAAGCGGGTCTTCGCCTTTCTCAAACATCGTTTCATACACCTTTTTGCCCAAAAGGCATACTTTGCGGTTGGTGGCGATGTCGGTATCGTTGATGAAACGCCCCTTCATAATCTTCGACTTCTCGATCTCGTTGTATTCGGGCATCACCCCTTTCACCGTGAAACTGCCACCGCGACTATTATAGACCACGTTCTTGTCCTCGCTCGACCACACGCTAGCTTCAGGTGAGATAGCCTTGACACAAGGAAACGCCTCTCTGATGGCTTCAATATCAGCCATTTGCATCGACCACGAGCGGCCTTTTTGGTAACCTTTGTAAGGTTCGCTGGTGACGCTGGTATAGAAAAAAGCCGTGTTGGGCGTCACGCCTTCCACCTGCATCATCATGCCGTTCTCGAAACCGTTGCCTGTCGAAGTGAGGACGACGAGGAGGAAAATGCCCCAAAACACACCGAAGGCCGTCAACAGACTGCGGGTCTTGTTGCGCGTAATGGTTTGCCAAATCTCGTGTATGCCGTCGAAGTCGAACATGGTTTCAGGGTTTTATCTGTAATTCATTGCTTCAATAGGTTTGATTTTCACGGCGTTGCGGGCAGGGAAGAAACCTGCTAGCACGCCGCAGACGATGAGCAAGCCCGTGGCCATCAGCACGATACGGATGTCGATAGAAGGCACGATGTTCAAGGAGATTTCCTTGCCTTCTTGGACGTTGCTCAAGATATTTCCACCGACTTCAGCCGTCACCATGCCGAGCCACATGCCGATATAACCGAAAATCGTGGTGATAATCAGGGATTCGGTGACGATGGAGGCCAAAATCGAGCGCGATTTGGCGCCGAGAGCTTTGCGGATGCCGATTTCGTTGGTGCGCTCCTTCACGGTGATGCGCATGATGTTGCTCACGCCCACGATGCCCGAAATGAGCATGGCGAAGCCGATAATCCAGATGAAGAGTTGTATCGTGTTGAAAATCTTCATGGTTTGCAAATATCCCTCTTGCCTGCTGCCAATATAAACGGCGGAGGTGTCGTCGGGGTCAAACTCGTGCAAACGCGCCAGTTGGGTACGCAGATATTCGGTGAACGCCTCGTTTTCTTCCTTGGTTTCCAAATCTTTAACTGTGAAATGCAGCATCCAATACCGGCTCTGCCGCGTGATTTTTTTCAAAGTGGAAAACGGCACATAGCCGTTGCCGCCATCAGAACGACCCTCGCTTTCGCAAACGCCTACCACTTTATAGGCAATGCCATTGACGATGACAAACTGTCCGAGCGGCGAAACCTCGTTGTCAAAGAGTTTTTTGCGGAGGTTGTCGTCGATGACGATGAATTTCTCGCTGCTTTTCTCGTCCAATTCGCTGATGAAGCGGCCTTCGAGTATTTTGGTATTGTTGATGTCCTTGAAAACAGGCCTTACGCCTTGCACGAAAATGCTGCCCGACTTGTCGCCAAAGTTGGCAAAACCGCTTTGATAAATGCGCGGCGACACTTGGTCCACTTCTTTCACCTCGGTTTCCAAAAAACGTATGTCCTTGTCGGTGAACATGATGGAACGGTTAGTACCATGTCCTTTGAAAGGTATTGAGGTCTCGCCGCCATAAATCATATAGGTGTTTGTGGACTGGTCGCTAAATTCTTGACTAACACCATTCATGAGTCCGTTGCCGGCGGCGAGCAGCACAATGAGGATGAAGATGCCCCACGAGATGGCGAATCCCGTGAGGAAAGTCCTCAGTTTGTTGCGGCTCAAGGCCATGAATATCTCGCGCCAGAAGTCCATGATAGTAATTACTTAATATTTCTTTGACACTGCATTTCGGTAGCTGTCAGCCATCAGCCGTAAACTATCAGCTTGGTTGTACCGAGGCTGAAGGCTGACTGTTGAAAGCTGAAAGCCAAACAAAGTCTTGTTTATAATAATTTTACTTAATTTGTTCATTTACTTGATTTCCTTATTGAAGTCGATGCTATCAGGATTATTGGTTTCGATGTTCTCAATAATACCATCCTTCAAGTGGATGATTTTGTTGGTTCTCAGGGCAATGCCTCTTTCGTGCGTGACGATGACCATGGTGATGCCCGTTTGGTTCACCTCGCGGAGAATCTGCATCACCTCGGCGGAGGTCTTGCTGTCCAAGGCACCCGTAGGCTCGTCGGCGAGGATAACTTTCGGCTGGGTCACCAAGGCGCGGGCCATCGAGACGCGCTGCTTTTGTCCACCAGAGAGTTCGTTAGGATAGTGGTCGGCCCATTCCTTCAAACCAAAGCGTTCCAGATATTCCAAGGCGAGTTGGTTGCGCTTCTTGCGACTGACATTTTGATAATACAGCGGCAAGGCCACATTCTCCATCGCCGTCTTGAAAGGGATTAGGTTGAACGACTGAAAGATGAAACCGATGGTCCGATTACGCATATCGGCGGCCTCGTTCTCGCTGAGGTTTTTCACCAACTTGCCGTTGAGGTAATAATTGCCCGAGTCGTAGTTGTCGAGGATGCCCAAAATGTTGAGCATGGTCGACTTGCCCGAACCCGAGGCCCCCATGATGCTGACCATCTCGCCTTCCGTGACCTGCAAATCAATGCCTTTCAGCACGTGCAAGGGCTGGGCGCCAAAGTATGTCTTGTTTATTTTTTCCAATCGAATCATGGCCTATATTAATTATAAGGTGGTTTGTGTACCGTGACAACTATAAGACAGAAAAACGCCACTTTTATTACATTTTGACGAGAAAAACAATTGGTTTTTGTTCTTTTCGACTGATAATCTATATGTTATGTTTAATAGCATTACTGTATTAGTGAATTAGTACGCTGCAAAGATACGACAATTTTCAATTATGCAAGAGAGAAATGAGATTTTTTTGAAAAAAATTGCGTTTCCGAAAAAATATGTTGTCCGCACGGAGAAAATCCCTACTTTTGCAGCCTCAAAACAACATACTACCATGTCGGAAAATTTTGTTTCCATTTTTGCCGGAAGAGCGACCCATGACTTGGGCGAGAAAATCGCCAAAGCCTATGGTGCGCCTCTTGGGAAATCTTCGGTGGTCGAGTTCTCTGACCATGAATTCCAACCCATTTATGAAGAAAGCATCCGCGGTCACCATGTGTTCTTGGTGCAGTCCATCGTGCCGCCCACTGACAATATGATGGAACTTCTGCTCATGATTGATGCAGCCCGTCGTGCTTCGGCGCATAAGATTATCGCCGTGATTCCGTATTTTGGTTGGGCGCGTCAGGACCGCAAGGACCAGCCTCGCGTGAGCATCGGCTCGAAGTTGGTGGCCAACCTCTTGACTGCCGCTGGAGTGGATCGCATCGTCACACTCGACCTCCACGCTGACCAAATCCAAGGCTTCTTCGACATCCCCGTAGATGCCCTCTATGCCTCTACCCTCTTCATCGACCACATCCAGAAGATGAACGTGGAAGACCTGCTGATTGCCGCCCCCGATTTGGGCGCTTCGAAACGTGCATCGGCATACGCCAAGCGCCTCGGTTGCGATTTGGCCATCTGCCACAAGCACCGTCCGCGTGCCAATGTGGTCGACAGCATGACCCTCATCGGCGACGTGAAAGACAAGAATGTCATCATCATTGACGACATCATCGACACGGCAGGAACCATTGTCAAGGCAGGTCAGCTCATCATGGACAATGGCGCCAAGAGCGTGCGCGCCTTCGCCACCCATGCTGTGTGCAGCGGTCCGGCCATGGAACGCTTGGACAACTCGGTGTTCAGCGAGGTGGTGGTCACAGACTCCATCCCGTTGCCTGCAACCGCCTCCAAGAAAATCAAGGTGGTCAGCACCGCGAACCTGTTCGCCGAGGTCATCAAGCGCGTGGAATCCTACGAATCCATCAGTTCGTTGTTCAAATGAATGTCGGGGCTGACCCATGTGTCCGCCCAACATAATAATCAATTAACAAATTAACCATCAAACATTTCAACACATGAAAACAGTATCATTGAGCGGTTCTCTTCGCGAGAACGTAGGGAAAAAGGATACTAAGGCTTTACGCAAAGCCGAAATGGTTCCTTGTGTCATGTACGGTGCCGGTGAAGAACAAGTTCACTTCACCACTTCGGAGAAGAACTTCAGCAAGATCCTCTTCACTCCCGAAGCCTACATCATCGATTTCAACATCAACGGCAAGGTCTACAAGACCATTCTGCAAGATGTTCAGTATCACCCCGTTAGCGACAAGGTGCTTCATGCCGATTTCCTCATTGTGAAGGAAGACAAGCCCATCACCGTGACGTTGCCCATCGCCCTCCAAGGCTCGGCTGCCGGTGTGATGCGTGGCGGCAAGCCCAAAATCGGCATCAAGAAGGTCAAGGTTTGCGGTCTGATCAAAGACCTGCCCGACTATGTCAACGTCAACATCAGCGGCGTGAACATCAACGAAGCCATCAAGGTGAAAGACCTTAACATCGAGAATGTTACGCCTGTCACCCCTGGCTATACCGTCATCTTTGCAGTCAATATGGCTCGTGGCGCTTCTGTCAGCACTGAGGAAGAAGAAGCTGCTGCTGAATAACAATAGTTTTTCAATAAAAAAGGGCCGTCTTCGGGCGGCCTTTTTTTTGTAGGGGCTGACCCCTGAGTCAGACCAACATTCAATCGAAATCCATCATGTCATTAATTAATAGTATCTTTGCGCGTCTTTTCCATAGAAGGAAACCCATTGAACCTGACGAAATGAAATACCTGATTGCCTGTTTGGGAAACATCGGCGCCGAGTACGACAACACGCGCCACAACATCGGCTTCAAGATTGCCGACCGCTTGGCGAAAGACCTTGAAGGCACTTTCGTGACAAGCCGTCTGGCACAGGTCGCGGAGCTGAAATACAAGGGCAAGACTTTGGTGGTCATCAAGCCGACGACCTACATGAACGCGAGTGGACGGGCGGTGAAGTATTGGCTTGGTTATGAGAAGATTCCGATGGAGAACCTGCTGGTTGTCAATGATGACATTGCGCTGCCTTTGGGCACATTGCGCCTTCGCAAACAGGGTGCCGATGGTGGCCACAACGGCCTGACCGACATCATTGAAAAACTGGGCACCAACGTGTTCTGCCGTCTGCGTTTCGGCCTTGGCGACGACTTCCCACGCGGCCGCCAGATCGATTTCGTCCTTGGCCAATGGAAAGCCTCAGAAGAGCCTATCGTTGACCAAAAAGTAGATGAAGCTGTTGAGATCATCAAGAGTTTCGTCACTCAAGGAGCTGATAGGACGATGAATTTGTTTAATAAACGTTAATCGTTTTCCTCCGCCTCCCGAGCCTTCTGGTCTTTCAAGGTGCCTTCAAAGATGTTGAACAACACGAAGCGGCATTCTAACGGGCCGTTCCAAACCGGGATTTTGGCTTTGGGCTTCAGGCCGACGTGCTTCAAGGCCACGGCGTCGTCGGTGATGAGCCAGCATTGGAATCCCTGGAAGTTGTGCTTCAGCGTGCGCCCGATTTCCTCATAGAGTTCGTCGATGTCGTCTTCTTCGAGTCGGTCGCCGTAGGGTGGGTTGATGATCATGATGCCGCCACCCTCGGGTGGGGTGAGGTCGTGCATGTCCTTCTTCATCAGGTGGATATCATGGTTGAGATGGGCGTAGTTGATGTTACCCTCAGCGATGGCCACGGCCTTCGGCGAGCGGTCGGAGGCCCAGATTTCGTGGTCGAAGTCGCAGATTTTGGCGTCGGCTTCCTTGCGGATGCGCTCCCAAAGCTCGGCGTCGTAGTCGTCCCATTTCATGAAGCCCCATTGCTTACGGTAGTAGCCCGGCGGAATCTTCATCGCGTACATGGCCGCCTCAATCGGGAGGGTGCCCGAGCCGCACATGCAGTCCAAGAAGTTGCAGTCGGCCTTCCAGCCTGAGAGTTGGATGAGGCCAGCGGCCAGTACCTCGTTCATCGGAGCCTTATCTACTTGCTTGCGATAGCCGCGATGGTGCAGGCTCTCATTGGAGCTGTCGAAAAGAAGGGTCACCTTGTCCTCGCGGATGTGCAGGTTGATACGCAAATCAGGATTTAAGGTATTGATACTCGGCCTGATGCCATACACGTCGCGGAACTGGTCGACGATGGCGTCCTTCATCTTCAGGCTGGCATATTGCGAGTGCGTGAAGAAGCGCCCCGTCGTGATGGCATCGATGCAGAAGGTCTGGTCAGTGCGGATGAGCTCAAACCAGTTGATTTCCTGCACCTTTTTATATAGCTCGTCGGGATTTTTGGCGAAGAAAGTCTTGAAGGGCTTCAGCACCTTGAGCGCAGTGCGCACCTCATAATTAATACGGTACATCAGTTCCTTGTTGCCCTCACAGATGACGGCGCGGTGCATGAGGCGCACGTTCTTGGCACCCAAGGCCTTGATTTCACTCGCCAGCACTTCCTCCAATCCGGCGGCGGTTTTCGTAATGAGTTGGTAATTGTCTTCCATCGGATGAAATTTTCGGCAAAAATACAGAAAATCTTCCCCTATTTGCGCAACCAATCCAAATAATTCCTATTTTAGCCGATTCTTTTGAAGAAACAAATTAATAGGAATATGAGCACAAACTTTGACCCCCGCGCCAACTACGAGCAGACCAAGCAACAGGCCGGCTACGTGGAGCGCAAGAAAGCCACCCAAGAAGACTATGACCGCATAGGCTTCATGTCGGGACTCGAAGTGCACCAGCAAATCAAGACGAAAGAGAAGCTGTTTTGCCGCTGTCCCGCCGGAAAATTCAACAAGTTTGAGGACTACGACGCCGAGCTGATTCGTCACATGCGCCCCACCCTTTCGGAACTGGGCGAGTACGACGGCACCGCACTGATGGAGTTCAAGACGAAAAAGGAAATCGTCTATCGTATCAAGAGCGGCACTGCCTGCACCTACGACATCGACGACACGCCGCCGTTCCCGATTAATAAGGAGGCACTGCACAACGCCATCGTCATCGCCCTGCGTTCCAACCTGAACATCGTGGGCGAGGTGCATATCACCCGTAAGCAATACCTTGACGGCTCCATCCCGACGGGCTTCCAACGTACCGCCATCGTGGGTGTGGAAGGCCTGCTGAAACTGCCGAAGAAAGACATCCGCCTCATCCAGCTGAGCATCGAGGAGGACGCCTGCCGCGAGATCAGCGACGTCGGCCATCGCCGCATCTATCAGACCGACCGCCTCGGCGTGCCGCTGATTGAGACCGTCACCTATCCCGACTGCAAGAATCCCGACGAACTGCGCGAGACCTGCGAATATATCCGCTTCCTCGGCCGCAGTACGGGTTTGGTCCGCACGGGCATGGGCGCTGGCCGTCAGGATGTGAATGTGAGCTGCACGGGCGGCACCCGCATCGAGCTGAAGGGTGTGCAACACGCCAAGTGGATTCCCGAACTTTCTCATAACGAGTGCTTCCGTCAGTGGTCATTGGTGCAACTGCAAGAGCGCCTCAACCGTGAAATCGGCAAGGAAGGCTGGAAGGTGGAAGTGGCCGACGTGTCGTTCCCGACCGATTACTTGCCCATCCTCGACAACAAGGCCAAGGGCGGAGCAATGAAACTCATCAAGTTGCCCAAGTTCCGTGGCGTGCTCTCGCATTTCACCCAACCCGGCAAGATGTTCGCCGACGAAATCGCCGACCGTCTGAAGGTCATCGCCTGCCTCGAACGTCCCAACATGCTCCACGATGAGATGTTGGAACCCGTTTTGACCCATTCGCAGTGGCACAAGCTGGCCAAACGCCTCCATGCCACCGATGAGGATGCCCTCATCCTCGTGTGGGGTCCGAAGGAAGACATGCCTACCGCCATCGAGACCGTTGAGGAACGTTGCCTCATGGCTTTCGACGGCGTGCCGAAAGAGACCCGTAAGGCAGTCTGCAACGGCATCACCATTTTCGAGCGTGTGCTCCCCGGTGCCGACCGCATGTATCCCGACACCGACTCGGCTCCCATCCCGCTTGACCCTGCTTTCATCAAGGCCATGCGTGCCGAGCTGCCCTCCGAAATCATTGACCGTTACTACAAACTCAAGGAATGGAACGTGCCGGAGGACTGCTTCCATTACATCTTCGCGAAGAATTGGTACCCTGCCATGGCTGAGACCGTCGAGAAACTCGGCGTGGACGGCCGCACCGTGGGTCGCTTTGTCGGCATGAGACTCAAGCACCTGTTGGGCAAGAACCCCGCTTCGAAGTTCAATGGCGAGACCCTGTACAAACTCTTCGCCTTCCTGAAGGAGCAAGGCTTGGACAGCCGTCTGGCTTGGAACATGGCTCCCGCCTTGGTGGAAGACGCTTCAATGCCGATGCAACAGGTGCTTGACAAGATGGGCTTTAAGCGTTTCGCCAAAGACGACCTGCTCACCAAACTCGACAACCTTTGCGCTGGCTTCGCCCCGAAGAAGAAGTCCTGCACCGACCTCGACCGCCAAAACTGGATTATGGGTCAGATGAGGGAAGCAATGGGCAACATCGAAATGAAAGAATTGGCTAACAACATCAAATAACGAAGAACATGGCTGAAGATTTTTTCCAAGGATATTGGGGCGCCGCTCTTGAGGTGCTCAAAAAATACAACTGCCGCGTGTGGAGTCAGGCCGAGTGCCAAACCACGGGTGGCCTCTTCAAAGGCACGATTCTGCCTCGCGCCGCTTTCCAGGACGACCAGCACATCGTGATGAAAGTCAACACGGGCTACAACATCGGTGTGGATATCAGCACCATCACTAGCATGGTCGAGACCGACTACAAGAAAGCCAACTACCACATTCCCGAAAAGGAATTTCCTTATACTGAAGGACTTCCGCATGTGAAGTTGCTCGGCACGGGTGGCACCATCGCCTCGCGTTTGGACTACCGCACAGGTGCTGTGATTCCCGCTTTCTCGCCTGGTGAGCTGTATGGTGCTGTGCCGGAGCTGGCCGACATCTGCAACCTCGACACCGAGAAGGTGTTCGCCGTGTTCTCCGAGAACATGTCGCCTAAGGAATACATCGCCTTGGCCAAGAAGATTGGCGAGGAAATCCAGAACGGCATCGACGGCATCGTCATCGGCCATGGTACCGACACCTTGGCTCATACTGCCGCCGCTTTAACCTTCATGTGCCAGAACCTGCCTGTGCCGATTGTCTTAGTCGGCTCGCAGCGTTCATCTGACCGTCCATCATCAGATGCCGCCTTGAACCTCATGCATGCTATGACGGCTGCTGGTCACGGCGACGTGGCCGAAGTGATGGTCTGCATGTTCGGTCCCACCTCCGACGAGTACGGCTTTTTGCACCGCGGCACACGTGTACGTAAGATGCACTCGTCCTACCGCAGCACCTTCCGTACCATTGGCGACACGCCTGTTGCCACCGTCGACAGAAAGAATGGCGTAGTGCCAATCAAGGAAGTCTACAACCACCGTCGTGCCGACCGCGACGTGAAGATCATCCCGACCTTCGACGACCGCGTGGCCATCCTCTACTACTATCCCGGCATGAAGCCCGATGTGCTTGACGCACTGGTTGACAATGGCTATCAGGGCATCGTGTGGGACGGCACGGGCTTGGGTCACGTCAACAAAGGCATGTTTGATGCCATCCAGCGTGCCACCGACAAGGGTGTGCACCAGTACATGACCGTCCAGACCATCTGGGGCTATGCCCACATGTTCGTTTACGACACCGGCCGCGACCTGATGAACCGTGGTATCATCCCTGCGCAAAATATGCTCGCCGAGACTGCCTACATCAAGTTAGGCTGGGCTTTAGGCCAAACCCACGACCGCGAGGAAGTGAAGAACATCATGCTCACGCCTGTCAACAGCGAGATTACACCTCGTGAGCCATACGATGGGTATCTTGTTTATCAGGGTGGTGTGCCTGAGGTGGAGTCATTTGTGCGTCGGGTGCATAAGTAATTCGGAATATAGAATGCAGAATGCGGAATAGCGCAGAGAAATATAGGCTTTGCATATTCCGCATTTTTAATTTGTATTCAAAAATTCCCTATTTTTGCAGCCGCAAATCTAGCAGATATGCTTTTCAACTCCATCCAGTTTGCCCTGTTTTTGCCGATAGTGTTCCTGCTCTATTGGTTTGTTTTTGACCGTTTTATCAGCAAGTCGGAGCACCAATTGCGGTTGCAGAATGCTTTGGTAGTGGTGGCGAGTTATGTGTTCTACGGCTGGTGGGATTGGCGTTTTCTGCTGCTCATTGTCTTCACGTCATTTTGCTCGTGGGGCAGCGGGTTACTTATTGGAAAAGCGGAGACAAGAAAGAAAGCCAAGTTTTGGACGACGATCAATATCGTTTTGAATCTTGGCATCCTTGCCTTGTTCAAGTATTACGACTTTTTCGTTACTGAGTTTGCCCAACTGTTCCTCATCTCCACAGATGGCTTGCTATTAAAGGTGATACTGCCCGTGGGCATTTCGTTCTATACTTTCCAAGCCTTAAGTTATTCCATAGATGTATACCGAGGCAAGATAGAACCAACAAAAGACATCATCGCCTTCTTCGCCTTCATCTCTTTCTTCCCGCAGTTGGTGGCTGGCCCCATCGAGCGGGCGACCAATCTTTTGCCGCAATTTTTGAAGAAACGTGAGTTCGACTATGATACCGCCGTAGACGGAATGAGGCAAATCCTTTGGGGCTTGTTCAAGAAGATTGTGGTCGCAGATAATTGCGCAGTGTATGTTGACCAAGTGTTTTCGTCCTATACGGAACAAAGCGGAAGCACATTGTTTCTTGCAGCAATATTCTTCACTTTCCAAATCTATGGCGACTTCTCGGGCTATTCGGACATTGCCATCGGCACGGCCAAACTATTCGGCATAAAGTTGATGCGGAACTTCAACGTGCCGTATTTCAGCCGTGACATAGCGGAGTTTTGGCGTCGTTGGCACATAAGCCTGACGACATGGTTCAGGGACTATGTGTATATTCCGTTGGGCGGGAGCAGGGTATCAAAAGCCAAAGTGATAAGGAACACTTTTGTCATCTTTCTCGTAAGTGGCTTCTGGCATGGCGCGAATTGGACGTTTATTGCTTGGGGTGCGTATCACGCCATCTTGTTCTTGCCTTTAATTCTTACAGGCAACAACAGAAAATACACGAACCAGGTTGCGGAAGGACGAATCCTCCCAACGATGAAGGAGGTGGGCCAGATGCTTTTGACTTTCGTTTTGGTGGTGTTTGGGTGGATTATTTTCAGGGCGGAGAGCATTGGGCAGGCTTGGGAGTATGTTTGTGGGATGATTCAGTTTGGGACAGTAAGGGCGAGTTATAGGTTTTTCACTTGGTCTGAAATGTGGCCGATGAATTTGTTTGTTGTATTGATGCTGGTCGTGGAGTGGTATACAAGAAATATGGAACATACATTTGCTATACAAAGATTTAATATTAATAAGTGGATAAGGCGGGCAATCTATATTGTAGTCGCTCTTATAACTATATGGTATGGGCGTTTTGACACCAACCAGTTTATTTATTTCCAGTTCTGATATGAAGTGCTTTTTACAAACTATATTGAAATATGTCATCATCGTACTATTGATAGTAGTACCAGTTGATATATTCAAGATATATTCGAAAAATTATGGTGCTACCGTGGTAGGGTCGGAGATATATTGTGCAATCGAGAAGTCACAAAAAAAAGAAAATGCTAAAAAACTATTGTTAGGTGATAGCGTTGGGCATCAGTTGTATCCTTGCGAGAAAGAATTTGACAACTTTGTTTCATTGGCTTGTAACCAGGCGATTACTATGGCTGGGCAATTTTTTCTATTGAAAAATTATATTGAAACTAATGTTGAGGATTTACCACAAGAAGTAATCTTGCTCATTACGCCATTCAGTTTGTCAAATGATGTCGACAAGCATGCGTATCATTATTTTCTAAAACCATTTCCGCCTTATAAATGGTCAGAATTATATACGAAACATTTAAAACAACGGATACATTCGATTCCTTTTTACTGGTCAGCAAACCTTCCTTTTATTCAGACATCCTCATATACTCCAAAGATAGCGGTTCCTTCTCCGCAAGTAATCGAAAGTGTTTCACCTCTTAGTTTTGAGTATCTTTTGAAGATGGATTCTATTACAAAAGCTAACAACATTGGCTTTCATATGGTATCTACTCCAATTCGAGACGATAGACAAAATGATATTGCATTGTTTTGGGAGAGTCTTCCGGCAGTGTATATATCTCGCCTTTCAGAACTTTTGCAACCTTATAAAGAGAGTATTATGTACTTGCCTTCTGAGTGGTATTCAGATCATGTACATTTTGTTGGAGAAAAAACTCCAGATGATTATTTGAATCTATTATCGGAATAGAGTCGTTTTTGACTTTGAGAAAGTTCTATTTTCAAACAAAAATCCTCAGATTTCAAAATCATAATATGGTCGTATTCAAGTCAAATGCCCGATTTAATTTCATAAAAGTCATAACTATTTTGGAATGTACTCCAAAAAAGTAAGTATTCCAAATCCTTCAACATTTCCTTTGTAAACCTCAAATAATTATCATACCTTTGCACCGTGAATTCACAATACGTATTTTATAACAACAATTTATTCGAATAAATTATGCAACCCTCTCACATTGAACACATTGGAATCGCCGTCACAAGCTTGGACGAGTCCATTCCTTTCTTTGAAAAGCTACTTGGCACCAAGTGCTATGCCATTGAAGAAGTAGCCGACCAAAAAGTGAAGACCGCTTTCTTTCGCTGCGGCCAGACTAAAATCGAGCTTTTGGAGCCCACTAGCCCCGAAAGCACCATCGCCGCTTTCATTGAGAAGAACAACGGCAAGGGCGGTATGCACCATATCGCTTTCGCCGTGGAAAACCTTGAAGGCCACCTTGAAGAGGCCAAAGAACTTGGCATCCGCCTCATCGACCAGGCTCCCCGCAAGGGCGCCGAAGGATTGAGCATCGCCTTCCTGCATCCCAAATCGACCTGCAGCGTTTTGACGGAACTTTGCGAGGATAAAAATAAATGATGAATGATGAATGCGGAATATCGCAATGCGCGTTTGGCTTTGCCCTTATTCTGCATTCCGAATTCCGAATTAACAATAAACACACAATATCATGTTAATCGAACAGAAAATACAAGAATTGTTGGAGAAGCGCAACGAGGCCCGTCTCGGTGGTGGCCAAAAGCGCATCGACTCCCAACATGCGAAGGGCAAGATGACGGCCCGCGAACGCATCGCCATCCTGCTCGACGAAGGCAGTTTCGAAGAGACTGACATGTTCGTGACCCATCGCACCGTCGATTTCGGTCTCGACAAGCAACAGTACCTCGGCGACGGCGTCGTCACCGGTCACGGCACCATCGACGGCCGCGTCGTTTACGTTTACGCCCAAGACTTCACCGTGTTTGGCGGTGCCTTGAGTGAGACCATGTCGCTGAAAATCTGCAAGGTGATGGACCAAGCCATGAAAGTTGGCGCTCCCGTCATCGGCATCTGCGACTCGGGCGGTGCCCGTATCCAAGAGGGTTCACGCTCCCTCGCCGGTTACGCTGAAATCTTCCAGCGCAACATCAACGCTTCGGGTGTCATCCCGCAGATTTCGGCCATCTTCGGTCCCTGCGCCGGCGGTGCCGTGTATTCTCCCGCCCTTACCGACTTCATCATCATGACCAATGCTGGCAGTTACATGTTCCTCACTGGCCCGAAAGTCGTGAAGACCGTTATTGGTGAAGACGTCAGCACCGACGACCTCGGTGGCGCGCGCATCCACAGCCAGAAGTCGGGCGTGGCCCACTTCGCTGCCGAAAGCGAGGAAGAGGGTCTGGGCATTATCCGCAGACTCATCTCCTTCATGCCGCAGAACAATATGGAGACCGCTCCGCTCGTGGAATGCAACGACCCCATCGACCGCATGGAAGATGCGCTGAACCAAATCATTCCTGACAACCCGAACAAGCCTTACAACGTCGGCGACATCATCAACGCCATCGTTGACAACGGCGACTTCCTCGAAATCCACAAGAACTACGCCAAGAACATCATCGTCGGCTTCGCTCGCTTCGATGGCATGGCCGTCGGTATCGTGGCCAACAACCCGGCCTTCTTCGCTGGCGTATTGGACTGCGACGCTTCCCGCAAGGGCGCTCGTTTCGTCCGCTTCTGCGACGCTTTCAACATCCCGATTGTGACCTTGGTCGATGTGCCTGGCTTCCTGCCCGGTACGGGTCAAGAGTACAACGGCATCATCGTCCACGGCGCCAAGTTGCTCTACGCTTACGGTGAATCCACCGTGCCGAAGGTGACCGTCACCCTGCGTAAGTCTTACGGTGGTTCTCACCTCGTGATGGGCTGCAAGCAGTTGCGCAACGACGTCAACTATGCTTGGCCGACCGCCGAAATCGCCGTCATGGGTGCCAGCGGTGCCGTTGAGGTGCTCGATGGCAAGAAGATCTCCGAAATCGAGAATCCCGAGGAGCGCGCCGAGTTCGTTGCCAAAAAGGTGGATGAATACACCAAGAAGTTCGCCAACCCCTACGAGGCTGCCAAGTTCGGCTACATTGACGATGTCATTGAGCCGCGCAACACCCGTTTCCGTGTCATCCGTGCCTTGCGCACCCTTGAGACGAAGCGTTTGGCCAATCCCGAGAAGAAACATTCGAACATCCCGCTGTAACCGTTAATACCCTAAAGCAATGAAATTGTTGGACTTAACATTACTGGCAGCGCATGAGCCTTGGGTCTATACCAAAGGCTGGATTGTCACCATTGCGGGATTTCTGATCGTCATCATTGCCCTTTTCATCCTTTCGAGCATTTTCCGTGGCGTGGCTAACTATTTCACGAAGCAGGACGCCAAGAAAGCCGCCCCGAAAGTCGAGCAGCTGAAGGAAGCCCCAAAACCCGTGGCGAAGTTAGCCGAGGGCGAGATTGCCCCCGAGGTACTGACTGCCATCGGCATGGCCCTCTACCTCAGCACCAACCTCCACGATGAGGAGAGCAATGTCATCACCATCGAAAGAAGGGTAACTTCTTGGAATGATAAGAATTACGGAGTTAGACACTGGAAACGTTAAATTGAACAACTATGAAAAAATTCAAATTCACCATTAGTGGGAAACCATACGAAGTAGAAGTCCAAAACATTGAGGGCAACATTGCTACGGTCAATGTGAATGGCACTGAATATCAAGTAGAAATGGAAGAGCAAGCTGCTCCGGTCGTGGCTCCTGTGGCCCGTCCCGCCGCTGCCAAGCCTGCCGCTTCGAGTTCGGCTCCGGCCGCTCCGAAACCTGCCGCCGCCGGTGGCGCGGGCTACAAGATGGCTGCTCCGCTTCCCGGAACCATCATGCAAATTTTCGTCAAGCAAGGCGACGCCGTGAAGAAGGGCGACAAACTGCTCATGTACGAAGCCATGAAGATGGAAAACAACCTGCTGGCCGAGGCTGACGGTACCATCACCGCCATCAACTGCCGTCAGGGCGACAATGTGCTTCAAGGTGATACTTTAATCGTAATCGGATAAGGTCATGTTAGGCAAGAAAAGTATTTACAGAAAACCTGCGGTCATCATCGGCTCGTTGGTGCTCCTGATGCTGCTGAACCTCGTGGTGGTCAACAACCCGATGTTCGCCACCAGGGTCGCCGACCTCGGGAAGACCGAACAGGTGAGCGAGATGACCGCTGAGGAAAGCAACGCCCAGCTGGCCGAAATCAGCGACGCACTCGTCGCGGAATCGCAAAAGACCGCCGAACTCGGACAACAAGTCCAGAACCTCGACCGCCGCGTGACCGAATTGGAGAAAAAGAATGCCAAGGTACATGCCGTCGGCAAGGCCGACGTCAAGGAGATGACCACCAAAGAACGTTTGAAAGAAGGTCTGGGCAACTTCTGGCTGCTCACGGGCTTCAGAAACTGCAAGTTAGGCAACATCATCATGATTCTGGTGGGTATCCTCTTCATTTTCTTGGCCGTCCGCTTCGAGTTCGAGCCTATGCTGCTCATCCCCATTGGCACTGGTATCATTTGCGGTAATATTCCCTTCTTCCAAGGCACTGGCGTCACTTTGGCCGAAGCCATAGACTTTGCGCAGAACGCCATCGCTTCAGGAGCATACGACTTCGACTTGGAGACCGCCAAAGCCTTGTTACTCACCATCTTTGATGGCGACAACGAGAAGCACATGGTGATGAGTGAAGCCTTCAAGCAGGTGGACCACCTCAAACTGACCGAGTTTGGCTTGGCCGCCAATGAAGTGGAAAATGTGAAAGCCTTTGTGAGCGAGGTGTTCCAAAGCGGCGAATTGAACCTCCAGACAGGTCTTTACCAGAAGGGCAGTGTGCTGAATTACCTTTACTTCGGTGTGACCTCAGGTGTCTATCCGCCTTTGATTTTCTTGGGCATCGGCGCCATGACCGACTTCTCGTCGCTCATCGCCAACCCGAAACTGATGATTCTCGGTGCCGCCGCACAGCTCGGCGTGTTCATCACCTTCATCAGCGCCTTGTATCTCGGTTTCAACCTGCGTGAGGCTGGTGCCATCGGCATTATCGGTGGTGCCGACGGTCCTACCGCCATCTTCCTGTCTTCGCGTTTAGCCAACGGCTTGAATGGCACACGTAACCTCATCGGTCCCATCGCCATCGCGGCCTATTCCTACATGGCTTTGGTGCCCGTGATTCAGCCGCCCATCATCCGCCTGCTGACCACCAAGGAAGAACGCCTCATCAAGATGGGTGCTCCGCGCATGGTGAACAAGACCGAAAAGATCATGTTCCCCATCGTCGGTCTCATCCTGACTACTTTCATCAGCCCCACGGCCCTGCCGCTGCTGGGTATGCTGTTCTTCGGTAACATCATCAAGGAGTCGGGCGTCGTGAAACGTTTGCAAAACACGGCCTCCAATCCTTTGATTGACATCGTGACCATCATCTTGGGTCTCACGGTGGGTGCCTCCACTCAGGCTTCCGTCTTCCTGACCTCTAGTTCCATCAAGATTTTCGTGCTCGGTGCTGCTTCGTTCTGCGTAGCCACCGCTGGCGGTCTACTCGGTGCCAAGTTCATGAACCTCTTCCTGAAGGAGAAGATTAACCCGATGATTGGTGCCGCTGGCGTGTCGGCAGTGCCCGACAGCGCCCGCGTCGTTGAAGTGGAAGGTCAGAAGTACGACCCGTCGAACCACCTGCTCATGCACGCCATGGCCCCGAACGTCTCCGGCGTTATCGGCTCGGCAGTGGCAGCCGGTGTGATGATGTCGTTCCTGATGATGTAATCTACACCTTATTAATATTAAAGAATCCGCCTCGAACAATCGGGGCGGATTTCTTTTGTTTGGGAGATAATTTGCGGATGTTCGTAGAATTTCAACAGGAAAAACACAAATGAATACCGCCATGTGAGAAAAAAGCTGTATCTTTGCACGATAATTGAACAGCTATGGCTGTAGCCACACCAGCTTTTCAGTTAGCAAATCATAATGACCCCATTAACAATAAGTTATACGTATAATTAAAATCAACCAATTAAAACCTAAGTATCATGAAGAAATTCAGACTGTTTTTGATTTGTGGCGTTGCCATGCTGTTCATGGCCAGCTGCCATACTTATCACCACAACATGAGAGAGCCCAATGCTTACATTGAACTCTACGCTAACGATTTTGATCTGTCAGCCCCTGTGACTGGCGAGGCCACCGTCATCCGTGTGATTTGGATTGACTGGCAGCACACCTTCGGCACCAAAGAAATTGGTGACACTCCTGCCTTCGGCACCTCCATTCCTGTCCTTGGAACTCAAATCACTACCGGCGCTAACTACGCTCTGTATGACCTGATGAAGAAGAATCCTGGTTACGATGTCGTGATCTATCCTCAAGTGGAAAGCTATCGTTTCGCCCCGGTTCTTGGCACTGACATCTACTCGAAGACCACCTATAAGGTGACCGCTCGCTTAGGCAAGATGAAGAAGAAATAAGAAACTTCTTCAAATGGGGTAAAAAGGAAGAGGGACGTCCGTTGGGACGCCCCTTTTTCTATGTGTTTAGGCATGTCGCGCTCGCGTCATTCCTGATAATAAACACGTTTCACGCGCTGCGACACGCGGGTCATGATTTCGTAGGGAATCGTTTGGCAAGCTTGGGCGATATCGTTGATGTCGTGCTCGGCATCGAAGATGATGACCGTGTCGCCTTCGGAAGCCTCCACATCGGTCAAATCAAGCATACACATGTCCATGCAAATGTCGCCCACTACCGGCACTTGACTTCCATTGACGTAAAACTTCCCGTTGCCATTGCCCAACAACCTTGAAAGGCCGTCAGCATAGCCGATGGGCACGATGCCAAGACGCATGTCGTGTTCGGCACGACCGTGGCGGTTGTAACCGATGCTATCACCTTCCGGAATCTGCTTGATTTGGTTGATGGTGGTTTTCAGCGAGACAACAGGCATTAAGGCGCCTTTGTCGGCGGTGCAAGTGGGCACGCCGTACAAGCCGATGCCCAAACGCACCATGTCGAACTGGTATTGCGGAAAACGAGAGATACCCGCCGTGTTGAGGATGTGACGCAACACTTTATAGTCAAAAGCATCCACGATCATTTGGCTGCCCTCCTCGAAGCTGTGGATTTGGCTCAAAGTGAAATCATCCTCGGCGGGATTGTCGGCAGTGGCCAAGTGCGAAAACACACTCTTGACATGCAGCATCGGGTTGGCCTTGATGCGGCGAATCAGCTCGGGCAGTTCGTCCTTCGAGAAGCCTAAGCGGTGCATTCCCGTATCAAGCTTGATGTGCACGTTGATGGGATGCGCCTCGGGCAAAGCCATATTGTCCACAGCCTTCTCGATGAATGACAGGTTACGGAAGCTAAACACCTCTGGTTCAAGGTGATACTTAATAATATTGTCGTAGCTGTTCACCTCGGGACTCATCACCATGATAGGTAGATTGATGCCCGCGCGACGCAGTTCCACACCTTCGTCGGCAAAGGCAACAGTCAGATAATCAACATTGTGGAATTGAAGAATGTTGGAAACTTCAAGGTTGCCGCTGCCATAGCCGAAAGCCTTCACCATCACCATCAGCTTGGTTTCGGGCTTGATTTTCGCTTGAAAATGCTTCAGGTTGCTGACAAGATTGTTGAAATTGATTTCCAGCACCGTTTCATGTGCCTTTTCCTGCAACTCCATCCCGATTTGCTCGAACTCAAAGGCACGCGCACCCTTCAGAAGAATGGTCTGGTTGTTGAACTTCGAGAAGGGAAAATGGGCGAGAAAATCGGCCACATTGGGGTAGAAGTAACTCTCCATTTCGAACTTGTTAGCTTGCCGCGAAATGCTTTCGCCAATGCCAATTAGCATATCAACTTGCTTGTTTTTAAGCAGTTGTGCAATTTCAGCATACAGTTCCAACTCGTTTCTTCCACTTTGCAGAATGTCCGACAGAATCAGCACATGGCGCTTGTGCTGGGGCTGATGCCGCATCACGTCCAAAGCGATGGAAAGTGAGTTGATGTCCGAGTTGTAGTAGTCGTTGATGATGGTGCAGTTGTTCATTCCCGCCTTGATTTCGAGGCGCATGGCTACCGACGTCAAGCCGGAAAGCCTCTCTTCGATGCAAGAAGGCGCGTAACCCATCAGCAGGCACACGGCAATGCAATGGATAGCATTCTCGACCGAGGCTTTGTCGGCGAAAGGAATGTCAAACGACAGATTCTCAGAACGATAGACACACTCAATATAGGCTGTTCTCTCACTTTTGGTCACCGTCTTCACAAACAAGTCGGCCTCCTCGAACTTTCGGCTCCAAGTGAACAACTTGACCTTCTCCGCGATTCCTGAACGGATAATAACCTGCTGAATGTCAGAATAATCCATGCAATACACCAGTTGCTCGGCTTTGGTGAAAAGGTTCAGCTTCTCTCCTGCCTTTTGCACGCGGCTGATGAAATTCTCGTCGTGGGCCTGCCCGATGTTGGTGAATACACCGATGGTCGGGGCGATGACCTTTTGCAGGGTGGTCATTTCCTCAGGTTCGGAGATCCCCGCCTCGAAAATGGCCATTCCGTGACTTTCGTTCATCTGCCACACCGAAAGCGGCACGCCCACTTGCGAGTTGTAACTCTTAGGGCTGCGCACGATGTTGAAGTCGGGGCTAAGCATCTGGAACAGCCACTCTTTGACGATGGTCTTGCCATTGCTGCCTGTGATGCCTATAACGGGGATGTCGAACTGCTGTCGGTGGTAAGCCGCCAAGGTTTGCAATGCCTTCAGGGTGTCATCGACGACGATGAACGCCGCGTAGGGACAAGGACTTTCGGGAAGTCGGCTCACCACGAAGGCGTGCACGCCTTTGTCGTAAAGATCCTTGATGTATTTATGTCCGTCGTTACGCGCGCTGACGATGGCAAAAAACAAGGCCTGCTCTGCGACGACGAGTTGGCGGCTGTCGATGAGGAGGTCACAGACCTGCCTTTCAATTTGATTACCAACAACTTGGCCATCAACAATTTCTGCAACTTGTTGTATCGAATAAGATTTGTGCTGCATGGCTTTTCTCCAAATTTCCTGCAAAAATAAGGCTTTTCTCGCTTCCAAGCGCAAAATAAGCTACCTTTGCAACGCACAAATTCCATCACCATGAACCTCAAACGCCATATCCCCAACACCATCACCTGCGGCAACCTCGTTTCGGGCTGCCTTTCCATACTTTTCATCGCCTCGGGACGGCCCGTCGCGGCGGCTTTGATGGTTTTCATAGCCGGATTGTTCGATTTTTTGGACGGTTTCGCTGCCCGACTGCTCAACGCCCACTCCCCCATCGGCGGCGATTTGGACTCGCTCTCCGATGTGGTCTCGTTCGGCGTGGCACCTGGATTCATCATGCATTGGCTGATGAGCCATGCACAGCATCCTGAAGTCACCTTGTTTGGTTTGGATTTGTTGCCTTGCTTAGCTTTCCTGCTGCCCGTGTTTTCGGCCATCCGCTTGGCCAAATTCAACATTGACGACACGCAAAAAACCTCGTTCCGAGGTATTCCCGCGCCCGGCATGGCCATTTTCATGGCCTCGTTGCCTTTGGCTCTCACTCAAGCCGGCCACCTCGCCGACGGGGCTTCGGGTTATTGGCCTTGCCTCGGCATCACACTCATTTTCAGCTTTATGATGGTGAGCAATCTGCGCTTTTTCTCGTTCAAGATGAAGTCCGCAAAATGGAAAGGCAACGAGGTCAGGTGGATTTTCCTGCTCGTCGCCGTTGTCAGTTATATCATTTTCCGCTGGCTCGCGCTGCCTTTCGTTATGATGTTTTATGTTTTGATGTCGATATGTTTTGCAGAGAAAATGGAAGCATAAAACTTGTCTTCAACAAGTTTTTATGCCAAACAATTCTCCAAAAATGCAATTTGATTCAATCATTCTCTGAACTTCGAAAATAAAACATTTATTACTATGAAATGCTATTGGTGTGGTTAAGAAATCCACGGTAATTCTGTACATGATGGAATACTTATACAATACAATCGCCCGTCAGAAAACGTCTGGCGGGCGATTTTTCTATCATTTCAACAGCTTACCTATCAAACAGCCACCAATTCTTCTCCCACCGCATGAATCGTATCAAAAATCAAGGCCATGCGGGCTTTGCTGGCGTTTTTCTTGCCGCTGATATATTGTGCCATCAAGCTTTGGGAAATGCCCATACGCCGTGCCAAAGCAGAGACATTCAATTCGGGATGCGCCATAAACAACTTATATAAAGTTGTCGGCTCTTGCTTGTCGAAGAAGCCTTCAAAGCTCAAATCCTCATCCAAATCTTCCCAATGGATTCCAAATTCATCCACCTTATAATCAATCCGTTGCTCCATCGAAGCATCCTTCAATCTCGGGTAATCTGCAAACAACTCACAGGCTTCCCTGCCGTCATCGGTTCTAATCCAAATGGCTGTTTCTGTCAACCAAATCTTTTCTATCTTCATAGTTCTTTCCTCCTTCATCATTTGTTGTTATTGAAAAACATATTCCAATGCATAGCTATCGTTTCCACATTCTCTTCAATTAAGGCTTCTATCATCTTCAATTCAGACGACTTAAAGCCTTGGTTATCTATAAGTTCAACTGGAAACAAATTAAACTTTGCCTTCGCTCCGCCTTTCACCACATGCACATGAATAGGCGTGTGGTCATTGGAATAAAACAAGAATCTGTAGCCGAAAAGCGTAAATATCGTTGGCATGTCTTTCGTATTTGTCTGCAAAAATAGGTAATATTTTTATTACCCGTATGGTTTTTGCACAAAAAATCACATCTCCTTCTTATGCAAGATGAAATTATGCCCCAAATAAACCTCGCGGACGTGTTCATCGGCGGCAAGGTCCTTGGGCTCGCCTGACATGAGCACCTTGCCATCGAACAGCAGATAGGCACGGTCGGTGATGGAGAGGGTTTCATGAACATTATGGTCGGTGATGAGTACGCCGATGTTCTTGCGCTTCAGCTTGAAAATGATGCGCTGGATGTCCTCCACGGCTATCGGGTCAACGCCGGCAAAAGGCTCGTCCAAAAGGATAAAATTAGGGTTGCAAGCCAAGGCGCGGGCGATTTCGGTGCGCCGACGCTCGCCGCCCGAAAGCTGGATGCCTTTGTTTTTGCGCACATGCTCAAGGCCAAACTCATCAATCAGCTCCTCCAACTTCGCACGACGGTCGGCCTCATTCATTTCCTTCTTGAACTGCATGACAGAATAGATGTTGTCTTCGACCGTCATCTGGCGAAACACCGAAGCCTCCTGCGCAAGATAGCCGATGCCCTTTTGCGAACGCTCGTACATTGGCATATCGGAAATATCCTTGTCATCGAGGAAAACCTTGCCCGAATTGGGCTTGATAAGGCCCACCACCATGTAAAACGTCGTCGTCTTGCCAGCGCCGTTGGGACCCAGCAGGCCCACAATCTGCCCCTGCTCTACTTCGATACAATCCTTATCGTCATCTACCATATTGACCACAGTACGCTGACCGTATTTCTTCACCAGTTTTTGTGTCCAAAGCCTCATATTAGTTAGGAGTTATGAATTATTAGTTAAGAGTATTGGATCTTGAATCAGAAAATTCCTTCTTTAAGGATATCGTGCAAATGAATGATACCCAGATATTTGCCCTCATGCACGACCGGCAGTTGGGTGATGCTGTTCTCACGCATCTTGTGCAGGGCATCCACCACCAAGGCCTCTTCGTCGATAGTCTTGGGATTGGAGGTCATGATTTGAGCGGCCTTTACCTGCTCAATGTCGGGGTATTTCATCAACATGCGACGAAGGTCACCATCGGTGATGATACCCATAATTTTCTCATTTTCAGTCACAACCGTTGCACCAAGGCGTTTGCTGGTCATTTCTATGATGACTTGTGTAAGGTTGTCGTTAGGACCTACTTCAGGGCGTTCGTTGCGGGTATAAAGGTCCTTCACGCGCAAGTAAAGCTGCTTGCCAAGTGCGCCACCTGGGTGAAACTTGGCGAAATCGTCGGTGGAGAACCCCCTACACCTCATTAATATTAATGCCAGCGCGTCGCCCATGACGAGTTGAGCGGTGGTGCTGCTTGTCGGCGCAAGGCTGCCCGGAATGGCTTCTTCCGGCACGGTCACGTCAAGGATGAGGTCGGCTTGCGAAGCCAAATATGATTTTCGGTTACCGACGATAGCCACTATCTTGTTACCTCTCAGCTTGATTAGCGGCACAAGCATCTTGATTTCGGGCGTTTCGCCACTTTTCGACAATATGACAACAATGTCATCGTTCCGAATAATGCCCAAATCGCCGTGGATGGCATCGGCGGCGTGCATGAAAACGGCAGGCGTTCCTGTGGAATTCAGCGTTGCAACGACTTTTTGGGCTATGATGGCACTCTTCCCGATGCCCGAAAACACGAGATTGCCCTTGCTTTCAAGAATCAAATCCACCGTTTTTTGGAAATCATCGCCGATTTTTTCCCTCAATCCCATGATTGCATTGGCTTCATTCTCAACGATTTGAACTGCAGAATCGATAATTATCTCATTTTTTTTCATTTTTTTCAAGATTTTCTTGCGCCGTATGATGTAAAAGCTATAACTTTGTCTTTGTTGTTTGGGACGGTGAAACGCCACCCAAGCATAACGTAAGATTTCAAAACAGATTGCAAAATAACGCAAAAAATCGGACAATACCAAAAGGAGGAACTCATGGCTAAAACAGATGACCAGAAAATTCACAAGCTGCTGAAGGATGTTTTCGGTTTTGACCAGTTCAAAGGGAATCAGGAAGAGATCATCAAAAGCATCCTTGCTGGCAACAACACCTTCGTTCTGATGCCCACGGGAGGCGGCAAGTCGCTGTGCTACCAACTGCCGGCACTGATGTCGAAAGGCACGGCCATCGTCGTTTCACCGCTGATTGCCTTGATGAAAAACCAGGTGGACATGATTCGCAACTTCGGCACGGAGCTGGGCATCGCCCATGTGATGAACTCGTCGCTCTCAAAAGCCGAATTACTTGACGTGAAGGAAGACCTGAAGAACGGCAAGACCAAGCTGCTTTACGTGGCTCCTGAGTCGCTCACCAAGGAAGAGACGGTAGAGTTTTTGCGTACACTGAAAATCTCCTTCGTTGCCGTTGACGAGGCGCACTGCATCTCTGAATGGGGCCATGATTTCCGCCCCGAATACCGCCGACTGCGTCCCATCATCAATGCCATCGACGACAGCCTGCCCATCATCGCACTGACCGCCACGGCCACGGTGAAGGTGCAGACCGACATCATGAAGAACCTCGAAATCATGGACGCACACGTGTTCAAATCGTCGTTCGACCGTCCAAACCTGTACTATGAGGTGCGTCCGAAGACCAAAGATGTCGTCAAGGACATCATCAAATACATCAAGCAAAACCCGGGCAAGTCAGGCATCGTGTATTGCCTGAGCCGCAAAAAAGTGGAAGAATTGGCTGAAACGCTGGTTGTCAACAACATACGAGCCTTGCCTTATCACGCTGGCCTCGACAGCCAGACCCGCAAGGAAAACCAAGACAAGTTCCTCATGGAAGAGGTGGACGTCATCGTGGCCACCATCGCCTTCGGCATGGGCATCGACAAGCCCGATGTGCGCTTCGTCATCCACCACGACATACCCAAGAGCCTTGAGGGTTACTATCAAGAGACGGGGCGCGCCGGTCGCGACGGCGGCGAAGGCAACTGCATCGCCTTCTACGACTATGAGGACATCCACAAGTTAGAGAAGTTCAACAAAGGCAAGAACGTGGCCGAGCAGGAAATCGCCCGCGAGTTGCTGAACGAAACCGTAACATACGCTGAATCAGCTGTTTGCCGACACAGATTGTTACTGCATTACTTTGGCGAAGAATACAATAAGGAGAACTGCGGCTCGTGCGACAACTGCCGCTCGCCCAAGGAGAAATTTGATGGCAAGGAAGACCTGAAACTTGTCCTTGAAGCCGTGGAGGACACCAAACAGCTCTTCAAGACCAAGCACATCGCCGAACTTTTGGCTGGCAAGTTGACGGGCGACATCAAGTCGGCCAAACAGGAAAACAACGAATTTTTTGGTGCCGGCGACGAGCACGACGAGAAATACTGGACAGCGGTCATCCGTCAGGCATTGGTTAACAAGCTGTTGTCCAAGGATATAGAGAACTATGGCATCCTGAAAATCACGAAGGAGGGCAAGAACTTCATCAAGAAGCCTTACACCATCATGCTCGTCAAGGACCACGACTACGACAACGCTGACGAGGACGATCCGGAGGCTCTCGCCATGAGCGGCGGCAAGGACGGCGGTGCCGATAAGACCCTTTTCGCCCTTTTGAAAGACCTGCGCAAAACCATCGCCAAACAGAACGGCCTGCCGCCTTTCGTCATCTTCCAAGACCCCTCATTGGAGGACATGGCCATCCAATACCCCATCACGAAGGAGGAGATGACACAAATCGCGGGCGTGGGTTCCGGCAAGGCCGAGAAGTTCGGCGAGCCGTTCATCAAGCTCATCAAGGAGTATGTTGAGGAAAACGAAATCACGCGGCCTAACGACATGGTTGTCAAGTCGGTGGTCAACAACTCCGCCTTGAAAATCGGTATCATCCAAAACATCGACAAGAAGATTCCGCTTGAGGACATCGCCTACGGCAAGGGTCTGGAATTTGGCGAGTTGCTTTCCGAAATCGAGAGCATCGTGTCGTCGGGAACCCATCTCGACATCAACTACTACATCGAGGACAACGTGGACATCTACCATCAGGAAGACATCCTGGAATACTTCAAGGAAGCCGAAACGGACGACATCCAAACCGCCCTCCGCGAACTGGGCGAAGACGAATACGAGGAAGAAGAAGTCCGCCTGATGCGCATCAAGTTCCTTTCCGACGTTGGCAACTAATTGACAATGAAACGTTTGTTTTTTATCACCCTATTCTTCCTTTTGTTGGCTTCGTGCGACAACAAAAGCGAGAGCAGTATACCCGAGCCCTCGCTCACCGAGCAGGAAATGATTTCCATACTCGCCGACATGCAAATCATTGAGGCCGACCTGAATCTCCGCAAGACCAACCAACAGGACGTCAGCGGGTTGCCGCAGTCGTACTACAGCCAACTCTTTGAGCATTATGGCATTACGGACAGCATTTTTTCGCAAAACATGGCTTACTACACCCAAAGTCCAGCCACCATGGAACGCTTGATGGACTCGGTAATGCTGCGGCTGACGAAAGAGCAGGGAGATTGATTTTTTGCTCGCAGAATTATGGAAATTATGAGAATCCTATCGGACGTAAACTATACGCCACGCGTGAGACATTATTTCTTCAATTCCGCCGCTATCAAATCATTCAGTTTCTTAGCCGCATCAAGCAACATGCTTTCATCCGTCGGGACAGGCACGGGATGGCTGTCCAAGCGGCTCAAGGTTTCCGCAGAACAGGCCTCGCGGTCGCCCTTGATGGTGGTGTAGTCGTTCTTGAAGGTGGAGGTTACCTCGAAAGGGACAGAGAAAAATGGTTCATCCTCATCCGAACGAATGCTACAACTTGAGCAGAAACAGATGATATTTCCCGAAACCTTTACACTCTTGTTTTGAGAATAGTCGGTTACCTCAACAGTTTTGCTGCCATTGGTTTCCTTGAAGGTCACCTCGTCAAGTTTAACTGGGGAGATATTAACCTCCTTAACTACTGCGGCTACAGTGTACATATAGAACAGGCTTCTATCCCTTTCCGTATGAAACACATTGTATGTAGGCAATTCTCCTTCATCAAAAGCGAGCACTGTTGCCTTAAACTCAGGTGACAAACGATAATCGCTCGAATTGCCATAGCCAAGAAACACTGCATCCCCAAAGCAAAGAGAAGTTCTCATTAAATACCTTGGAATATTAGGATTATCCCTGTTGGTTTTCATAAGTTGAGCAAAGTATTTATTTGCTTCCATGCCATCGTCTTTCGTTCCCGTGGCAAGCAACTGGTTGATTTTCGCCACCAAAAAGTTCTCCGCTTTGTTGCGAGCGGCCAAAATGTCGTCGTCGAGGTCAAGTTTCACATAATTCATACCTTTTTTGACCTCTTTCGGGAAACATTTCAAGGCATCGTTGCGTCCCTTCATGCTGCAATAGCGTTGGTATATCTCCGGCCACACGTCAGGCTGCCCCGTGGCTTTCAAGGCTTGGATGCGCTCGTGGTCGGCTTGATTGGCTTTGTGGTAGGAAGCCGCCACATAATTGATGCGTTGAAGATTCTTTTCGCCGGCGCAAATGTCGCGCGCATAGCGTTGGATCACTTGGTCATACTCTTGGGCTTCATAGAGTTGCTTAGGCGTGTTGCAGGCGGCGAACATCGCACCGAGCAACAAAATAGGAATCAGTCGGAGGTATTTCATAACTTCAAATTTGACGATTAAAACAGTATAAAAACTACAAATTTCGCTCCAAAATTGTCCGATTCGGCAAAAAACTTTACTTTTGTGGGCACAAAATCGACCATCATGGAAAAAATCAAGCAACTGCAACAGGATTTCGCCGATTTCATGGCGAAAACCGACTTCAACGGACAGCCGAAAGAACTATACGAACCCATCGCCTACACCATTTTGCAAAGTGGCAAACGCCTACGCCCCATGCTCTGCCTCTTGGCCAACGACATGTTTGGCGGCGATGAGCAACAAGCCCTTTGGCCCGCCTTGGCTTTGGAGACCTTCCACAACTTCACCCTCATCCACGACGACATCATGGACCAAGCCCCGCTGCGACGCGGCAAGGAGACCGTCTACCAGAAATGGAACTCCAACATCGCCATCCTTTCGGGCGACGCCATGTTGGCTAAGGCCTTCCAGTTTGCCCTAACGCCGAAAAAAGGCGCTGAACTCGCGCAACAGTTGGGCAAGGTGGCTATCGAAATTTGTGAAGGCCAGCAAATGGACCTCAATTTCGAGACCCAAAATGAGGTGAGCATCGACGAGTATTTGGAGATGATCCGCCTGAAAACCGCCGTACTGTTGGCCACAGCCTTGCAGATGGGAGCCACCGTTTCCGAAGCTAAACCTTCTGAAATTCAAGCCCTTTACGACTTCGGCATCAATATCGGGATGAGTTTCCAGTTGCAGGACGACATCCTCGACCTATACAGCGATGCGGCCGTTTTCGGCAAGCGTCATGGCGGCGACATTGCCGACAACAAGAAGACCTATCTTTATCTGAAGGCTCTTGAATTGGCCTCCGAAAAAGACCGCAAGCACCTTGAGCATCTCTTCACGCTCCGCATCGACCATGACGAGGAGGAAAAGATTGAGGAAGTCGAAGCCATCTACGGCCGCCTGCACGTGAAGGAAGCCGCCGAACAAGTCATGCTCGACTACGACCGCAAGGCCTTCGCCATCTTGGATGCCATCGACCTGCCCGAAGAAAGGAAAACCCACCTGCGGACCTACGCTGAGCTACTTTCGGGACGGAAGAAATAAAGCTTGGATGGGGCTATAAGACGCACAAATCGTTGGATGATTGTGGAATCAAATCAAGCAGAACCTTTTTGGTCTTTCATCATTGGAAAGCCGTCACAAAGCAGGAGAAACAGACAGGCTATTGTGATGGCTTGCAGCCGGTAGGTGAACCACCAATGTTGGTAGCTGTGGTTGGACAAAAGGAAATACCAAGCGTAGGGTGCAAGGCCGATGAGGAGAAAAAGGACGGCTTTTCTGCAACCGAACTTTTTGTATTTCAGTAAGTTGAAAAGAATACAAGCAACAGCAAAGATGCCAATAATCCCAAGGTTGAGCATCCCGAAATTCTTCGTAGCCGCATCCCAGCGAGTGAAATCCTCGGCCTCCAAACGGTAGAGGCTCACTTCGTAGGCATCGGCAAAGATATTTTGGCCCAAAACAAGGGTCGCCAAAGCCCATTTTGTGAAGAATGTCAGGGCGAAACCAAGTCCCCAAAGCAAGGCGAATCGGATGGTTTTCAACAAATTGGATTTTAGATCAAAGCCGTCTTCCTTGATTAAAGAAAGCCAAACGGCCAAAGGTATGCCCAAGGTCAACAAAGGCGTAGTGAGCAGGTCGAAATAGCAGGCCAACGAACCGATGACGAAAAACAGCACTCCAAAATCACCTGATTGATAGTGCTTTACCACAATAAGACTCGCCACAGCGGTAAGAGCCAAAATGGGGAAAAACTGCAAAGAAAACTGAGTCACGAAACCGTAGGTGAAAAGGAAACCTGCGCTCAGGGCGAGAGTCTTGGCCCAGCCTGCTTGTTGATAATAGGCTAAGGCCAATGCCAAAAGCAGTATAGAGCTGAGGATGAACAGGATAAACTTCATCGTGGTGTAATCCGTCACAAGGAAAAGCATCCGATAGAAGAATGAACTGCCATGCCAATAACGCGCATAGTGCTGTTCTTCAAGCGTTTCGCCGCTCACCATGCGGAGCAGAAGACCTGTCTGGTCCCAGTCGCGGCCTTTTTCGCTCATGCGAATCATCCGCATGGCGGATTTCACAGGATGCTGGCGGTCGATGCTGTATATCTGGTTCATAATCAGCGCGTCAGTGAAGTTATCCATCTGGCATTGCTCCACACTGATGATGGCCTTAGGATAGAGGCCCTCGGCGGCAATGACAGGCGCTGATTCGGCAATGTGCCGCTTGATACTTTTGTCGGGAAGGCAACTCGACACGACACCGAAAGCGAAATAAAGCGTGACGAGCAGCAGAAAGACCTTGCTATACTTGGCTATGTTCTTCATTTTCAAAGGAAATCAGGCGGAGTTCGAAGTTCTTTCTGTCGTTGCTGCCAATGGTGTCTAAGCAGAGGCCCGTGAAGAAGGACAGCAGCCCTGCGATGGCAAGAAATCCCGAAGTAATCAAAGTGGGGAAACGGGGCACCAGACCGATTTTCATGTATTCAACCAAAATGGGGATGAACAGAATCAGCGACACACCGAACAGCACTGCCGCCACGATGCCGAAAAACAGCAACGGACGATAGTCTTTGAACAGCGAGAAGATGATTTTCAGTATCTTGAAGCCATCTTTCACGGTGTTGAGCTTCGATGCGCCACCTTTCCGGTCGCTGTATTCGATGGGCTTTTCCACGAGGCTGAAGCGCTTGTCCAAGGCGTGGATGGTCATCTCGGTCTCGATTTCGAAGCCTTCCGACATGACGGGAAACAGCTTGACATACCTGCGGCTAAAAGCGCGATAGCCCGTCATGATGTCGTGGATGTTGACATTCCAAAGGCGGTTGATGAGGCTGCGCACGAGTTTGTTGCCGGAATTGTGCAACGGGCGTTTGTTCTCTGAGAAATAGGTGGTGGAGAGGCGGTCGCCGATGACCATGTCGGCTTGGCCTTCCATTACAGGTTTCACCATTTCCGGGGCGGCCTCAGCGGGATAAGTGCCGTCGCCATCGGCCATGAGGTAGACGTCGGCGTCGATTTCGCGGAACATGCGCCTAACCACATTGCCCTTGCCTTGGCGCGGCTCATACCTGACGACAGCACCCGCCTCAGCAGCGATTTGAGCTGTGCTGTCGGTCGAGTTGTTGTCATACACGTAGACGGTCGCTTCGGGAAGGGCATTCCTAAAGTCGGCCACCACCTTGCCGATGGCTGCGGCCTCGTTATAGCACGGAATCAGCACGGCGATGCGCGGATATGGGTTCAAGTCGGTCATTTCTTGCAGTTTGCGAGGGCAAAAATACGGCATTTGGCGAAACAAACCAAATTTTCGTCATTTCTTGTAGAGGCTTCTCACCATCCGTTCGAGGTTGCCGTCGGGAGCAGGAGCGGGCGCCGCGCCGATTTTGGTTCCGGGCGCAATGAGTATGTACTCGGGGAAAGTGCGCACGTTGTAGGCCTCCAAAAGTAGGATGTTGTTACCCAAGCTGAGCAGCGGCCAGTCGTAGTGTTTTTCCTCGAACTGCTTATGATGAAAATCCAATTTGTCGCGCATAGCGATAGTGAGGATTTGCACGCTGTCTTGCCACTGCCTGTGCAAATCTTTCAGCAGGCCAAATTGTCGCTCGCTGATGGCCGACTGACCATCAACGAATTGCAGCAGCACGAGGTCTTTCTTGAAATCGGAGAGGCTAACATCTTGATTTTTCGTGTCTTTCAACGTAAAATCCGTAGCATCGGCTCCAGCGGCGAGGCGATTGAATTTCACGAAGAAGTTGTCGATGATGGTCTTGTGTTCGTGCCATTTCGTCTGCTCCTTGATGTATTTAAGGTGGTCCTTGGCAAGCCGGCTCGTGCTACGGTCGCCGTAGCAGAGCTTCTGCAAATTGAAAATGGTGATGAGTTCGGCCAGCTGCGGATTGCGTACCATGAAAGGGTCGGAATCAAGGTATTTCTTGAACGGCAGAGGCCCTTCGGCAAAGGCATCGTTGAGGGCATGAAGCTCGTAAGGTGGTTTTGAGAACTGGTTGACAAACAACTCCTTAAACAAGTCAATATAGGCATTTTGGGTGTACAAAACCGGTTGCCTGTCGTAATATTCGTTGATGACTTTTTTCCCGCCGTCGGCGTTGATGGCGAGGCGGATGGAGGCCAACTTGTATCGGATGTGGTTCTTCACATAGTCCGACTTGATATCGGGCAGCTCCCTATCGATGGCCGCCTGAATCGAGTCCAAATAGCGCACCTGCCGCCCGCGATAAATCTGGTTGAAATGCTCGATAAGGTAGCCGTTGATGATTTCTTCCGAGACGATGATTTGGCGGTAAATACCCTTGTCGGTGGCGCGTTTCACCCGAATCGTGGGCAGTTCCTTCTCGAAATAAGAGACGTTACCCTGCTGTTCAGGAACAATGATTTCGATGTCGTAGGTGGCATTCGGCGTGAGCACTAAATCCACGGACTCAAGGCCGATGAAGATGCGCGCCGGAAGGATTTGCTTCACGCCGCCTTCGAGGATGAAATTTCCTTTGGCATCAGTCTGGCACTCAGCGATTTGGATTCCTTTATCGTTGATAAGGTCTTCATAAACGAAAAGCCGCATCAGGGTTTCGGTCTTGTTGCTGCGGCCTGTAATAGTCACACTTTGAGCGTTTAAGCCCAAGAACAGCAAAGCAAAAAAGCTTGTGATAATCCAACGTTTCATGCCTTGAAAACGTGATTTCGTGTGAAATATTGTTTGGACTTTTTACCCGAAATCAACCGATTTTCCCTATTTTTGCCGCATGGAAAAACAGATACTTTTGGGCATGAGCCCCGCCGAGATTCAGGCGGTCGTGGAAGAATTGGAGCTCCCCAAGTTCACGGGTAAGCAGTTGGTGGACTGGATTTACAACAAGCGTTGCACCTCGTTTGAGGACATGACCAACCTCAGCAAAAACGCAAGAACTTTGCTCTCAGAGCATTACGAGGTGGGGCTGACGGCTCCGCTGAAGGAACAACTCTCGCAAGACGGCACGAAGAAATACCTCTTCCCTGCCGGTGAGCATTTCGTCGAGACGGCCTACATCCCCGACCGCGAGCGCGCCACGTTGTGCGTCAGCACACAGGTGGGCTGCCAGATGGATTGCCTCTTCTGCGCCACGGGCAAACAGGGTTTCCAGAAGAATCTTTCCGTGGCCGAAATCATGAACCAAATCCTCAGTCTGCCCGAGTTCGACACGCTGACCAACATCGTCTTCATGGGCATGGGCGAGCCTTTGGCCAACTACGACAACCTGATGCGCGCACTCGACATCCTCACCGAGGAATGGGCCTTGGGCTGGAGTCCGACCCGTATCACCGTCTCAACTTGCGGCTTGATTCCCAATCTGAAACGCTTCCTTGAAGAATCGAAATGCAACCTTGCCATCTCGATGCACAGCCCCTTCCACGACGAGCGTCTCAAGCTGATGCCCGTCGAGAAGAGCTATCCCATCAAGGAAGTCATCCACGCCGTGAAACAACACGATTGGCACGGACAGCGCCGCCTTTCGTTCGAGTACATCGTCTTCAAGGACTTGAACCACAGCAAAGAACACGTCAAGGAGTTGGCGCGACTGTTGGGCAGCACGCGGTGCCGCATTAATCTAATAAGGTATCATGCTGTGCCGAACATCCCGCTGAAGAGTCCCGACATGGCCACGATGACTTGGTTCCGCGACGCCCTGAACGACAAAGGCATCATCGCCACCATCCGCGCCTCACGCGGACAGGACATTGATGCGGCCTGCGGATTGCTTTCGACGAAAGAATTGTTGTAGGTTTTTCCAATTTTTTCATAAATTTGCAACCGCAAAAGTTGTTTTAAATATTACAATCATCTGAATTACAATAATTTAAATTCTACTCAATGAAAAAAGTATTTGGAATCATCGCGATGGCCATCATGGTTTCGGTGGGTCGCGTGTATGCCGATGAAGGCATGTGGCTCCCGATGTTCGTCGAGCGCCTGAACTATGTTGACATGCAGAAGATGGGGCTGCAACTGACCCCTGAAGAGCTTTACAGCATCAACCACAGCAGTCTGAAGGACGCCATCGTGGGCTTGGGCAGCGACCCTATGCCACGCGGCTTCTTCTGCACTGGTGAGATCGTCAGCGAGCACGGCTTGCTGTTCACCAACCACCACTGCGGCTACAGCGCCGTGCAAAAACTCAGCTCCGACGAGCATGACTACCTCCGCGACGGCTTCTGGGCCAAGAACTACGGCGAGGAACTGCCTGCCCCCGAAATGACCGCCAGCTTCCTCATCCGCATGGAAGACGTCACCAAGGACATCCTCGGTGTGGTCACCGACGACATGGACTATCAAGACCAACAGGCCGCCATCCGCAAGAAAATCAAGGAGTTGGAGACCGCAGCTTCGGAAGACGGCAAGTACAACCCCGTCATCAAGGGCTTCTTTGAAGGCAACGAGTACTACATGTTCGTCTATCAAGTGTTCCCCGATGTACGTCTCGTGGGCGTAGCCAATTCGTCCATCGGCAAGTTCGGCGGCGACACCGACAACTGGATGTGGCCTCGCCACACCGGCGACTTCAGCATCTTCCGCGTCTATTGCGACAAGGACGGCAACCCCGCCGCATACAGCAAGGACAACGTGCCGCTGACACCCAAGCACCACCTTCCCATCAGCCTTGACGGTGTGAAGCAAGACGACTTCACCATGATTTGGGGCTTCCCGGGCAGCACAGAGCGCTACATGTCGAGCTATGGCATCGACTACAACGTGGATACTTTCTATCCCGCCATCATCGACATCTTCGGCACCCAACTCACCGCCATGGAAGAATACATGAAGGTGGACGAGCACATCAACCTGATGTATGCCGACAACCACGCCGGCCTGGCCAACACCTGGAAGAACTTCATCGGCCAGTGCAAGATGCTCCGCAAGAACAAGGTCAGCGAGAGCAAGGTCGCTTTGGAAAAGGACTTCACCAACTGGGTCAGCAAGAACAACAAGACCGAATACAAAGACGCCCTCCCGAACCTGAAGGAAGCCTACAAGACCATGGGCGAGGTGGCCAAGTACATCTATTATCCCAACTTCGTGGCCCAAGCTGGTCCTGCCGGCATCGCCTCCCAGTTCGGTTCCTACTACCAAGCCTATCAAGACAAGGACAAGCAGGCCCAAGAGATGTCGTTGGCCATGCTGAAGGAACTGCCTGTCGAAAGCTTCTTCGAGGAAACCGACCCGCAAGTGGAGAAGAAAATCTTCGCCGAGCTGCTGAAGACCTACAAGAATGCCTTCAAGGGCGAACAACTGCCTGAGATCTACTCGATTATCGACAAGAAGTTCAAAGGCGACATCGACGCCTTCGCCGAGAATGTTTACACCAACTCCATCTTCGCTACGCCCGAGAACATCAAGGCTTTCTTGGCCAAGCCCGACCCGAAGAAAATCGGCAAGGACTACGCTTACATCATGAGCAACTCTATGATGGACGTCATCATGAGCCACATGGCTGACTATCGTCAGGCCATGGTTGCCATCAGCGAGAACGACCACGTCTTCGTGAAGGGTCTGCGCGAGTACTACGCCGCCACCCAACCCGAAAAGAGACTCTATCCCGATGCCAACTCGACCATGAGAATGACCTACGGCTCGGTGCAAGACTACATGCCCGCCGATGCCGTGCATTACGACTACGTTTGCACCGCCAATGGTATCCTTGAGAAATACGTCCCCGGCGACTACGAGTTTGATGCTCCCAAGCGCCTCATCGACCTCATCGAGAAGAAGGACTTCGGTGCATACGCTGACGACAACGGCGAACTCATCGTGTGCTTCCTGTCGACCAACGACATCACCGGCGGCAACTCCGGCAGCCCCATCATGAACGGCAAGGGCGAACTCATCGGTCTCGCCTTCGACGGCAACTGGGAAGCCATGAGCGGCGACGTCAACTTTGAGCCCAAACTCCAACGCACCATCAACGTGGACGTCCGTTACGTGCTCTTCATCATCGACAAGTACGCCGGCGCCACCAACCTGATCGACGAACTCGACATCCGCAAGAGCGAGCCTCAGCCGATTCGCGTGGAGGAAGAGAAAATCTAATTGGGAATGGTAGGGCTGTCGTACCACGGCAGCCGCCATCATCAATACGATACAAACCGGCTGCCACAGTGTGACAGCCCTACAAAACGACAAAAAATCGGTCGTTCACCCACGAACGGCCGATTTTTGTTATTTTTGCCGCTCAATTATCGGATTGATGAAAATAAGGACGAAGGACATCTTATGGACGTTGTGCATGGCTTTACTGCTGCTGCTTTGGGTGCAAACTGAGTGGCAGCCCTTCAAGCTCGACCGATGGGCCTTGAAAAATGACCCCAAGGATGCGTCCAAGCCCGTCTTGACTTGGCAAAACTACCAAAACGGCACGTTTCAAGGGCAAGCGGAACGCTATCTGAGGGAAAACTTCGCCTTCAGGGAATGGGGCATCCGCACCTATAACCAAATGCGCTATTCCCTTTGGAGAAAGTCATGCAACGACTTTTTCTGCCCCGGAAGGCATCATTGGATGTATTACCTCCCTGGTGTGCTCGACTATTACGGGCATGAAACATCCAAGTTCTTCGAGACCCAAGCCGACTTGACGGAATATGTCGACCATCAAGTGGATATGATGCACGAACTGCGCGACATCCTGAAACGCGACCACGGCATAGAACTGCTCACCTTCATCGCACCCGACAAGGCTTTTGTGTATCCCGAACATCTTCCGCGCATGGAACACGACACCACCGTTGGTGTTGCGGCAGCTTGCTTTGCGCAACGGTTCAAGGAAACGGGATTCCCCAATATTGACATGACATCGTGGTTTGCGGCGATGGCCGACACATCGTCTCGCCTGCTCTTTATGCCGATGGACACGCATTGGACTTTTTCCTCCGTTTACGGCTATGATTCCCTGTTCAGACTGATGGACAGTCTCAATGGGTTTGGCATTCCGAGACTAAGAATTGACGGCATTACCGAAACCAAATACGAAGGCCGTCAGGACGACGAGGCCACACTCAATCTGCTTTTCAAAGTGAAAAACGACACGCCCGCCTATCACGCCGAGGTCAGTGTGGAAGCCGACAGCACAAGTCGCAAGCCGAAAGTGCTTTTCATCGGCGACTCGTTCATTTTCGCTTTTGAGGGTCTCATACCCAAAACCGACCTGATTTCCTATTACGAGAATTGGTTCTATTACGATAAGGTTTACAAGGGCTTCGACAAAAAAGAATACAAGGTGAGCGAAATCAACCGCCTGAGAAGCATTCTCAATGTGGACTACGTGGTTGTATATTCCGTTGGTTACCAATGGGTTCGTGGAACAAACGGCTTTGTCGAAGATGCTTTGGCAGCCATCAAGGACCCGTATCAGGTGCAAATCGCGCTGAAGATGAACGAAATGGAGGCCAAGCCCGAACTGATGGAAATGATTGCGCAAAAAGCCGAAGACAAAGGGGTTTCGCTTGAACAGATGCTCGAACTCGATGCCAAATGGCTCATTGACAATGAAAAAAATACGCAAAATGAATAGCCGACGACTGCTAGTATTCTGTTTGATTTGCTTCGCTTCGCTTACGGCGATTGCCCAAGACTGGAAAGTGTTCTTTTCGGCCAATGGAGGCTTTTATGAAGACAGCTTCACTTTGGAGCTATTCAGCACCTATCCGCAAGGGCGGATTTTCTACACCACCAACGGCGACAAGCCCACAATGCAGTCGCAGCAATACACCGAGCCTTTGGTCTTGGACAGCAGCCTTTATTCGAAATCGGACATCTACACTATTGTAAATACCATTCCTTCGATTTTCTACCTCCCCGACAGCATTCAACATGCCATTGTCATCCGCGCCACCGTGTTCGACGAAAACGACAGTTGCATCAGTCCCGTGACCACCCAAAGTTACTTCATCCGTGCCTTAGGCTGCGATTTCCATGGTTTGCCGGTGCTCTCCATCGCAGCGGACTCACTGGCCTTATTTGACTATGACACAGGCATTTTCGTTCCAGGAGCCAGCTACGACCCCGCCGATTCAACCAACACGGGCAACTACACCTTAAGGGGAAGGGAATGGGAACGCATCATCAATGTGGAGTTTTACGAGCCTGACAACCAGGGCATCAACCAAGAGTGCGGCCTGCGAACGCATGGCGGTGCTTCGCGCTGGTTCCAGCAAAAAGGCATGAAACTCTATGCCCGCGAGGAATACGGCAAGAAACGTTTCTCGCACCGTTTCTTTGAAAGCACGCCCGTCAGTAAGTTCAAGCACTTCAAGCTACATCCCTTCCGTTGCAGCAACTGGCTTTAAACTGGAGGACAGGACCATTTGTCACAAAGCATCGCCGCCCATCTCGACATCGAGTCGATGGCGGTGCGCCAAACGGTGGTCTTCATCAACGGCGAGTATTGGGGCATCTACACCCTCGAAGAATCAAACGACGAACGCTATTTGGAAGACCATTACGACGTCGACCTTGAGAAAGTCAACATGCTCAAATTCTGGGGTGTGCCGTATTACGGCGACCCTACGGAATGGCAAGACTTGTTTTGGTGGATGCCCACTGCCGACCTCACCCAACCTGAAGACTCGGCTTACGCCTTTTCGCGCATCGACGTGCCGAATTTCATCGACTACATGCTTTTCGAGACTTTCTCCGCCAACCTCGACTGGCCTGGAAACAACGTGATGATATGGCAACCTGAAACGGGAACGCCGTTCCGGTGGATTTTCTATGACGGCGACGGCTGCTTCTCGCGGCCCGATTTTCAAGCGATTGAGAATGCCCTAAGCCAAGACCTAAGCAGCGTGGTGTTCATGCGCTTCCTCGAAAACCAGTCTTTTCTTGATGCGTTCTACGACCGTTACTATCAACTTCACGACAACTATCTCAGCTATGATTTCATGAAATCGGTGTTAGACCAATACGGGCAAACCGTTGAGGGCGAGATAGATGCACAGTCGCAGAGGTTCAATTTCCCTTACAGCAAAAACCACTGGCTCACAGATATGGAAAATGCCGACCTGTTTCTCAAAACACGGCATGAATATTTTTTGGCTGAGCTTGAGCAGTTGCACTCCATCGGAGAGTTGAAGGACATGCACCCCCTATGCTATCCCAACCCCTCGACAGGCATGTTGCACCTTCGTTTCCAACCCGAAATGACGGGTGACAACGAAATCGCCATATACGACCTGATGGGCAGAAAAGTGTTTTCGCAGTGCTATTCCTTCAGGGAAGGAATAGTGGAAACCACCCTCCAACTGGATTTGGAAGCCGGAATCTATGTCTTGAAAGCGAACGGCTTCACCCAACGAATTGTCATGTATTGATTAGAATTCGATGAGACCCTGCTCAATCTGATAATTGACAATCCAGGCGGCATCGGCGTGCAATTGTTCCTCGAAGGAAATACCGTTGGCCTCAGCCTTCTGGCGGATGCTTTCTAACAGCTCTGGACTGTTGAGAATCTGTTCCTCCATTGCTTTCACAAGGCTTTCCACATAAGTTTTCTGAGAAACCACATCCTGCTCGTCACGCATCAAAGGCCTATTGTTCAGCACATTCTGTGCTTCCATTTCCAGCACTTGATTCAAGGATGCGTTTCGGATGACGGTCTGGCATTGCAAGTTTTTCATCCAAGCCGTGTCCTTTTTAATGTCTCTGATAACCAAGGAAGCGGGAATGCGGGGATTCCGAGCCGTGGGGACGCTGTCGCCAGCCAGTTCAGGGAAATAACGTTCGGGATCCTTCAGCATTAGTTCATTGGCTCGCGTCCACAATTGGCTCACGAGTTCGTCCTCGCTAAGATGGCTGCCAAACCGGCGCAGCGTCAGGCTGTCCCTGCTCAGGCTGTCCATCAGCCGCTCACGCCTCTCGGCGACCTGTTCCTCGCTAAAGCAAAGCTCTAACAAAGCCGATTCCACGAAGCCGTAGCTCACCTTGTACATCTGGTTGCCGTCAGTGAACCACACCACATAATCCGACTCCAACAACTTCGACAAGAGATCCAGATCGCCCACCATGCACGATTGGGAATAGCCCTTGCCATAGTACGCCGTCGAATTGTAGAACCAATATTCGGAATGTGTGAACATGTCGTCGAAGGGAATGTAGTAATGCATCCGCCAGAGGAAAGAGTTGCCGACGAAGAGCACACTTGGTCTCGTCGTAGAGGAGTCGCACACCACGGTCACCTCAGCGTCATACAGCCTGTCGTATTTGTGCGGAACGCTACGCATCAGGTTGATGGTGTGCTCTAAGTCGTGGTCGCCGTGGACGGTGGCTTCGGAGCTTTCGCGCAACGGACCAATGTGCAGTTTGGGCAGTTGTTCTCCCTTTAGGCTTTCCATGAGCCGGAACACCGAATCGGCCGCCAACACCGCCGAGAAGCCCCAGTGCGCCCCCGACTGCGAGAACAGCGAATAGGGCAAGGTGTCGGCCTCTTTCAAATCGATGAACCATTTCGTCATCTCGATGTAAGGGAAGCCGTATTCGTCGAACTTGCGCGAATAATACTCCCTCGCATTGACGGAGGTCGTGTCCATCTTGCGGTTGGGCAGGTGTTCAGGATAAAGGTAGCCTTTGTCGGGAGCCATAAACATCAGAAACTCAATGCCGTATTCGTTCAGAATATTCCTCAGCTTCCACATCAGCTGTGCCTCGCGGTCGTAGCCTTCGCGGGCTTCCTCCGCCGACGGGAACCAACGGTACATCTCCGTGCCGTAGTATTCGTTAACGTGTTGCCTGAAATAAAACCAATGGTCCTTGCCCGGAAAGACCTCCTTGCTATAGCTAGTCCTAAAAAAATCGTACAGAAACTGGTTGTAGAAACGAATCAATGGCTCACGGAAACCTATGTTTTCCTTGAGATAAGGCTCCACCTGCGACTGATACTCACCAGTGCAGCAAGTCTCAAATGACAATTCTGGTTTCGGCGCGGGTTCGAGCACTCCTTCCAAGGGACGGAAAGCCAGTAGTTTAGTCTCCTTTTGGATAACAAAAGAGAACATCAGCTGTGCCGTCAATGCGAAAAGAACCGTTTTTGTGCAGGATTTTTTCATGGCTATTCGAATACGTTCAAAACAATCTCTCCTTTTTGTATCTGGTCGTTGACAATCCAACGCGCATCGGTATCCAGCTGCTCATCAAGCGTCATGCCACCCATATTTGCCTTTTCCTGTATCTGCGCCATCAACTCAGGTTTATTACGTATCTCTTCAACCATGTCGTCAACCAAGCTTTGGACATAGTTCTCGCGTGAAACGACTTCGGTGTTGTCGCGCATCAACGGCTTGTTGTTCAGCACATTCTGTGCTTCGGCTTTCAAGATGTCGCCTATTGGAATCCGTTGTTGGGCCGCTTGGCAACGCAACGTCACTATCCATTTCGGGTCTTTTTTTATTTCCTTGATGGCCAACACCTCTGGAATTCGGATGTTTCTGACGGCGGGGATGCTATCGCCTGCAAGTTCCGGCAAATAGCGCTCTGGATCCTTTAAAATCAATTCATTGGCTTGTTCATACGTCACATCCAGACTATCCGCCAACTGCCAACGCCTTTCCTCAATCTGCTCATCGCTGAAACACAGTTTCACCAAGGTGGATTCCACAAAGCCAAAGCTTGCCTTGCACATTTGGTCGCCTTCGGTAAACCACACCACATAGTCGGTTTCCAACAGTTCCGAAAGGATGTCCAACTTATTGACATAGGTCATCTTCTTATAATCCTTGCCGAAATAAGCCAATGAGTTGTAGTACCAATACTGTGAGTTAGGAAATATTTCGCTAAACGGCACGAAACGGTACATACGCATAAGGAATGAAGTGCCAACGAAAATGGCGGAGGGCTGGGTCGTAGTTGAATCAATGGTAAAAGTCACCTCGGCATCCAACAGACGGTCGTAGGGATGTGGCAAAGGACGTATCAGATTGGCCAAACTCTCGATATCGTAGTCGGTGGACTTAGTCTCGTCCGAGCTCTCGTGTAGCGGACCGAATTGCAGTGTCGGCAGTTTGACGCCTTTCAGATTGCCCATGAAACGCATCAGCGAGTCAGTGGCTAACGCTGCTGAGAAGTCCCAGTGCGCGCCCGTTTGCGGAAACAGGGAATAGGGAAGCGTGTCGGCCTTTTTTAGGTCAATGAACCATTGGGTCATTTCGATGTAAGGAAAACCATACAAGTCGAACAAGGTGGAATAATATTCCCTGGCGCTGATGGGAACCTCGGCAAAATCCCTTCTGGGAAGATGTTCGGGATAGAGGAATCCTTTTTGTGGTGCCATGAACACGAAGAAATCCACGCCATAGTCTTTCAGCACTCCTCGCAGTTTCCACATCAGGCGCGCCTCGCGGTCAAAATTTTCAAAAGCCTCTTCGGCAGAGTTGTGCCAACGGTAGGCCTCTTTGCCGTAGTACTCGTTGACATGTTGGATGAAATAAAGCCAGCCGTCTTTACCGACGATAATGTTCTCGTTGTTGCTGGTCTTGAAAAAATCAAACAGATACTGGTTATAAAAGCGGATGAGAGGTTCGCGGAAACCAATGTTTTCCTTGAGATAGGACTCCATCTGCGTTTGATAGGTAGCGGTGCGGCAATTCTCGAGGCTTAACTTGGGTTTTGGCGTAGGCACAAAAACACCAGTCAAAGGCGTGAAGCTCCAAATCTGCCTCCTTTGCTGGATGGCCGAGATGAAAAGCAACACCGCAGTCAACGCAAAAAGCAAGGTTTTTATGACACTGCCCTGTTTCATGAATCAGAACCTAAAGTAGATGAACGGGCTGAAATCGGAGGCGTTCAAGGCGGCAACGCAGAACACGAAAGCGAAGGCAGCCACAATCCACACGGCAATATGCTGGCCATCAGTATAGTCGGTGAAGTAGACCTTCTCCTGCACCTTTTGCCCAAACTTCGTCAGCGTGAGGAAAGAGAAGAAGGCCGCCACAATCATCGTCGTGTAGAGCTGTGCATTGTCGATGAAAGGCAGCAGCGTGAACTCGAAGGCGAACATCCGCTTGATGAGCAGCCAAGCCAAACTGAAGTCCTCGATGCGGAAGAACACCCAAATGAGGTTCACCAAAAGGAAAGTGAGAATGACGCTCGGCACCTTGCCGATTTTCTTCATCACCTTGCCTAAGAAAAGCTTGTCGGCGCAGATGAAGAAGCCGTGCAACGCACCCCAAACGAGGAAGTTCCAACTGGCTCCGTGCCACAAGCCCGAAAGCAGGAAGCAGACCCAAAGGTTGAAGTACATGCGACCCTTGCCCTTACGGTTGCCGCCAAGCGGGATATAGAGGTAGTTCATGATGAACGCGCCCAAGGTCATGTGCCAGCGGCGCCAAAACTCGGTGATGGAGCCAGAGGTATAGGGGTTGTCGAAGTTTTCGGGGAACTTGAAGCCCATCATGCGGCCAAGGCCGATGGCCATGTCACTGTAGCCGGCGAAGTCGAAGTAGATTTGGAAGGTGTAGGCCAACGACACAATCCATGCCGTGGTGCTGTCTAAAGCCGCCACACGGGTAAAGATTTCCGAGATTTGGCCTGGGTCCAAAAGGCTGAAGTTGGCTGGGCCGAGGATGGCATCCACTTGGGCTCCAATCACGTCGGCGATGAGGATTTTCTTGCACAGACCGATGACGAAGCGGTAGAAGCCTTGAAGTCGGTCGCTCATGTTCGACTCGCGGCTGCGGATTTGGTCGGCCACGTCGCAATAGCGAATGATAGGACCAGCGATGAGCTGCGGGAACATGATGATATACAGCACAAAATCAGTGAGTTTCTCCATCGGCTTGTTCACGCCACGATAGGTGTCCAAGGTATAAGTGACACTCTGGAACGAGAAGAACGAGATGCCGATAGGCAGCAAAATGCGTCGCCACGTGAACGGCGCGTGTCCCATCAGGCCGAGGATGGCATTCACGTTTTCCATCGTGAAGTTGCCGTACTTGTAGAACAGCAGCAGCCCAATCGGGATGATGATGGAGAGGCCGCAAAGCAGTTTCTTCAGGCCTTTTTTCTCCGTCTTGCACATCCACTTGACCAAGAAGAAGTTGGCCACCGTGGAAGCCACGAGCTGTATGATGAAATCGGGCGCACCCCAGGCATAAAACACCAGCGAGGCGAGCAGGAGGATGTAGTTGCGGGCTTTCTTCGGCGTCAGGAAGTAGACGAGGAAGAAAATTGGCATGAAATAAAGAAGGAAAACGTTGCTACTGAATACCATGTTCTTCTGATTTTGTGTTTGTTACTTTTTTTCTTGCGGGCCAATTCAGGGTGCCCTGTTCGATTTTGTAGTTGACGACCCATTCCGCGTCATAGTAAAGCTGTTCCTCTATGGTATAGCCGTTGGCTTCGGCCTTTTGGCGTACCATTTCCATCTGTTCAGGATCGACTTTGATTTGGGATATCGTCCGCTCTATTTGCCGCTTGAGGAAAGCCGCCGTGTCCAATTCCGCGCCTTCAGGAACCAGTTCCAAGGCCTCAATCGCCTTTAGGGTGAAGCCATCATTCAAACGGTACTGCTGCGTGGCGCAATAAAACAGCACAACGAAATCGGCGGTAAGCAATTCCTCGGTGAGGTCCAACTCGTCCACGGAATTGTAACGCGGATCGTAATAAACGGAGCTGTTGTAATACCAATAGGGCGATTCGGAGAAAATCTCGCCCAAAGGAAGTTGCACAGCAATGGTCCACCAGAACGAGTCACCGACAATGATGATTTTGGGCTTGGTGGCCGTGGTGTCGTCATCGGCCTTGACATCGGCATAATAATACTTGGGTTTGGGCAGCGGCCTAACAAGGTTGAGCAGGCTTTCGAGGTCGTCGTCGGGGTCGATGGCGCTGTGGAGATACCTCGGCCCAATGACAAGGTTGTGCATATTGATGCTGTCCAGGTGCTCCATATAACGAATGAGGGTGTCGACACCCTGCAAGGCGGCATATCGCGACCAGTGCGTGCCCGTCTTGGGAAACAGCATGAAGTCGGCCGTGTCCTTGATTTGAAGGAACCATTGCTCCAGATTCAGGTGGTTGATACCGAGACGCGTATATTCCTTCTCGTTGAAGAACCGTGCTGAGATTTTCGGCTCGTCTTCGTATCTTGTATCTTGGTTTTCAGGGAGATATTCGGGATAAATCAAATCTTTGGCCGGCACCTGACAAACGAATAGTTTGATGCCGTACGAATCAAGGGTTTTTTGTAGCTCAATTACCCGTTTAGCTTCTTCGATGAGCTTGGTGGCCATTTGCGTGGAGTCGAGAGCGTAATTAAGGAACTGCCTTTGGTAATGGTCGGCCACCACCCAAGGCTCGTACATCCAGCCGTCCTTGCCGAACGAGACCTGCCCCTCCGTGACGGGTGTCTTGCCGTAGAAATCCCAAAGATACTGGTTGTAAAGCCGAAACAGCGGATCGCGAAAACCAAAATGCTGCTTCAAGTGCTGTTCGGTCTGCTGCTGGAAGATGCCATCGCGGTAGTTTTCGAAGGTCAACTCAGGCATGGGCTGGTCCACGACAACACCTTTCAACGGCTTGTACAGTTGCCAATTGAAGCGGTTTTGCACCATCGAGGCAAACAACAGCACGGCCGTCAGCGCGAACAATATGGTTTTGGTGCGGGTTTTCATAATAAGCGCGCAAAATTAGGAAAAATAATCGGAATCAGTCTGAAAAAACGTAATTTTGCGGCATGGAAATGAAAAAGATAGAGCTCCTCTCCCCTGCCAAAGACGCCGAGGTGGGCATGGCAGCCATCAACCACGGCGCGGATGCCGTCTACATCGGCGGCCCCGACTTCGGCGCCCGCGAAAAAGCATCCAACACGATTCAAGACATTGAAAAGCTGTGTCGCCATGCGGCCTTGTATGATGCCAAAGTGTATGTCACGCTGAACACTTTGCTGTATGACAACGAGTTGGAACGCGCCCGTAAGATGGCCTACGATTGCTGGAACGCCGGCGTTGATGCTCTCATTGTGCAAGACATGGCCTTGCTGGATTTGGACTTACCTCCTATCCCGCTCCACGCCAGCACGCAATGCGACAACTTGACCGTGGAGAAGGTTCAACTTATTGAAAGCCTTGGATTTAGCCAGGTCGTTTTGGGTCGCGAGCTGAGCCTGAAACAGATTAGGGAAATCCGCGAAAAGACCACCGTTCCACTGGAGTTTTTCGTGCATGGCGCGTTGTGCGTCAGCCACAGCGGACAATGCTATCTGAGCCAACACATCGGCAACCGCAGCGCGAACCGAGGCGCCTGCGCCCAACCCTGTCGCCTGCCTTGGGATTTGTTGGATGCCAACGGCAAGGTGCTCATCAAAAATCGTCATCTGCTCTGCCTGAAAGACCTCAACAACAGTGCCCATTTGGAGGAACTGATTGACGCGGGCATCACGAGCTTCAAGATTGAAGGCCGCATGAAAGACGCTGATTATGTGAAGAATGTGACGGCGTTCTATCGGCAAAAACTGGATGAAATCTTCAGTCGCCGTTCAGATCTGGAGCAGGCTTCAAGAGGGCATTGCAGTTACAATTTTGAGGTCAATCCGGAGAAATCTTTCAACCGAGGTTTTACCGATTTCTTCATCAACGGTCGTCAGAAGGGTATTGATTCGCCTTTCACGCCCAAGTCAATGGGCGAATACATCGGCGAGGTTGTCTGGTGCAATCCGCTCCGCATGGAAATCACCACCGAAAAGGTTCTGCACAACGGCGACGGATTGTGTTTCTTGAATCAGGACAATGAATTGGTGGGTTTGCGTGCCGATGTGGTAAAATTAGGTAGAGACGGTGTACACACCGTCTCTACAAACAGGCCGCACGGCGCCCAACGCGGCATGAAAATCTACCGCAATCTCGACCTCGAATGGCAAAAACAGATAGACACCTCGACGGGCAACCGCAAAATTGACATTGATTTGGCGTTGGCCGAAACGGAAACGGGTTACGAAATAATTTCTGCCTGTAGAGACGCGATGAATCGCGTCTCTACGAGGATTGATGTTGACAAAATCCCCGCCAACAACCCTGAAAAGGCCACCGAAAACATCCGCAAAAAGGCCCTGCAATGGGGCGACACGCCTTTCAATCCCGTGAATTTGGAATTGCAATTCGCCGAGCCGCGCCTCATCCCCGCCTCTGTCATCGGGGAGATGAAACGTGATTTGGTGGCGAAACTGGCCGAGGAACTGATTGAAAATCATATAAATAATCGTGAACATCGTAGAGACGGTGTGCACACCGTCTCTACCACGACCAATCCCGATGAGATTCCATCCTGTCTAATGACCTGCCACCATTGCATCCGCTACGCCAACGGAATGTGCAGCAAGGAAACAGGCCAAAAGGCTGAGCCGCTGTTCATCCGAAATGGGACGAACACCTTCCGTTTGGAATTCGATTGCAGGAATTGCTTGATGTATGTAACAACAATAAATCGATAAAACCCATGAACCTCTTCCAACTCTTCAAGAATGTCAGCCCGTTTGTCAAGCCGTACAAATGGCTGGTTTTCATTACCTTAGTCTTGACTTTAATTGGGTCACTTATGGCACAGGTCAACGCCATCGTGCTCGACTGGACCGTCGACCAGGTGAATGGACTCGTCACCGCTGGCGAACAATGGGGTCAAGCCGCAGCGCATATCGTCATCCTCATTTCCACGGTGCTCCTCGGCAAGGAAATCGTATCGGCAATCATCACCTTCGCGCAAAACTACTACGGCGAGCGGATGCGCATCTATGTGAGCCGTGACCTCGCCCAAAGCGTCATCGAGAAGGTGCTGACCTTCAAGATGGCCTTTTTCAACTCGGGCGACAACGCCACAGGCAAACTCCAAGCCCGTATCGACCAGGGTGTCAGCTCGTTATCTCGAACGGTGCAGAACTTCTTCATCGACCTGCTGCCGCTGTTCACGAGTGCCCTTTTGGCCTTGATTCTCATGTTTGCCGCCAATGTCTATGTCGGTTTAGTGGCTTTGGGCATCGTCCCCATCTATTTCTGGATTACCTACCGCCAAGCACATCGGCTTAAAGGCTGGCGCCGCGAAATGCGCAACCACTTGGAAACCAAGAGCCAAGGCATCAAAAACATCATCGACTCCATCAACGTCATCAAGAGTTTCAATCGCGAGCAAATCGAAGGCCAAAAGCAGCTTGACATCCAAAACCAAGTCACTGAAAACCAGATGAAAACGCGCAAGGTGGCGTTCTACTACAACGGCATCAAGAGCTTTGTGAAGCAGGTCGGCACGGTGTTGGTCATCATCCTCACGGCTTACCTTGTATTAATTGGCTACCCAGGCATGACCATCGGTAAAATCATGTACCACGTCATGCTGTTCAGCAACGTCATCGCACCCATCACGCAGCTGCAGCGCATCTTCGACGATGTGAACGACGCGCTCATCTACGCTGAGGGCTTCTTCAGCATCCTCGACTCGGAAAAGGACATCGAGCCGTCGGGAAATTACCGTCCCGAAAAGATCTACGGCAAGTTTGAACTCAAGCACGTGGATTTCACCTATCCTAATGGAAATCAAGCCCTTTTCGACGTGAATATGACCATCGAGCCGAACAAAATCACGGCTTTGGTGGGACTTTCGGGCGCGGGCAAGAGCACCATCGTGAACCTGTTGGACAAGTTTTATGAGCCGCAAATCGGCTCCATCACCTTGGACGGCATCGACCTGCGCGAATACGACACTCAATTCCTTCGCGAGAACATCGGCCTCGTGCTGCAAAAGAACCACATTTTCGACGGCACGATTGAGGAAAACATCCTCTACGGCAACCCCCATGCCACGCACGAGGAAGTCGTGGAAGCCGCCAAGAAGTCGTACATCTACGACCAAATCATGGAGCTGCCGAAGCAGTTCGAGAACAAGGCCTCCGACCTCTCGGGTGGACAGCAGCAGCGCATCGCCATCGCGCGAATGTTCCTCAAAAACCCGCCCATCATCTTCCTTGACGAACCCACTGCCAGCCTCGATGCCATCGCCACCGAGCAAATCAAGAACAGCCTCGATGCCATCAAGAAAGACCGCACCGTCATCATCATCTCGCACAGCATATCGCAAATCATTGACAGCGAGATGGTTTACGCGCTCAAGACAGGCCATGTGGAAGAGTCCGGCGACCCCGACGAAATCTACAAGAAAGGCGGCATCTACAAGGACATCATCGACGCCTCGGCGCGGAGCTTGAATATTGAGAAGATTGCCAAAACGGTTACATCCTAAACACCCCAAATTGTTGCGGCGGGAAGGGTTGGTTCAATGAGGTGGCGATTATTTTTTCCTGAAGGAATGGAAGAGATTATGAAATAACTATGGATTATTTTGGGGTTGACGGATTTTGCGGCAAAGGTTTGCACGAAAAGTCCAAAAACCAAGCGAAAGAGGATAAAAATGTTTTTCTCTTATTAATCAGAATTTGAGTAATGATTTGTCAATAATGTTCTTCTATTATTGGTAATTTAACGCTGATTTTGTAGAAATTACGATAATGAGGAATCTTTATTCCTTGACTATCAAAAAGAGCATCTTTTTCGTGTCTAAGTTCGTCATAATCACCAGGATACAAGATGATACATCGAGGCGAATAAGATTCGTCCAGATTTGGGAGAAGAAATTCATCACGGGCATTGCCACTCAACTCACGAATATCATCAATATCAACAAAGTTATTACTTGCATAATTGGGTTTGTACTTGGCATCCAAGATTAATCTTTCTAAAGGAATTACAAAATCAGCAACTTGACGACCGTAAAACCCTTTTTCTTGAAAAAGAATTTCGTGAATGGCATGTTGCTGTAACTTGTTGTACACCCACATTTCATACAATCGCGACATGTCAATCCAAAATGGCGGGGTAGAGTGTTGCTCTTCGCTTGCTTCGCTAATCGAATAGTCATACCGACGCAAGAGCATTTTGGCAACCCTAGTGGTTTCTTTGTATTCCTTAAAAAGCTTGTTGGTTGATAGTTTTTGCACTTGATAGGGCTCGATTTCGTCAGAAATATGACTTAACATATTTTTCAATCGCAACAAACGAGATTGTATTTCAGAATAAGATGATTGTGCCTTCAAACTCTTGTAATTGTTGATGATTCTATCCGCGAAGAGCAATGTTTTTTTCAGCAATCGGTTCTCGGGGATGTCGTCCGTATATTCCTGATATTGGCAATACACTCGGTCGGAACGCTGCTGGAAAACGTTTTTTTGAAGATGTTTGGTGATGAGTAGTCGCCCTTTTACCTTTGTTTTCAGATTTTCTTCACGAACGATATAATCCTTTTTCAATCCTTGCTTGACAAGGCGTTCAAGCAACGATATGAAATGCAAAACTAAAAGTGGTGTCAGTTGGTTGAGTTGCTCATCGGTTTCAATAGTCGGTTCGTCAAATTGAATTCCATAGCATTGGGCAAAATAATCCGATTCGTTCTTTGTATCAACCTCCAAAGCCTCCAAAAACATAGTCACAAAGTCTATGTTTTTCATTTTTGGTGTGACAATAACTGCCAATTCGTTTTTGACAAGCCACGAAGCACCTATGTAATAACTTGCACAATAATCATAAATGCCAAGATATTTTGGCTCTTTCAGATAGTCTGTTTGTTGAAAAGCAAGATTCAGAGTCTTTATCTTTTCCATATCCTGACTATCAAATGGCTGATGCTCTTTTATCGTTATGATTGTTGGCATATTGACTTTATATAGCAGCTTTCCAGTCATTAAAAGCTTTCTCTAAATCGTCTTTTTTCACATTGACGATGCCATCTTTATTGTATTCCCGAATCAATGGGATGATTTCATACTCCAATTTCAACTTCAATTCATTGTCATCGTCAGCCATGAAATAACTATGTCCTACCATCAGGTCGTCAATGTCCATATCGGGATGTTTTTTGTCATCATCAAGGAAAGCATAAACACTGTCATACAACGCTACTTGCCTTGATTCTTCTCCGTATTTGTCGACAAGTATTTGTCTATCAGCTTTCAATGTTACAAACGCAAATCTTCGGCGCACAGCATAATCGATAGTGCCTACACTGCGGTCGGTGGTGTTCATGGTGCCGATGATATAAAGATTGGAAGGAACGCCAAACGGTTCTTTGGAGTAAGGTAGCGTCACCTTAATTGGGTGGTCGCCACCCAAGCGTTTGTCAGCTTCGAGCAGAGTTATCAACTCGCCAAAGATTTTTGAGATATTTCCTCTATTGATTTCATCGATAATTAGGACATAATTTTGTGGGGTGGATACACTTGTCGTTTCCGAAAAATCTACCAATGAGAAATCTTTTTTCATTTTAGCAACAATCGCCTTTCTATAATTATCGTGACCACCTGCGGGCGTACCAGACAAGCCTCGATAAATATTATACAATTGATCGTAGTTGAAAAACTTTGATTTGCCTTGAATCCATTTATCTTTTTCAAAGATACCATTCTCATAGGTTCTGTTTGCCAATCCCGTTCCATATTCGTTTAATTCCACATTAAACGAGCCTTTGCCGCTTAACAATTCAACTGATAGGAAGTCGTTTTCATTCAAATAGTTAACAAGTTTATCCCACGATTCTTTGAAATTATCAGTTCGGGATGCATTTCCTTTTTCTGCATTTGCACACATTAATTTGAAAATACCATCCTCAACTTTGTAATATAAATCGCCTTCGTCGGGCTTAATAGGCTTTATTCCCTCAACAAAATCCTCATAATCCATTGATTGATGGAATGTGCAAAAACCAATACGGCCTTCTTTTTGAAGTTCGTCGTAGCGTTTCATGACATCTTCATGCTTTTCGGGTATTGTCTCGCCGCAAATGCTCAATGCCAAAGCTGCCGTGTTGTAAGTTTTTCCTGTGCCTGGGGCACCTTGGAGGATAATGTTTTTCTTTATGCGAAGGATGTCGGTGTAGTGGTTTATTTGTTCCATTTGCTTTTTGTCTGCTTTTGTTATTATATATTTGTACGCAACAGCATTTTGCCTTGAAGCTTGTTTATTGTTATATGTGACAAAATCATCTATATTAATTGAAGATTCATGATGGATTCTTTCTGCATTATCTATCAAAAAGGCAATTTTTGCGACTTTATTTCCATCTGAATAATCAGAAAAGGAATCGCAATACCAACACGGGTCTTTTGTCTTCCATTCTTTCTTCTTGGAATCATAATCATCTTCTGTTGCAAAATCGACAACGGAAAAAACATAGTCGGTCGTGTTTTTGGCAATATTATAAAATGGGAAACGCCTATTCCGTAATATTAAACTTCTTAACTGGGGCAAAACATCTCGCATGTCTGATAATTGATGTTTCCATATTACACCATATTGTTTCATGTCCTCAAGGAAACTTTCTTTCCAGTCCGTAGAATCCCTGACGACTAACCCTTGGATAATAGAGTTATTCTCCTTATTCATGTTATCTTTCATTTGCCAAAGTATATTTTGAGCAGTTAATAAATCGCTTTGTATCAATCCGGTTGTTTCATTCTGAAATTTGTCATTCAATTCATGGTCTTGTTTGATTATCTCGGCTAATTCTGCAATCAATTGAAGATAATGTGGATACTTCTCACCAGTTGGACGAGGCTGCTCCCCAATATATGAGCAATAGTTTGTATATATTTCGTCCTTATAGAATGTGTATTTCTTTGGATTCCAGCACGCTAAAAAAGCTGAAGCCGTACGCTCATCATTGGCTTTTGATTTGAATTTATCGCCACATAAGTTTCCCATCTCTTTTTTGAAAATGGATAATCTTTCTGACAAAGAGCGGTTTTCGTCTTTTAATTCATTAAAGCAATCAACCAATTGCTGCTGGTTACTTTTTAGCAATTCAGATAATACTGGATTGACTCTTGGGACATCGACAACGTTAATTGGCTTGAAATTACGAATAATCTCAACATCCATCTTTTCGTGGCAATCAGTAATCAACTGCCATTTATAAAGCTCGTCAGCTCTTTCTCCCTTTTTGTAAGGAGCTGCCAACGAAACATTCAAGAATTTCTCCTTGTAACGTTGTAGTAAATTCAATATTTGTTGTTTTTGTGTTGCATTCATCTTTCTTGATGTCTTTATACATTTTCAATCCTTCAAACATCCAATCGGCACCACATAAATTCCGTCCTCACGCCGATAGGCGAACTTGCCTACCGCAGTCAGGACCATCCTGAATGCAGGTGCCTTCATCTTCGTGATGTCAATCTTGCCAGTCAATTCTGTGAGTGCATCCACTCCTTCTTGTATCAACTTCTCCCCACCCAGCTTTATCTCTATCAAGCCATACGAACCATTCCTTAAATGCACCACCGTATCACATTCCAGACCATTTTTGTCCCGATAATGATAGACTTGACCGTCAAGCGCATCAGCAAACACTCTTAGGTCGCGCACACACAAAGTCTCAAAGAACAACCCAAACGTATTCAAATCGTTGATTAGGTCGTTCGGCCCTAAACCTAATGCCGCAGTGGCAATGGAAGGATCAACAAAATAGCGGTTATCGGATGTGCGGATGGCCGTCTTGGAACGTAGATTGGGGTTCCAGGCTTCCATGTCCTCAATCACAAAAATCTTCTTCAATGCGGCAACGTAAGCATAGATGGTCTTGTCATCCACGCTGTCCACGTCATTGGCGCGCACATCATCGGCAATCGTGCTAATGGGAGTTTGAGAACCCTGATTTCTGGCATACGACCGCATCAGCCTTTTTGTTCTCTCGGCATCCCGTTTCACGCCGTCCACACGCGAGATATCCTTTTTCACCACAGCATCGTAATAGTCAAAAGCCCTGCCAAGTGCCACGTCCTTCTTTTGTATTGTTGCCCTCGGCCATCCACCACGGCAAGTCAGATACGCAATATCCTCCAATTTCAGTTTATTCTCCACAAATAACTGTTCAGGAGCCTCGAACAACGCTCTCAGGCTTACACCGCCATTGGACTCGCCAGACTCCCAAAGGCTCATAGGTCGCATCGTAAGCCACGAAACACGTCCTGTTCCCGAGTGTTTCATTCTATCATCATCTACAGGAACTGCCGATCCAGTAAGAATAAACTGTCCGTCATCATCCCTATGGTCCACTTCAAATCTTACGGCATCCCATAGGGTCGGGACATTTTGCCATTCGTCAATCAATCTGGGTGTCTCTCCAGCCAAAACACCTTTGGGATTAAGCACAGCCAATTCTTGCCAATTTGTCCCTTCTTCAGTGTCGTCCATGTAAACCACACTCTTGGCTTGCTGCTCAGCAGTAGTGGTCTTTCCACACCACTTGGGGCCTTCTATCAAGACAGCACCCACACCTTCTAACTTTTTCTTTAGAAGTAAATCGGCAATTCTTGGCTTATAATTCTTCATAATGTAACATTACTTTTGCGCTGCAAAATTATATATTATTTCGCACAAAATCAGCATTTTTTTGAATTTTATTTCCAAAGTTGGCTGAATTTTACTTCCAAAGTTGGCCGATTTTCACTTCCAAAGTTGGCCGAATTTTACTTCCAAAGTTGGCAGTTTTCAACTTACTCTCCTAAAGTCCTTTCCTGCATCATCACTTGGCATACAAAGCCACCAAGGTTTCGTACAGCTCCTGCTTGCCGCTGGTCATCTTGGGTTCGCCGACTTTCTTGCCGTATTCGTAGGCTTGCTCGAAGGTGAGTTTGCCGTCCTCGAAGTCTTTGCCGATGCCGCTGTCGAAGGAAGCATAACGGGCTTTTTTCATCTTGGGCAAATCACTGTTTTCCAAAATGTTGGCAGCGCTGAGCAACCCACGCGCCATGGCATCCATGCCGCTGATGTGAGCGATGAAGATGTCCTCGGGGTCGGTGCTGTTACGGCGCAGCTTGGCATCGAAGTTGGTGCCGCCGTTAGTGAAGCCACCGCCACGGATGATTTCCATCCAGGCCTGGGTGAGGTCGAAGTTGTCGATGGGGAACTGGTCGGTATCCCAGCCGTTCTGGTAGTCGCCACGGTTGGCATCGATGCTGCCCAGCATTCCGTTGTCGACGGCCACGGCCAGCTCATGCTCGAAAGTATGTCCGGCGAGGTTGGCATGGTTCACCTCAATGTTGACCTTGAAGTCCTTGTCGAGGCCGTGGGTCTTGAGGAAGCCGATGACGGTCTCGGTGTCGACATCGTATTGGTGTTTCGTGGGCTCCATGGGCTTGGGTTCAATAAGGAAAGTGCCTTTGAAGCCGTGGGCGCGTCCATAATCGCGAGCCATGCGCAACATGGTGGCAAGGTGTTCCTTTTCACGTTTCTGGTCGGTGTTGAGCAGACTCATATAGCCCTCGCGGCCGCCCCAAAACACATAATTGGTACCCCCAAGCTTGATGGTCGCATCAATGCTGTTCTTGATTTGCACGATGGCGCGGGCCACCACGTCGAAGTCGGGGTTGGTGGCAGCACCGTTCATGTAGCGTTTGTGGCCAAACACGTTGGCGGTGCCCCATAGCAGGTGGATGTCGGGGTATTGTTTCATCTTCTCCAAGGCATAGTCGGTGATGATGCGCATCCGCTCCTCGTATTCCTCCACTGTTGCGCCTTCTTCGACAAGGTCAACATCGTGGAAGCAGAAATAATGAATGCCAAGCTTGTCCATCAACTCGAAGCCAGCGTCCATCTTGTCCTTACCACGTTGAATGGGGTCGGTGGCACGATCCCAAGCATAGCTACGGGTCTGACCGCCAAATTGGTCACCGCTGGCCTGGCCAAGAGTATGCCACCAAGCCATGGCAAAGCGCAGCCAGTCTTTCATTTTCTTGCCCATCACCACGCGCTCAGGGTCGTAGTAGTGAAAGGCCATCACGTTCTTTGATTCAGTCCCCTCGAAAGGGATTTTTTGGATTTGCGGGAAGTATTCCATTTTATTCATTGTTAGTTGTTCAGTTACTCAGTTAGCAGTGATATGATTTTTCCACCTCTGATACGCCTCCTTGTACTGCTCCGCCAGTTTCTCATCCGGCTCGATGACTGCAAGGCGATTCAGACTGGCAAAGGCTTCGTCTGGAGAAGTATAGAACCCGGCTCCGAGGCCTGCTGCTCGTGCTGCGCCGATGCTGCCGTCGGTGTCGTAAAGCTCGATGGTAGCACCGCTGACGCCTGCGAGGGTGTCGCGGAAAATGGGGGAAAGGAACATGTTGGCCTTACCTGCGTGGATTTTGTCGAGGGTCATGCCAAGGCTTTGCATCACATCCATGCCGTACATGAACGCAAACACCACACCCTCTTGCGCGGCACGGAACAAATGGGCGTGCGTGTGACGCTTGAAATTCAGCCCGTGGATGGAACAGCCCAGGTCGCGGTTTTCCATGACGCGCTCGGCACCATTGCCGAAGGGCAATATGCTAAGACCGTCGCTGCCAATCGGGATGTCGGCGGCGATGTGGTTCATGTCTTCGTAAGCTAGCTGCTTCGGCGAAATCATCTCCCACGACCCGATATGGCGGCGCATCCATGAGTTCAAGATGCCGCAGCCATTGACACAATGCAAGATGCCGAGACGGGGATTCTCCAACGTATGGTTGACGTGTAGGAAAGTGTTCACCCTCGATTTGGAGTCGTAACTCACCTTGTCAGAAACACCATAAACGACACCCGATGTACCCGCAGTGGCTGCAATCTCACCTGGATGCAACACCTTGAGTGATAAGGCATTGTTGGGCTGGTCGCCGGCACGATAGGCAATGGGGATGCCTTCTTTCAGTCCCAATTCCTTGGATGCTTCTGCCGAGACCTTACCTTGTATGCTAAAGGTTGGCACCAACGGAGGGATGATATTGTTGGGAAATCCGTAATAATTCATCACGTCTATTGAGACGCAATGCATCGCGTCTCTACAGCGGTAATCGTACAACATCATCTCCGACAACCCGCAGGCCGTGGTGACCGCTTCGCCAGACAGCCGCATGGCGAGATAGTCGCCCGGTAGCATAATTTTGTCAATCTTGTCGAACAATTCAGGCTCGTTCTCTTTCACCCAAGCCAGTTTCGATGCGGTGAAGTTGCCAGGCGAGTTGAGCAGATGGCTCAAGCATTTCTCTTCACCGATGTCGTGGAAAGCCTTATCGCCGTAGGGCACGCCGCGCGAGTCGCACCAGATGATGGCATCACGGAGTGGCTGTCGGTTCTTGTCCAAGCAGACTAAGCCATGCATTTGGTATGTTATGCCGATAGCTTCTATTGAGTTTAGCGTTGAAAGTTTAGCGTTGAGAGCGTTTAAAGCTTTTTTGAAGTAATTCCACCAGTCGTCGGGGCGTTGCTCCGCCCATTCGGGCTGCAAGGCTTTGATGGGGGCTTCCTTCTCTGGATAAGAGGCTGAAGCCGCGCATCGTCCGCTGTCAACCTCCACCAGCGAGACCTTCACGCTACTGCTGCCTAAGTCGATGCCTAATAAATAGTTCATGGTCATTTCTTTTTACAATGACCAGTAACTATGACCATGACCACTTTTACGGAAATATGAAGTTTTTACTTCTTTTGAAGTGGTCATTGTCATGGTCACAAGTCATGGTCATTTTTTCTTCCAAAAACGTGTCATGTCTTCCAAAGATTTACCTTTCGTTTCGGGAACAAGTCGCCAAACGAAGATAGCCGCCACGATGCACATCATGCCATAGAGTCCGTAGGTGAACCAATGGCCGAAATTGTCGCCCGTCGTGAGATGCATGTTGAACATGGGGACGAAGGTCGAGCTAACAACGAAGTTGAAGATCCACTGCGCCGCTACAGCGATGGCCGTAGCCGCGCCACGGATAGTGTTGGGGAAGATTTCTGAAATCAGCACCCAACAAATCGGGCCCCATGAGAACATGAACGAGGCTGAATAGAGCAAGATGGAAATCATCGTAATCAGTTGCAAGCCGTCCACGCCAAAGGTGAAGGCCACACCGAAAGCACCGATGGCCATACCGATGCTACCGCTGATGAGCAATGGCTTGCGCCCCCACTTCTCGACAGTGAAGATGGCCACCAAGGTAAACAGGATGTTGACCACGCCCATCACCACCGTGTTGAACATCGGGTTGGTCATGCCCATGTCGCCGAAGATGCGTGGCGCATAATACAACACGGCATTGATACCCACCACCTGCTGGAACACGCTCAGCATGATGCCGATGAAGACCACTAACCAACCGTAAGTGAACAGCTTTTCTGTCTTCACCTTGATGGTACTCCTAATGTCGGCCAAAATGACCTTGGCTTGCTCCAAACCATTGATTTTCGACAACACACCCAAAGCCTTTTCGTCCTTGCCTGCCATCACCAGATAACGCGGCGACTCAGGCACGAAGCAAATCAAAATAGTGAATAGGGCAGCGATGATAGCTTCGGAAGCAAACATGTAGCGCCAACAAACCGCGATGGTCCAAGGGTCACTTTCGGGCATCACTTGGCTGATTCCCTTCCCGATGGACTCAATAACAGGATTCTCATGTGACCCCAGAATGAGGAAATTGACGAAATAAACCACCAGCTGGCCGAAAATGATGGCAAACTGGTTCCAACTCACCAACTGACCACGTTTTCCGGCTGGTGCTATCTCGCCAATATACATCGGGCAAATCGCACTCGCCAATCCAACGCCCATGCCACCGATGATACGATAATAGTTGAAACTGTTAAGGACGGTCAACGCGGCCGTAGAATGCTGATGAAATGGAAATTCGGGATGCGCGGAACCGAGAGCCGACACAAAGAACAGAATGCCAGCCACGAAAAGTGCATGTTTGCGGCCCAAGCGATTGGCCAACCAACCTGAAATTAATGCTCCGATGACACATCCAATCAGCGCACTGCTACAAGTAAGACCATGTATGAAATCGGTGTATTGAAAGTCAGACGCGCCGAGGAAATAGGCCTGCAAACCCTTCTCCGCGCCCGAGATGACGGCGGTGTCGTAACCAAAGAGCAACCCGCCCAAGACGGCCACCAAGACGATGCCGTAGAGGTAGCCTTTGTTTCCGTTTTGTTGGTTCATCATTATGCTGCTGTTTTTAGTTTACATTCTAAACACCCCAAACTGTTGCGGCGGGAAAGGTTGGTTCAATGAAGCGGCGATACCCAAAGCGAGGATCTTGCGTGTGTCGACGGGGTCGATGATGCCGTCGTCCCAAAGGCGCGCCGTGCTATAGAAGGCTGAACCTTCATAGTCGTATTTGGCGAGGATTTCTTTCTTCAGCTGGGCGATTTCGTCCTTTGGAACCTCCAAGCCCTTGTATTTGTATTGGTCTTCCTTCACTGTGGCAAGGACGCTGGCTGCTTGCTCGCCGCCCATGACGGAAATCTTGGCGTTGGGCCACATGAAGAGCAGCCTCGGACTGTAGGCGCGACCCGCCATGCCATAGTTGCCTGCACCGAACGAACCACCAAAGATGACCGTAAACTTGGGCACGTTGGCATTGCTGACCGCATGAACCATCTTGGCACCGTCCTTGGCGATGCCGCCCTGCTCGTACTGCTTGCCCACCATGAAGCCTGTGATGTTCTGCAAGAACACCAATGGAATGTTTCTTTGGCAGCAAAGCTCTATGAAGTGTGTGGCTTTCAATGCTGATTCTGAGAACAACACGCCGAAGTTAGCAATGATGCCCACGGGGAAGCCCATCAAATGGGCAAAGCCGCAGACGAGAGTGGTGGCATACCGCGACTTGAACTCTTGAAAACGGCTACCGTCGACGATGCGGGCGATGATTTCCCTCGGGTCGACGAGCTTGTGGAAGTCGATGGGCGCGAGGCCGTAGAGGTCGTGCGGGTCATATAAAGGTGCTTCAACGGGCAGCATATCAAGTTTTTGGCGGTGCGACTTCTCCAAGGTCTTGAAGATGTTGCGGCATATTTGAAGGGCGTGTTGGTCGTTTTCGGCCAAGTGGTCGGCGACGCCTGAAATCGAGGTATGCATCTCGCCACCTCCTAATTCCTCCGCCGTGACCACCTCGCCCGTAGCAGCCTTCACTAAGGGCGGTCCACCGAGATAGATGGTGCCTTGGTTGCGCACGATGATGGTCTCGTCGCTCATGGCCGGCACGTAGGCGCCGCCAGCCGTACACATGCCCATCACAATGGCGATTTGCGGGATGCCCATGGCCGACATGCGGGCTTGGTTATAAAAGAAACGCCCAAAATGGTCGCGGTCGGGGAAGACGGTGTCCTGCTCGGGCAGAAAAGCGCCGCCGCTATCGACCATATAAACGCAAGGCAGGTGGTTTTCCATCGCAATCTCCTGAGCGCGAAGGTGTTTCTTCACCGTGTATTGCATGTAGGTGCCGCCTTTCACGGTGGCATCGTTGGCCACGATGACAGCCTCTCTGCCTTGAATCACACCGATGCCGGTGATGATGCCTGCAGAAGGGAAGTCGTTGTTATAAGTGCCGTAAGCCGCCATTGGTGAAAGTTCCAAAAACGGAGTGTTCGAGTCGATGAGCAGGTCTATGCGTTCGCGGGCGAGGAGTTTGTTGCGTTTTTTGTGCTTGGCTACAGCGCTCTCGCCGCCACCTTGCATGGCTTGGCCCATCGCCTCGCGGTATTGCGCCATCAGCGCGAGCATGTTCTTCTCGTTCTGCTTGAACTCCGCCGAGTCGGTCTTTATGTTTGATTTTAGGGTTTGCATGATAGTTCGGATTGAAAGCACAAAAATAGGAAATATCCTGCACATCCCGCCAAAAAATCTATCTTTGCAGCCGAAACCAACAATAATGAGGCAAAAACTGAACATATTGGCTGTATGGGGATTCGTATTCGTGGCGGCCTGCGCCAAGCATGACTCGCCGCCCTCACCTGAAGAAGACATGCTTTATCGCTTGGAATGCGTTTATGGGTCAAGCCCCAACAATGCATTGCAAATCCTTGACACGCTGAACCTTTCGGTGCTTTCGGAGAAGGAACGGGCGCATTACTGCCTGCTGCGGGTCAAGGTGAAAGACATGGTAAGGCAAAACGACGAAGAGTCCGATTCACTGCTGCAAGTGGCTGAAAACTACTTTGTTGGGAGCAAAGAGAAATATTTTGAGGCAACAACCTACTTCTTTCTGGCACGACAAAGCACCTGCAAAGGTGAAGCGCGACAAGTCATCCTCAACTACCGGCAAAAAGCCATGCAAAGCATCGAGCAGTGCCAGCATGTGGACGAACGCCTGATACGCTTCTCCGAAACGCCAATCAGCGAGCAAGACAAGATTGACCAACTCAAATACGCTATCCACCAGAAACTCGGCATGTCATACGGCAGCACGGGCTACAATGAGGAAAGCGTGGCCCACTTGAAGGCGGCATTGCAATATTATACTGAAAAACAAGATTTTAAACAGTGCATGATAACAACCTATCCCTTGGGTTTGGCCTACCTTGCCTTGGAAGAATACGACAGTTGCCAAATGTGTTTCCAAAAAGGCCTGCGCGATGCCCAAGTCTATGGCAGCTCCGACGATTGCGTGTTTTATTACATTTGTCTTTCCATGTACTGCATCCAAAGGGTTGAAAAACAGGCGTTTTCAAGCGAAGAAGAACGTGAGCAACTGCTCCACCAAATGATTGACGAAAGCCGTGAGGGGTTGTCGCTCTTGGGCGATTCCACTGAAAGCGCTCACAGGAAAGGCCTGCTTGAGAACCTGGCCGAAGCCTATTACGAGCTTCAACAGTACGATTCGTGCATCTATTACGGCACCCAAGCCTTGGTAATCGAAGACCACGTTTTTTATGACAATCCTCTGCTCAAATGGCTTTTCCATTCCCATAAAACCTTGGGCAACAACGAGAAAGCCATTCTCTATGCGGAAAAGATGCTCCTCGTGCAGGAAAAAGAATCGGAAGACCGGAGAGCCGCCGCAGAGGTGAAAAGCGAATATGAAAAACAGATGGAAATCAGCCAGTTGAAGGCCGAGCAGCAATTGAAGCGGTATCGGCTCTATTTGGGGTTGGCACTACTTGCCTTGGTTTTGCTGGTGGTGATTGTGTTGGTGCTCCGTTACCGAAAAAACAAGGAATTGGAAGCCTTGAAGTCGCGCGAAGCACAACTCAGGCTGCAAGGCGCCTTGGAAAAAGCCACACTGCACTCGTGGCAAGTGCTTCAACAGCAGGCTCTCGCCATTTACCAATCGGAGCAGAAGGACAAATTGAAACAAATCCTCGAAGCGTTCGACAAAGCCTATCCACAGGCCAAAAAGAAGTTGCAGACCGTTTGCCCCGACCTAAGCGAGACCGAGCGCAACCTCGCCATTCTCACCCTCCTCCGTTTCCGCTCAAAAGAGGAAGCCAACCTCCTCAATTTAAGCGAAAACACAGTCAGAAAATACCGTTCCACATTGAACAAGAAGCTGGATTTCAATTTGTTTTCCGACCTCGTCGGATGAAAAAATGTGTACTTCATTGTTTTATAACTCGCTGTTTGTTAAAAGATTGCAATTTTATCAAAGCAGAAAAATGTGTACTTGCCTTGCGCGCTTGGATTCTTGGCGGAATTTTCCTATAATTTTGTGCCTGTCCTTGCGAGCTAAGCATGACTAAAACCTAAAACAGCAATACAATGAAGAATCCAAAGCTTTACGCCCTGCTTGCGGCCCTTTTATTGATGGGCGGGTGGAAACTGCAAGCACAAGAGTATCCACAAGACCTTGATGTCATCTACCGCTCAGATAGCGTTTATGTCGTTAACGTTAGAAGCATCGACGAAAACACTTTTCTTGCCTTCGGCGGAACTCATGCAGGGAGTCGCACCATCATGAAAATGACCTACGATGGCGAAATCCTTGATTCCATCGGCTTGCCTGTCACCCGAATGGAAGGATGGCGACATGGCAATTTCATCAATGGTAAATTCCGTTATGCATCGTTCGGGTTGGAAGAAAACGACACCTTGCCGTTGCTATGCGTAGTGGATGTAGACCTTGAAGACCTTTCGCTGACTTACACGGGTTACGATTGGGAAGGCCTTGACTTCAACCACCCTTCACAGACGTTCCTTTACACAAATATGATATACTCTGTTTTCTCAAAAGACGGAAGCTTAACAATATCGTATCCCGTTGACAGCCTTTGGATGATTGATCAAAAGGAATCCATGCATTTGGTAAAGTTTGACAACGAGGGCAATTTGGTAAAAGAAAGGGTGTTTCAAGATTATAATGCCACTTCGACCAACTTTTTCTTCTCGACACCCGATTCCTTGGGGTATCGTATCATCTTGGCAAATCCCAATCATTATGCATTCGATTGCCACACTTTGGATGCTGATCTGAACACTGTTTCCATAGTCGAAGATGCAGGTTTGGTTTATTACTCCACTCCCCATATCAACAATTATCCCTGTTATTGCATTAGCGAAACACCCTGTCTTGTAAACCTCAACCCCTACAACGGACGCAGCTATTCAATTGGTAGTGAAGGCTTTGCGCAGGATAAAAGCGAGATGGATGTCGTCATGGGCGTGTATGACGAGGATTTCAACCAATTGGGTTGGTCATGGGGCCTCACCAATCCAAGGGGCAATGATGAAGGTTTCGGCATGTGTTTCGGAGCCAATGGCGAGATTTACATGCTCGGTTGGATGGACATTAGGACAAACACCAAACCCGAGAATATGTATGTGGGATTAGTGGACGAGGACTTAAACAAATTGAGTGAAATCTATTATATTCCACAAGATTACTTTGTTGGCCCTTTGGATATTGCCGTCTGCCCAACGGGAGGCTGTATCGTGTGTTCCAATCGTTTGGAAATATCGACTGACCAAGCCGATTATTGCATCTTCAGAATCACGCCGGAGGACTTCGTGAATGTCGAGGAGGCACATTCGCATGGCTTTGCGGTTGCCACGGCCTATCCCAACCCAGGTCAAAGCACCCTCAACATCCGCACAGCCTTGCAAAATGCCCGCGTGGAAGTCTATGATTTAAATGGAAAACTGATTTGCAAGCAAGAGATTACGGAGGATGTCACTTCGATAAATGCTGAAGGGTGGCCTTCGGGGACATATATATGGAAGGTGGTTGTCGGCACTTCGACCCTTCAAGGGACCTCAGGGACCGCAGGCTCAGTGACCGAAGCGGAAAGTGGAAAATGGATAAAACAATGATATTATGAAAATAACGAGATTTTATGCCCTGCTTGCGCTCCTGCTGATGGCGGGAGGGGTGAAGATGCAAGGGCAGGAGTATCCACAAGACCTTGATATCATTTATCGTTCCGACAGTGTGTTTGTTCAACATACTATAGGAATTGACGACAATACTTTTTTGGCTTTTGGAGGAACCAATTCGGGCAATGGAAGTCTTGCTATAATGAAGATCACCTACGAGGGAGAAATCCTTGATTCCGTTAGTCTGCCCAATCGGATGGATTTTTGGGTGCATGGCAACTATATGAACGGCAAATTCCGTTACGCATCGTTCCGCTATTACGATAACGACACACTACCTTTGCTTTGCGCTGTGGATGTCGACCCTGAAGACTTGTCAGTAACATACACGGGTTACAACTGGGAAGGTCTTGACTTCAATCACCCTCAGCAAACACACCTTTACACGAACCAAATCTATCCTGTGTTCCTGAAAGACGGAAGCCTGCTGCTGTCCTATCCCGTTGACAGCCTTTATATGGTCAATGGAATGCAATCCGTGCATTTGGTGAAGTTTGATAATAATGGCGATTTTGTGAAAGAAAGGATTTTTGATGGCGTGACCGGGCTGTTGTCAAACCTGTTCTTCATTACCCCCGATTCGTTGGGATGTCGTATTATCACAAAGAATGCCAACTTATATAAGTTTGAATGCCATACCCTTGATGAAGATTTAAACACCGTTTCAGTCGTTGAGAATGCCGGAATGGTCTATTATTCCTCGCCTTATCTGTCGGGTTGGTTATATTGCATTTCTGAATGTCCTACGCATCTATGTGTCAATCCGCACAACGGGCGCACTTATTCGATTTGCAGTGATGTTCCTTTAGATCAGAAAGAGAAGAATGAAACAGGAAAAGGCAAAATGGACATCCTGATGGGTGTATATGACGAAAACTTCAACCTACTGAACTGGACTTGGGGCATTAGTACTCCTGAAGGCAATGACGATGCAGTCGATTTGGATATTGGCCCAAACGGTGAGGTGTATATGCTTGGGTGGATGGATTTGCTTCCGAGCATGAAGGGAAATGACCAATATAGAGATACTCGCTATATGAATTTCTATGTAGGTTATTTGGATGAGGATTTGAACAAATACAGCGAAATCTATTTCAAGCCAGAGGAATTCTTGTATCTGAAGTGCATATCAGCTTGCCATTCAGGAGGCTGTATTGTTAGTTCTAGACGAAATGATGATATTACTGGACAGACAATTGATCACTGCATTTTCAGAATCACGCCCGAAGATTTCTTGAATGTTGAGGAAGCGCATTCGCATGGCTTTGCTGTGGCTACTGCCTATCCTAATCCGGGGAAGGATGTGCTATATATCCGCACGGGGTTATGGGATGCTTGGTTGGAGGTGTATGATTTGAATGGGAGGCTGGTTCATAGACAGGAGATTACGGAGAATGTGACGAGGATTGATGCTAGAGGATGGGCTGAGGGGGTTTATGTTTGGAAGGTGATTTCAAATGGTAAGGAAGCGGAAAGTGGAAAATGGATTAAACAATGATACTATGAAAACAACGAGATTTTATGCCCTGCTTGCGCTCCTGCTGATGGCAGGAGGGGTGACGATGCAAGCGCAGGAATATCCTCAAGACCTCGAAGTTATTTACCAGTCGGATAATGTTAGGGTCACAAGTGTATATTGTATTGACGAAAATGCTTTTCTTGCATTTGCAGCAACCGATTCAGGAAGCCGCGCACTTATGAAAATCACATACGAGGGCGAAATCCTTGATTCCATCAGTTTGCCCGATAACCGCCTGGAATTGTGGCGGCATGCCAATTTCATGAATGGGAAGCTCCGTTATGTCTCGTTTCGTTTGGATGACAACGACACGCTTCCTCTGCTTTGTGCCGTTGATATTGATCCTGATGACCTTTCGCTGACTTACACGGGGTACAATTGGGACGGCTCTGATTTCAACCATCCATCAGTAACCCAGTTTTACACGAATATGATTTACCCCGTTTTTTCAAAGGACGGAAGCTTGACCTTGTCTTATCCCGTTGACAGCCTTTGGATGATTGACCAAAAGGAATCCATGCACCTGGTGAAGTTTGACAACGAGAGCAATATGGTAAAGGAAAGGGTGTTTAGCGATTATAAAGCCTCTTTGACCAACTTTTTCTTCTCGGCACCTGATTCTTTGGGCTTTCGCTTCATTTTGATGAATGACAGGTATGACTTTGATTGTTACACCCTTGATGCCGACCTTAACACAATCTCTGTCGCTGATTCTGTGGGTAGGGTACACTATTCCAACCAGAATATGAGTGGATGGTTATACGCTATTTCCAACGATGTTTGCTCAATGCGATTCAATCCATACAACGGTCGTACTTATTCGGTTGGCAGTGAAGACGCATGGGTATATCAGGATGAACGAACGAATGTCATCACAACCGTTTACGATGAGGAATTCAACCTTGTGAATTGGACTTTTGGCATCATCAATCCCTATCGTAAGGATGAAGGCTATGGGATGAGTTTTAGTCCTAATGGTGAGGTGTATATGCTTGGTTGGATGGATTTGCCATCATTCAAAGGAACTGGGCAAACGGAAAGCGAGGGATATTACAATGTCTATGTAGGGCTTATGGACGAGGATTTGAACAAACGGAGTGAGATTTACTTTAAGCCCGACTTAAGTTTGGCTCCCAATACCATTTCAGCTTGTCCTGCTGGAGGTTGCATTTTGAGCTGTTTCCGTGGCAAAGATTCTGGCCCGACAGATTATTGTGTTTACAGAATCACGCCGGAAGATTTCTTGAATGTTGAGGAGGCGCATTCGCATGGTTTTGCTGTGGCCACTGCCTATCCCAATCCTGGAAAGGATGTGCTGAATATCCGCACGGCTTTGAAGGATGCACTGGTAGAGGTATATGACATGAGTGGGAGGATGGTTTATAGGCAAGAGATTACGGAGAATGTCACTTCGATAAATGCTGAAGGGTGGCCTTCGGGGATTTATGTATGGAAGGTCTATGAGGGCGTTTCGACAGGCTCTACGACCCTCGCGGAAACGGGGAGGTGGATAAAAGAATAACGAAACTTCAATTATGACTCTCATATTTTGATGCTGTGCGGAAGTGGTTACTCCGCACAGCTTTTTTTGGGCATTTACCGGAGATTTAACCAAAAAAAGCCTAACTTTGCAAGCAAAAGAAAAACATTGGAATGGGAAGAAAAAATACAAATTCAATCCGATTCAATTGTGTCAATTCATTTAAGGAAAACAAGCTTTGCAAACTCATCGTAGACCATACGAAGGCTTAGGGGAAAAGTAAATAATCAAGTGACTATATGAAAAAACTACTCGTCATATTACCGTTGAAAAGGTTTGTGTCCATAGGTTTTCTGATTCTTGTCATGGTGGCATCCTGTACCCATCAGGAAAACGATTTTTTGTTGCCCACTGATGATCAAGATGCGGAGTATGCATTGCTTATCGATTCGGTGGAAGCAGTATATGACTGTTCCAAATACTATGACTTCACGGATTCCCTTGTAAGTCCGGCCTTGGCTTTCTACGAAAAGGGCGACACTCCCCGCTGTCTTTGGATGCAGGCTCGTTGCCATTATCTGAACGGCTGTATCGTGTTCGACAAAAACCATCGCTCCGAAAAGGCAACGACACATATTATGGAAGCCTTGAGCATATTGGATTCCCATTTCGATGCAAAGCAGGCTCCCGTCGGGCGGCTCTACAGCAAGATTTACTTTGTCTTGTCGCGCATCGCTTACAATTTCTCCGACGAGCCTTGCAGCACACGATACGCCCGATATGGTCTGGATTATGCTTCAGCCGTTGGCGACACGGCTTGGATACTCCACTCGATGTCTAATCTTGGGTTGCTTTATGAGCGCTTCGGCAAGCGTGGCGAAGGCGACACGGCCTTTTTCTATTGCAACGAAGGTCTTCGCATTGCCGATGCCGACCGTTTCCCCTTCGAAACGGCGTTGCTGGACAATTCGCTGGCCAATTGTTTGCGGCACAGCTATCAATACGATTCCGCCGTTTTCTATTTTGAGCAGTGTCTTGCCTTAATCGACAGTTCTTACCCTTTGTATCACAGGACTGCCATGGAAAAGGCCTTCGTCCATTTTATGGCCAAGGACTATGCGGCAGCAATGGCCGATTTGGAGATTGCTTACCAGTCGAAGGATGAAAACCTCAAAACTCAAGCGGCATACGGTCTTGCAGACTGTTATGAGAAGTTGGGCGACACTTTGAGGGCGATGCCTTATTACGCCCTCGTGAAAAACTATGAGGAAGAAAAGGCTGTGGCTAGCAACCACAACGCCGAGGTCATGCAGATGCTGAATGCCTATCTGAAAAAGAAGGAGCCGCAAAAAGGCAGGGAATGGTGGCTTGGGTTGCTGTTGCTTTTCGGTGTGTCGGCTGTGTTGGTCATACTGATGCGGCGTAGACACAGGAAACGCCTGGCATCGCAAGAGGCCGAGGCGCAGCGGCGGTTGAACGAGGCCTCACAACGACATGACGAAACGGAGCGAGAGCTTCAGACGAAGGTGGAACAGGCCGCACAGCACACCAAGGACGCGCTTGAAAAACACGTTATGGGCATCTATCTATCGGGAGGCGACAACCGACTGCAACGCATTTTCGGGGATTTTGAATCGGTGTATCCCCATGCCGTTGAAAAACTGAAAGCCAACCATCCTGAACTCACCGAGCAGGAGCGCAATGTGGTTGTGCTGTCGTTCCTGCGCTTCCGTGCGAAGGAGATGGCGGAGATGCTTAGTTTGACCGAAGGCACGGTGCAGAAATACCGTTCCAACATCCGTAAAAAGGTGGGGAACGACCCTGTTTCGGAGGTGATTTGACGGGAAAAACTTGAACTTTCCTGTTTTTCAAATCATTGTCAATCAAATTCTTGATATTTTTACAGAGCAGAAAAAGTTGAACTTTGTCTGAAGGCTTGTTTTGCAAGCTTGATTTTATATAATTTTGCGTACAACGAATAAAATTTCAGTCCTATGAAAAAACATTACTATTTTTTGTTAGCTCTCACCTTAGTTTTCGGAGCCAAAGTCTTTGGACAGGAATGGCAATGGAACTACAGCCAGCCTGAACGCACTTATTCTGGTTTTATGGAAACTCACGAGTTACTGGATGGAAGAATCATTGCAACTGGCGCATTCCATGAAAAGAATGTCTGTGAGAATTATGTATTGCAACATCCTGTATTGTTGAAATTGGATTCTGACGGGACAGAATTGGCTTTTTCGGAATATTATAAGGATGGTTACTTTGGTTATTCTCCACTTGTGCTTGAGAATGAATCGGGAGAAGTTTTCGCTCTGATGGCATTCAGTCCTGACCACGACACTTGCTCAACCAACTATTTCATGAACTATGAACCGATTACTGACCATTGTATTCTTGGCCTGTACAAACTCAACGATGACCTTTCTATTGCTGAAAGCCATGAGTTTGAAATCCCAATAGATACCTTCGAATGGAGGAGCACGGATAATATTTTTTACCCTTATAACAGCGGACAAACACAAATCTATAGCGCTTTCGTTGATGACGATGGTACTATCGTAGGTGCTTATTACAAATCCGTCAGCTATGTCAGTGACGAGTCTCGTGGATACGACTCAACAGTATTCTTCAGGCTGGATTTCGATGGAAACCTGCTGAATAGAGCGAGTTACTGTGGAAATGTCCGTCACGGAGTAATCCCCGATTTGGTTTACCAGCGACAACATATCGTCAAAGCCGACAGCCTGTATTTGCACTATGGAATTATATACGATGTCATCAGCGACGGGGAAAAGAATCTCGCTTATTTGGATTATGATTTCAATTTGGTGCGCAGTCGGTGTTTTCGGCATCCATCAGGGGTACATCCGTTTGCTGGCAACATCACTTTCCAGAACTTCAATGCTGTGCGCAACCGTCAAGGACGAACCTATCTGACAAGTTCAGTGGTTGAAATGGATGATGAGTATTGCTGTGTCCTATACGAGTACAACGACGACATCAATGGCTCGAGTGGAAGTGCGCCTATCGTGC